>Ga0209231_1001221_pt1 | contig 10226 bp, 10 predicted proteins | sample Deesub45470m_DNA_FD_188086 | JGI IMG/M metagenome (GOLD analysis project Ga0209231, IMG submission 188086) | Deep subsurface microbial communities from North Pacific Ocean - 450_OLKR46/470m Metagenome (SPAdes) (version 2) | ecosystem: Environmental > Terrestrial > Deep subsurface > Unclassified ... | reverse complement strand
GCAAGATTCTCGAAACTTTGGACTTGAATCCAACTGCCCTGGTTTTTAACCCGCCGCCAGGGGGGGCAATCATCAAAAATCCGGGGTTTCCGGATGGACACTAGCTAGGATGTTATCCCCGGCTTTCATTTTTTTATGATCAAGCCAAACTTGATGACCGGATTCCTCAAGTCTTTGAGAAATCAAAGTGGCTATATTTTTATCCTCCTGGCTATAGCTAATAAAAATATTCATCTTTTATCCTTTAGGGGACACCGGGTAGGTGGGGGCTGTTGCCAGCCCCAACCCCCCTAAGAATGGTGCGTGCGACTTTCACCGCACACGGCTCAAGCATTCCGATAAGACGCCCTTGTGGGAAGCCCCGCCTGTGTTACCTCGATTATGTTGCCGTCAAGGCTCGATGTTCACGGGACGACAGCCCCCGCAGAAATCGCGACTCTTTATCGTGTCGCCGACGCCGGAAGTAACCGCCGTATTCCGGCAGGCAGGGATTGGCGTCGGCCTTGACTTTAATGTGTCGGCGAATACCTAATGAGCTGAGGCGTGTTACGTGATAACGGTTTTGACCTTTTCGGGTCTTTGCCGTTGCTGAGAATACTCAGTTTTGTCCCGGCGTGGCCCAGTATTTCCGGTACAGCCATTTTCTAGGTTGTCTCAATTAAGTGAGGTGTCCCAGGAACTCTCCGAGGTGTCGGTAGAACTTTCCGCCAGGGGCCTGATAGATGTTATGTTGTTTCCTTTGAATTTAATACTTCTCGAAACTTTTTCGTGAGGATTGTTTTCAACTCGATGATTTCATTCTTTGATGTTAGGAAAAATTCTTCTCTTACTTTGTCGTAATTGACCATATTTGGAGTTAATGCTGGTGGTTTATTTTCCTCTATAACTTCGCTTACTCCACCGAATAAATATAATGCTCGTTTTATAATTTCTGTGCTTTTTTTGAGTTCATTGTGAAGTTGCTCATCGAAATAAATGGCGTTTCTAAAGATTATTTTGGTGTAGTTGTCAGTAACAGCAAGTAACTCTCTTACGTGCTCTTCGTAAAATTCTTGAAAATTTTGATTGTCTTCAAATAGTGCATGGCCTGGTATGGCCACAGCAGCACTAAACTTTTCAATTACCTCAATTAAGGCTAAATAAACATTTTCTACAGCTGTAGCTCGTTGAGAGTCAAACCTTGAGATACTAACATTTTGCTCGTGTGCGTAAATACCCAACTCCGTCTTCAGTATCTCTGTTTTTTGTTCGAGACTCTTTTGGTAATTAGCAAATTCTTTTTCAAAATGAAGTTCAACCTTCCGTTTCACAGCAATTTTAATAATTACCCAGATAAAGCCTAGAATTGATAAAATAGCCCCTATCAATAGAGGTAGATATTTTTCAAAAATTATTAGTGCGTCACTTTCTGAAATTGCCATTTATTTCTCATTTATATTTACAACATAACAAGGATGTAGGAAAACACCGCAGCAAATGGTGGTTGAAAAATCGCATTCGAAATTTGCCAACAGATGGACTTTCTTGGTTTACCGAATAGTTTTGCGACCTTAGAAATCAGGTGATTTTGCAATCTCTGATGTTTTCTTACAGCCTCAACCCATAAAAATAAGAGGCGATGTAGTGCAGGCGCGGACTAGTAGTGAACTATTCGGGAAGCACTGCAGTATCAATTGTCCGCCATTATTTTGTGCAAAATTGCATCTTATTTTTTTCCGCCTTGACCTTTAGGTGGAGGAGGCGGAGGCGATGCAGGCCTTGAAGGGTTGAGGCCGCCTTTTTTCAAAATGCCTTCGTTGATTACCCTTCCCTTAGGGGGGTGATTGTTTCCACCTTTTTGATCACTCATTATTGCTCTCCTCTTTCCATTTTAGGTCCTCTGCAACAGGGATATCTCTAAACTCAATCGTGATGTCCGATCTTTCCCTTGAAAAATATAAAGCTCCAATTTGGTATAGTTTTTCTCCGGAATCATTTATGTAAACAGAAACATCTCTTAAAAAAATTTCTGCATCTTTTGAGTCGTCAGAGAACGCTTGCACCCAACCATCATAAACAAGATTGTTTTTATGGTCACGAACTGTTGCCCAATTAATTTGTGGAGAATTAAACGTAAACCCCCAAACATCAAGCTCTCCAAATTTTTTAGAAATTTTTAGTTTGTGAACAATTCTAAAGTGGAGTTTATATGTAGATGATATTGTGATAATTATTCCAAAAAAAATTGAAATCAATGTGACATATGCTACTTCTTTATATGAGATTACGACATTTTTATCTCTTAAAGCGTTAAGAAATATTACAGATGTATCAAGCGACTTAAAATAAACACCAATAATATTTATTATAACCCAGTATAGAAAATAAGAAGAAAGACCAAAAAAGAAGGCTCTCAAAGTAAAGAAGAAATATTCTCTAGGCTTATGTATTGTGTATGTGTCAACTATATAAGAACAAATAAGCCCAGGAAAAAACAGAAGGAGAAGTCTTATTGATAACTCACTTAATTCCATAAATATTTCCTTGGCCTATCGGGATTGGGCGGTTACCAGCATATCCATTACCACCATTTCCGAGATGACGGGAACCGTACCATCGGTTGAAAAATCCAAAAAATTCAGCATGTCGATGTTTAGCAGTTTCTAAGGCTGATTTCAACAATTTTGAGGGGAGCCTCATGCTGGACAGTTCAAATCATCAATGTGCCCCGCATTCTCCAAAAACTATGCTGATTTTCTCCCCAGCACTTCAAAATCTGGTGATTTCAGGTAACCAAAGAAGCCACAGCAACAGGGAGCAGACCGACTTGTTTCGGTTCCGCCCGGACCAGATTCCGGACCGCAAGCACCCGCTCCTCATACGCCTACTTGCGCCCCTCGATGTCCGGCTTCCTCATCGTCAGCAGCGCCTGAATCGCCCTCTCTATTGAGACTGGAATTCCGGGGACACCGCACTTAATTCATGGATGTCTCAATTAAGTGAGGTGTCCCCGGAACTCAAATTTATCCACTTTTCCCTCATCTAAAGGCCAGAGTCAAAGGCTAGGGTCAGGTCTTGAATTATAAGTTTTTGATTCGGGGGGTGTCGAAAACGACAAGCAACCCTCCTGAATCACAAAATGGAATTCCGGGGACACCGCACTTAATTCCCGCCTGCCTTAGGTCCCGGTTTTTTCCTCCGCAACCCTCGGCCAAGCATTTCTTCCAGTTTGAAAACGAAATCCGCATCACCCAAATGCCACCCGGACCTCTCTGCTCGGCCGATCGCCGCCCTGTTCTCGGCATCCACATCGCAGGACAGAAAAGTCTGCCAGTCATCGAACATGGCGCACAACGGCGACGGCCCCAAACAGCGCGTCAATTCAATGGTTTTCGACATATATTCAACAATTTGGGCAGGTCCGACCCGACTGTGCCATTTGGTACCGACTCACTTCTGTTTGTTCTTCCAGTAGTTCATAGTGTAGGCAAGTGTCGTGACAGCGACCGACAGTATCATGATCCCTGCAAGCACCGCCGAAAACCAGAACAGCGTGCACAGGTGAAAGTACTCCGCCGCCCCGAGGGCCCCGAAGGCCACAACCAGTCCGCAAAGGTTTTGGAGGAATTCCGGGGACACCGTACTTAATTCATGGGTGTCTCAATTAAGTGAGGTGTCCCCGGAACTCATGCTTGCGTGACTTACCGCAATTAGAATTTGCTTTTCGAGAAGCACCAAGCCATTTTCCATCCACTTGATTAAGTTGTTATGACTTATTTACTGTTTGTTATTTGTACTGAATATTTTTAGTAATTCACTCTTAGTTTTTCCTGTCATATTTGAAACTATTTTATAAAAATCAACTTCAGGCCACGTTGCGTAAACTATTACTTTTCGAGGGTTAACAAAACGTGTCCCGGCACAAAGTTTACACCCATTAGCACTGTGCGGCTTCAATTTATGTCCTTTTGGACATACCACTTTCTTCTCAGAATCATCTTCGTCTCCTATGGATAGATAGGAATTAATGGCTTCAAGTCTTTTTAAATGTTTATCTTTTATAACTTGTAAATGATCGTCAAATGTCTCTTTCTTTGATTCGCATGAAAGTTTATTGAAAACATAAATTATTGAATACAGAGTGAATAGGTGTATAAATATAATAAAAATATAACCAGAATTACCAAAAGGTAAGATGTCACCAAACCCTACAGTTGTAAAAGTCATTAAGAAAAAATATACAAATTCAAGACCAGATAAAGCTCTAACTTGTCCTGCTATAGTAAAATTAACGTCAAATAAAAATTGACACCCCCAAAAAATAAATATTACTATAACAAAAGACCTCCATACATTTGGTAAAGATTTAGCAATTGTATTATTAAGTATTTTACCACGAAACATTCCTACAAATTCATGATAGGTTGAAAACCTTTTTTTATTTTTGGCTACAAATATAACTAAAACCAAAAATACAAATAAACAAAATAAGTAGAGAATTGTAAATAGAAACCAACCCCATAATATAGAACCGAACAAATCATTCGAGCCGAAAGGGCCATTAATGATTGATTGATTTTTTATAGATTTAGGAAGTTTTGTTTGGAATAGCAGCGCGGTGAAAAGAATTGTCTGAAAAATCGAATATCGTATGTCTGATATTTTTTTGAATAAAATTTCACATTTTGCTGCATACGTTGATAGCTCATTAATTGTGTAATTTAAATTATCAGGGTCCAATGCGAGTTTTGACTTTTTTGAAAATAAGTACTGAATAGAGGTGACTAAATCAACAGCAACATTCATAAACAAAATACTCACTGGAAATGATAAATTTCTGAGGCATAACGAGTCTGTAGAAAAAACATCATCACAGGGGCTGAATTGTCCCCGGAACTCCCGCTTGAAATTTTGGTTAACAATTTTTGTTTTCAAAAAGCTGCATTGCTTCAATAAGATTTTCTTCGGGATCGCCTTGATGAATGGCAAAGTGGCAATTTGAACACAGAAGCATCAAATCATTTAGTTTTGTTATGGTTTTTGAGGACAACTTAGACAAGGGGGTGATGTGATGGACTTCTATGATATCTTTGCTCAAAAATGGGTAATTCTCTTTAAAATTGAACTTGCATAACTCACAATGAATGTTGTCGTGAGTACTGAGGAATTGATTGATTTTTTGATTTCTAAGGTTTTTGTCCCGCTCAATTGATTTGTGTAATTCTAATTTTCTTTCACCCTCGAACGCATGCGGATCCTCACAGATATCTAATTTTGAGCGATTTGATCCACTCCTTGAGGTTGATGATTTAGAGCCACTGCTGATTGAAGCTAGAACTTCAACCTCTGAACGAGATATCGGTATAAATTTAGGTACAGTGTAAAGGTCTGGATGTGAGGAAACTTTTGGTTTTTTATTGTGATTTTTTCGTGCGCAATCAAGAGCTAGAAGTCGAGCTTCATCATCGCCGAATTCTCTTACCGAAAAGCACTTTCTTTGTATTTTAAAATTTTCGTCGTACCATTTTGCCTGCCAAAAAATATATGGCTGCTTTCTGCCCTTCTCTGTTATTCTGTCAATTCTTTTTTCTGGCTCCAAAGACAAACTTCTTCCATGGATTTGCTTTAAAGTAACAGGTAGATTTGATAAGATTTCATGCCTATAAATTATTGATTCCTTAAATGCCTCTTGGATTCCACCATATTCACCATCGCTAAATAATTTACGGAATGAAGTTCTATCTCTCCTTACGCGAACCCACCAGCCATGTGCATTGCCATAATCAAAGCGTTTAATTCCCCGAGGCATATTGTAGTAATCCGGGCTCTCAAAAGCTCGTTTGAGAGTTCCTCTTAAAAAGGCATCATCAAACATAAATTTTCCTAATTGCTAACGTCGCTTTTCAGCGGGCGCGCCATTTTGCGCTCCACTGCAAAAGTATTGTTGGGCATCTTCACATGACCGCCAGCCGCGATAATCACTTTCTTTTCAAGGTCACGATTCGTCGCTGCACATCTTCATTTAACTTCGATAGCCCTTCTCCGTTCGGAAGGTACTTGATATGCCGAATGGCAGCCACATCAAAGGGTATATCAGTTTGAGACTGAGCAATAAGAATGACGTCCTTGCCTAATGCATGAGCGATACCAGTTTCGTAAAACACGTTGGCGTTTCTACCGCTGAGATCACAAACCACGACGGACGCTTTACTCAGGAGTAGAGCTACATCCTGAACCACATGATCATTCTCCCAGATGTCGTCTGCCTTCTGACAGGTCATGCCTAAGCTTCCGATAGCTTTTTGCAGGGCGTCATAAACTGGGCGAAAGGAAGCATCAAATGGCATCATCACTGCCACCAACTTGTCGTCTATGGCAAAATTCGGAAAATCAAATACTTTAGGTCGAGGTCCCCTACCGACTTGCTGCCTCAGAAGAACTTTGAAAAGATCCACATCCTTAATTGACCAGTGGTTTCGAGATGATTCAGGAATAGAAGCTGTGGTGTTGATATCAAAATCACTTGCAGCTGATCCGTATAGTACTTCGTTCGGTATTGGGGGAATTTCAGAATCGAATGCATATTCCAGGCGATACTCAGTGCCAATTAGCTGTACATGAGTAAGAGTTCCGACTCGAGCATGTTGATGGTTTCGGTCATAGCTGTTTTCACAGGCAAATACCGTGGGAAACTGCATAACTGTGGCGATATCGAGTGTTCCTCCCGGCGCAAACTTAGTTTCAAGATGCTTCGCAGTATACTCGAGGACTCTCCCTTTGCCGATCGAGTCACGCGATGTTCCCCAACCCGTAGAGGATGTCACTAATAAGTTAAACAAGATACCTCCTTATAGATATTTCCAATAAACTGGTCAATCTCAACGGTAAAGACGTTAGCTCTAAGTCCGTTTTTATGTCGTTAAAAATAGTAATGATAAGGGGTGGAGACGCGAACTTGTGTGTACCGCTGAATTATTCGTGAACAACAAAGCTATATTCTATCCGCTCCATTAAATGGTTGGGCGGTTTTAAATTTTCAGACCGTAAGAGCCGATATGAATCTTTCCCACTCCCCAGATTTCTCAAGGTAAAAAACATTATTTTTGCCAAGTTCTAGATCAAGTCCCTTTTTATATTCCAATGAAGTTTCATTCCAAGTTAAATAAACATATCGTGGATAGCCTTTTGCTTTTGCGGCCTTTCGGTATTTTCCATACCGTTCAGCGTCAGAGTTACCGAAAAGACCACTCGTCTTTAATTCAATTGCGACATGGTTGAGAATGGCAAGGTCTGCTCTAGCTCGACCCCCCAAGCTGGCTTGTTCATCAATTTTTGCACTAATACCTTTTTCTTTTAATTCTGTATTTATGCAGTGCAGGATTGTTTTTTCGAAGACCCAGCCTGTTAAACTTGAAAATTTGGGTTCTTCGCCGCTGAACACTTCAATTTCACCAAGTTTGATTCTGGCTTGTTTTAAATTGTCTTCGTAAAGTTCCCAAACTTGAGTTTCGTTGAAGATCATATTAATTTCTCCTCCCAACGGAAAAGAACGGTTACCACCATTTCCGATATGACGGGAATCGTACCATCGGTTGAAAAATCCAAAAAATTCAATGTGTTATTGTTTAGCAGTTTCTAAGGCTGATTTCAACAATTTTGAGGGGGGCCTCATGCTGGACAGTTCAAATCATCAATTTGCCCCCGCATTCGCAAAAACTCTATGCCGATTTTCTCCCCAACACTTCAAAATCGGGTGATTTCAGGTAACCAAAGAAGCCACAGCAACAGGATCAGTCCGACTTGTTTCGGTCCCGCCTGGACCAGGTTCCGGACCGCAATCATCCGCTCTTCATACGCCCACTTGCGGCCCTCGATGTCCGACTTCCCCATCGGCAGCAGCGCCTGAATCACCCTCACCGCCTTCTCTCCCCATCCCGTATCAGCTCGCCGAGAATGGCCGGGGCGATCCCGCCGGCGAAAAGAGGCCGTCGCGGCAGAAGGGGAGGGGGTATTCCAGTTCGTCGACGGCGAGGGGGATGGCGATGATGCGCGGTTTCACGATTTCACACCTCATTTTTCCATCGTCTTGGCCTGCCAGAGGGCGAGGGTGGCGCCGGTGGGGTCGCGGATCACCGTGAAGAGGCCGTAGCCGGCGACCTCGGTGACCTCTTTGCAGACGGTGGCCCCGAGGGTGCGGGCCTTTTCCGTTGCCGCGGCTCGTTTCTTCACCTTGACAGCTTCGGCGGTTCCTCCGGAGCCCGACTCGAACCCTGCGGCATCGGTGCGTCGAGAAATTCCTCGATCATCGGCAGCAGCCAGGCGGAGCGTTTGACGATCGTCATGTGATCGGTCCCCGGCAGGATGGCGAGGCGGGCGTCGGGGAGGAGCCGGAAGAGCGCCACGGCGTGCTCGGGGCGGACGATGTCGCGGTCGCCGATCACGACCAGGGTCGGGGCGGCAATCGACCGGATCTCCGCCGCGGTCCAGCCCCTGAAATCGACCATCCTCTGCACGCTCTTGGCGAAGAAGGCGGGGAGGTCCTCAGGGCGGGGGGCCGTTGCCAGGTAGGCGGCCCGCAGCTCCGCCGGCATCTCCTCGAGTTTCGCCCCCTGGAACGACTCCCAGAAGGCGGGGTCGGTCCCCTGCCGGTCGGACATGGCCGACTCGATGATCAGTTTGCGCACCGCATTCGGATGATCGAGGGCGATCTGCAGGGCGATGTGGCCGCCGTTGCTGTAGCCGAAGAGGTCGGCCCTGGCGATTTTGAGGTGCCGGAGGAGGGCGACGGCGTCTCCTGCCGACCGGGCGAAGGTGAAGGGACGGCCGGGGATGTCGGCGGTGCGGCCGTGCCCCTGCTGCTCGAAGGCGATCACCTGCCGTCGCGCCGCCAGCAGCGGCAGGATCTCGCCGAAGGAGGTGTCGATGGTCGAGCCGCCGCCGTGCAGCAGGAGCAGCGGCACCTGGCGGGGGTCTTCCGGGCCGTGAATTTCGTAATAGATGCGCAGGCCATTGACCGGAGCGTAGCCGCTCGTCATCGGGGGTGGACTCTTTCGCCCCGCGACCGCTCCGGCGGCCAGGACCGTCAGAAGCAGGGCGAGACCCGAAAGAGTGAGACTTCTTCGGATGATCATTGTCGGTATGGCCGGAAACTTTTGTTCATAGACAACAGTCCCTCTCCCGGAATCGACCGGGGTCGACGGTCGTTTGCGGGGTTTCGATGTTCAGGACGGCATTCGTCCCCGAAAAAACAAAAGGCCGAAGTGCCCGGCAAGGATTTAAAATCCTTCGGCAGCTCGGCCATCTTCTCCCTTCGGAGATCCGTCGCTTTCCGTCCCGGCCTCACGGCCGGTTTGGCGTTTTCGGGATCAACTCCTCTCTTGCGATTTCACTCTATCCCGAATTTTTGCCCCGTCAAGACCCTTGTCTTTCATCCTTCGAAACGATAGCCGACCCCGTGCACGGTGATGATCACCGTCGGCGCCTGCGGGTCGCACTCGATCTTCTTGCGCAGCTGGGCGACGTGCTGGTCGAGGGTGCGGGTGGTGCCGAAGTAGTCGATCCCCCAGACCAGATTGAGGAGGCGGTTGCGGCTGAGGACTTCGCCGGGGCGGGCGAAGAAGGTTTCGAGGAGCTGCATCTCCCGGGCGGTGAGGCTGAAGCGGACTTCCCCGCGTCGCCCCTGATAGCCCTTGCGGTCGATTTCGGCGGCGCCGACATGGAGAATTTCCGGGAGCTGCGACACGGAATCGGCGTCGACCGGCGCGGCGCGGCGCAGGACGGCCGATATCCGGGCCCGCAGCTCGTGGAGGCCGAAGGGTTTGGTGACGTAGTCGTCGGCGCCGAGTTCGAGGCCGAGGACCTTGTCGATTTCCTCCCCCTTGGCGGTGAGCATGATGATCGGCACGCGGCCGTCGGCCTTGCGGATGGCGCGGCAGACCTCGAAGCCGTTTTTCTGCGGCATCATAACGTCGAGGAGGAGGAGGTCGGGGCGCTCGGCGAAGAAGACCTCGAGGGCTTCGGCACCGTCGGCGGCGGCAAGAACGCGGTACCCTTCGGCCTCGAGGGTGTCGATCAGTCCCAGGCGCAGGTGGGCGTCGTCTTCGGCGATGAGAATGGTGATCGGCTTCATGGGAGTGCTCCGGGTGCGGGGAGGGTGATTTCGAAGCAGGCCCCGATTTCGGCGGCGCAGCAGATGAGCTCCCCCCCCTGATCGAGGAGAAGCTGCCGGGCGATGCTCAGCCCCAGAC
>Ga0209231_1001220_pt1 | contig 10230 bp, 8 predicted proteins | sample Deesub45470m_DNA_FD_188086 | JGI IMG/M metagenome (GOLD analysis project Ga0209231, IMG submission 188086) | Deep subsurface microbial communities from North Pacific Ocean - 450_OLKR46/470m Metagenome (SPAdes) (version 2) | ecosystem: Environmental > Terrestrial > Deep subsurface > Unclassified ... | reverse complement strand
CTATTTCGTTTAGTACTAGTTGGATATTTATCTACAAAATTTTGCATTAAATCATCAGAATTTGGCTGTTCTAATCTAATAGCACAATTGGCAACATAATATTCGCAATTGGCTTTGAGTTCAGATGAGTTGTCAAATTGAGATTTAATTTCATTGAATTTTTGTTGTGCCGCTACGTATGCCTTGTTTTGGTACAATTCAATTGCGTGGTTATATTCTTGAAGAGGGTTTGTGTAAATTGCTGTTTTTTGTGCTGAAATTGAATAGGCTATAAAAAACATAAAAAAAGGTAGAACAACTTTTTTATAATTCATAGGTAAAAAGTATTTGTTTTTAATCGGTTATATGGAATTCGCATATTTTCATTTGTATTCACAATTCATTTAGTTTCCATTTCAATTAAAATGAAAGGTTTAAACTATACTCTATTAACGCAAATTTTTAGTGAAATTGCATTCGTTAGAAATTATTTTCAAGTAAAAATAGTAACAATAACTATTCCTCTTTTAAAAGGGTGTCCATAAAATAATTAAATTCATCTTTAAATTTCAAATAATAGTCACCTGTTGCAGGTCCAGAAAAGCCTGTGTGAATTTTTCTGACAATGCCTTTTTTATCAATAAAAATAGATGTTGGGAATGACATTATATGGTTAAGCATGGGCAATGTTTTAGCAGCTTCTTCTTTGTCGAAAACACCTGCAATTAAAAAATCATAATCTGCATTTAATCTGTTTTTCATTTTTTCAACCCTTTTTTTTGCATAGTTAAAATCGGCTTTTGCTTCATAAGCTAAACCAATAATTTCAACTCCTCTTTCCTTATTTTCATTATACCATTTTGAATAAAATGTAGTTTCATCCATACAGTTAGGGCACCAGGTTCCAAAAATTTGAAGTATTACAACCTTGTCTTTATACTTTTCATCAGTCAATGAAACTTGTTTGCCATCTAAATCTGGAAATGAAAATTCTATTTTATCATATCCCTCTTTTAAAAAAGTAAGTTTATTGGCATCTGGAAGTTCAGCTAGTTCATTTTTTACAGCTGTAAAACTTTCGTGATATGATTTTCCTGACCAAAAATCGCCTTTTAAAGTGGTTTCATTTTCAAGAGTTGCTTCAAAAATAAAGGCATGATTACCATCAAATGAATAGAGCGTAAAGTGTGTATCGGTTGAAAATCCTTCCAAATACCGATAATCACCAGTTGGCGTTAATATTGTCCCAGTAAGTTTATTGTTTTCACTTTTAAAAATGCCAATCCCTTTTATTGTTTCATTATTTTCATTGGTAAAGGTCATGTCCCATTTGCCATTAAAATTGCTGCTACTTTTTGAATTAGAAATACTATTTTTATCATTAAAAGTTGCATTAAAAGGTAACACATAATCATCCAAATAATTTTTTATATAAACACCTTCTAAAGTAGTATTGTTGATTTTAGCTTTTATATCTATATCAAAAATATGAAGGGTGAAGAAAACAGAGTCGTTTTCAACTCTAACATTGTCTAAGTGTAATTTTTCATCACCGTTTATAATTGTTATTTGATAGTTTGTACTGTCTTTTGTTACTTCAAAATTAAAAGGAAGTATTTTGTTTTGCATGGCTATTTTGCCTCTCCAATTACCAGTATGTAAGGTTATTTTTTCTTCTTTAGAGGAACATGAAGTTAATGTAGTAATTAACAAAAGGGTACAGATTTTCAATAGTATGTTTGTCATAATTTAATATACTTTTTTTCAAATGTACTGAATTGTATGAAAATGAATTTATTATATGTCACTAATAAGTTGAAACTTTACATTTAAATATTTAGTTTTGTTTAAAATCTAAATTTCAATGTCAGAAACTATACTTTCTTTACAAAACACACAAATATTTCAACGCGATAATTTAGTTCTATCAGATGTTAATTTACAGATTAATAAAGGTGAATTTGTTTACCTTATTGGTAAAACTGGAAGTGGAAAAAGCAGTTTGATGCGTACTTTATATGGAGATTTGCCATTGGAAAAAGGGGAAGGAACTATTGTTGGCTTTAATTTAAAAACGTTAAAAGAAAATGAAATCCCTTTTTTAAGACGAAAACTGGGGATTGTATTTCAGGATTTCAAATTGTTAAATGATAGATCTGTTTTTGAAAACCTTCTTTTTGTATTAAAAGCGACAGGGTGGAAGGATATTTCTCAAATGAAACTCAAAATAAATGAGGTTTTATCAAAAGTGGGAATGGAAACGAAAGATTATAAAATGCCTTTCCAATTATCAGGTGGTGAACAACAAAGAGTTGCTATTGCTAGAGCTTTGTTAAATGACCCAGATTTAATTTTAGCTGATGAACCTACTGGAAATTTAGACCCTGCAACATCAGTAGATGTTTTAAATGTTTTAAAAGAAATTCATAGCAGCGGTAAAACCATATTAATGGCTACTCATGATTATGCGCTTATCTTAAAATTTCCATCAAAAACTATTAAATGCGAAGGAGGAGAGCTGTTTGAAGTTGTGCAACAGAAAAGTGCTAAATAAATGATTTCTGTTTTAATTCCTGTTTACAACTATAGCATACAACCTTTAGTAGAAAATTTAATTAATCAATTTGAAAATATTGATTGTAAATGGGAAATTTTACTTTCAGACGACGACTCAAACCAGGAATTTAGAAATCAAAATTCAATATTTATTGATAGTATAAATAATCAACAAGTTAAACTTTTGCAACAAGAAATGAATATTGGAAATGCCGCCAATCGAAATTATTTAATCGAAGAGGCTTCATACGATTGGTTGTTATTTTTAGATGTTGATGTCTTACCTGTAAACAGTAATTTTATTTCACTTTATATTAAGAAAATTCAATCTACTTCATTAGAAATTATTGCTGGAAATATTATTTATGATATTAAAAACCCATTACCGCACTTATTAAGGTGGAAATATGGTAAAGAGAAAGAAGAAATAAACATTGAAGCAAGAAAAAAATATCCCCTTTTACATTTAAGGGGTGCAAATTTTGCTATTAAAAAAGAATTAGCCAAGAAGTTTAAATTTCCTATTTTGAAGGAAAAATATGGATTTGTAGATACACGTTTTTTTCTTCAGTTTAAAGAAAATCAAATTTATGTACTGGAAAATCCAATTTACCATTTAGGAATAGAAGAAAATAGTATTTTTCTAAAAAAAACCAAAAAAGCAATTGTAAATGCATTATTTTTATTAAATACTAATGATAAATTATCTTCGCAAATATCACTTGTTTCAAACTATAAAAAAATTAGGTTTTTAAAAAATATATTGGCTAAAGTGTATTTAAACTTTCATTTGAATTTAGAAAAGAATTTAGAATCTAAAAAGCCATCTTTACTCATTTTTCAATTTTATAAGATGTTATATTTAAGCTATTTAGACATTTTTGAAAATAGTTGATAAAAGTTCTTCTTGATTTTCCCAAACCAATTCTTCTGAAGCTTTTTCTAATGGTAATTCATAAAATGACTTTCCTTTTTCAAGAACTTTATGGATTGCTTTAGCTATGTTTTCAGGTGAATGATCTTCAATGATTTCTCCAATTTTATAGGTTTCAACTACATTTTTTATTTCAGGTAAATAGGTTGCTACTACAGGAGTTTTTGCTTGTATATAATCAAACAGTTTGTTGGGTAAAGAATACCTGTAACTCAAACCTAAATCTTCTTCTAAACTGACTCCTAAAGTTGCTTTTTGAGTTATAAGTAATAATTCTTTTGGATGAATATTTCCTAATAATTGCACCTTATCTTCTAATTTAAAACGCTTAATTTGTTTTTTAATTTTAGATTTATATGGACCATCTCCAGCAATTTTTAGATGAATATTTTCAATCTTTTGCATAGCTTCAATCAATGCCAATAAACCCCTACCTTTATTTAGTGCTCCTTGATACAGAATGTAGTTGTTTTTTGATTCTCTAAATAAGGTTTTTTTATAAGTAGGAAAATTTTTAATCACTAACGGTTTTATGCTATATTTTTCTTCGAACCAAACAGCAATAGAATCAGAAACGGTAATAAAATATTTTTGTTTTGGCACCAACCATTTTTCTAAAATTCTCCAAACTTTTTGTGAATATCTACCTTTTATCGACGGCAATTCTGAGAACAATTCATGACTATCATAAACCAATTTTAATCTAAAAATTTTACTTATTAAATAGTTTGGCAATAAAGTGTCCAGATCATTAGAAAGTAACATATCTTTTTTTATAAAAAGCAATTTTAAAAAAAGCCGTATGTTAAATTCGGCATAAAATAAAAACCCTTTGTTAAACAAAAGGTTCATTCTTTGCGTTTTGAATTTGAAATTTATTTTTTCGCTATTTTTTAATTTTCTGCCAATTAAAATTACATCAAAGTTCATTTGTGTTAAAGTTGTGCAAACTTTATACACACGTTGATCTGTTGTTAAATCATTTGTTACGGAAACTACTATTCGTTGCAAAAGGAAAAAGTTTTGTAAAACAATAAATTAATGAGTTACTTTTTTAAAGGTAAGGTAATAAATATTGGCAAGTAAAATAAACCCATTTGTTATAATTATTGGCCAAGAAATAGCTAGCATAATTCCATAAACAACAAATAATAATGCACCAACTGAATTAATAATTCTTAAAGTATGTACATTTTTCATCAAAAATGAAATAATAAGTATTAATGAAGCGGCATATCCTACCCATTCTGTAATTGTAATTCCTAATAACATATTTTTTTTAATTTAATTAAGAGGACAAATATACTTATAAAAATGTAGGAAAAGTCTATAAAAAAAGAAACCTCACCCAAAGAATGAGTGAGGAAAATTGCTATGAAAAAGATGGTAAGCTATGAAACTTACCGTTGCAAATATACAAAATATTCTATTCAAAAAATAAAAGTTATGTTAAAATTATACTTTATAACATTTTTTTGTTTTTTGTTTAATCTTGATTCATTAAAATTACACCAGTTCCATTTAAGCTTGAAAAGAAAATAGTTCCATTTTTTATTTTTATGCCTGAAGCTACATCATTTTTCAATAATAATGCGCCATCCATATCAACATAATCTAGTATTGGAGCTAAATGAGCGATGGCAGAAATGCCTACAGAGGATTCAGTCATACAACCAATCATTGTTTTTAACCCTAATTTTGAAGCTTTTTCAACCATTCTCTTGGCTGGAGTTAGACCCCCACATTTCATTAATTTTATATTTACACCATGAAAATGATTGTAGCATTTTTCAATATCACTTTCAATAATACAGCTTTCATCTGCAATAATTGGTAAATATGAGTGATCAAAAACTATTTTTGCGCCTTTCCAATTAGTTGCTGGTAAAGGTTGTTCTATAAATTCTACTCCTAATTTTTGTAATTCAATGGAGTTTCTTATTGTTTCATTAACATTCCACCCACAATTAGCATCAATTCTAAAAACAGCATCTGAATGTTTTCTTAATTCTTTAACAATTTGAAGATCATTCTTTGTTCCTAACTTAATTTTATAGATTGGCCAAGGCATTTCTTTCATTTTTGAGACCATATTTTCAATGGTATCAATTCCAATGGTGTAATTTGATTGTGGTAGATTTTTTAGTTCAAAATTCCAATATTCATATAATTTAAGGCCTTTCTGTCGTGTATATAAATCTGAATAGGCTTCATCTAAAGCACATAATAAAAACATATTATTACTAAAATGTGGTTTTAAATAATCCCAGTATTCTTCGGGTGTTTTTGTTGAAACAGCTTCAATAACTTCACGTTTTTTATTAAGCTCTTCTTCAAATTGCTCAACTGTTGTGTTGTAATAAGGATTTGCAGTTGCTTCTCCAAAACCTGAAAATTCATTATCTTGAAGTTCAACAATTATTGAAGGGATTTCAGTTCTTGTTCCTCTTGAAATGGTAAAAGGATGTTTTAATTGTAATTTGAATGTTCTTATAATTAATTTCATCCTAAATAAGTGCTTCTCTTAAAATAGTTATTGGGTGTTTGGAAATTCTGTTTGTACCATCTTTTATTTGATGTCTACAACTGGTACCTGAAGCAGCTATAAATGTTTCTTTGTTCGTATTTCTTATTTTAGGGAATAAGGTATCTTCTCCAACTTGCATACTTATTTCATAATGTTCTTTCTCATAACCAAAAGAGCCTGCCATACCACAACAGCCTGAATTTATAATAGTTACTGAATAATTTTTTGGAATTGAAAGCATTTTAAATGTTGGCTCCATACTGCTCAACGATTTTTGCTGACAATGGCCATGAATTTTTAAAGTTTGTTTTTTTTCTGTAAAACTTTCAGTAGAAATATGCTTTTTTTCGAATTCTTGCTTTATAAATTCTTCAATAGTAAATGTATTTTTTGAAATTTCTTTCGCTGCATTTTTATCATCAGCTAATCTTAAATATTCATCTCTAAAAGTTAAAATGGAAGAAGGTTCAATTCCCACTAATGGAATCTCATTTGTAATAAGATCTTTAAATAAGGACACGTTAAAATCTGCTTTTTCTTTGGCTTTGTCCAACATTCCTTTTGAAATAAAACTTCGTCCACTTTCTTCATGTTCAATTATATTAACTTTATATCCCAATGTTGTTAATAGTTCAATGGTGTCTATTCCAATGTTTGCATCATAATAATTTGTAAACTCATCAACAAATAGAAACAATTCACCATTTTTTGCAGGCTGATTAAGTAATCTTTTTTTATGCTGTTTATACCAGCTATAAACCGTTTTTTCAGCTAATTTAGGGATGCTTCTTTCAACAGCAATTCCCAAGAGTTTTTTAGTGAGTTTTGTATTTAAAATTAAATTGGTAAAAGTAGGAGTGAAGCTTCCTAATTTATTCCACTTTACGTTGTTGGCAAATAGTTTGGTTCTAAAAGGAATGTCATTATCTTTATAATATTGGTGTAAGAATTCAGCTTTTAAAGCTGCAACATCAACATTGCTAGGGCATTCACTGGCACAGGCTTTACAACTTAAACACAAATCGAAAACATCATACAATTCTTTGTGGTTAAATTTGTTTTGTTCTTTTGAATTTGTTAAAAATTCACGTAATGCATTTGCCCTTGCTCTTGTGGTATCTTTTTCATTTCTAGTTGCTCTGTAACTTGGGCACATTGTTCCTCCAGCTTCAGGAAGTTTTCTGCAATCGCCAGATCCATTGCATTTTTCGGTTGCTCTTAATATTCCTAAACTGTCAGAAAAATCCTGAATGGTTTCAATTTCTGGTTCATGTCTGTCAATTTCATAACGTAAATTTTCATCCATAGGAAATGGATCTACAATTTTACCTTTGTTGAAAATAGTGTTGGGGTCAAAAGTATGTTTGATTCGTTTTAGTAATTCATAATTTTTTTCTCCAATCATAAGTGGAATAAATTCCGCTCTTACAATGCCATCACCATGTTCTCCACTAAAAGAACCTCCGTGTTTTTTTACCAGTTTGGCAGTTTCATTGGTTATTTTTCTGAATAAAACGACATCTTCTTTTTTCTTTAAATTTAAAATAGGGCGTAGGTGTAATTCTCCAGCTCCTGCGTGTGCATAATAGACCGCTTCTTGCCCAAATTCATCCATCATCTTGGTGAATTCAGAAATATAATTTGGTAAATCTTTCACTTCAACTGCTGTGTCTTCAATACAAGCAACAGCTTTATTATCACCAACAATATTTCCTAATAACCCTAAACCTGCTTTGCGTAATTCAATGGCTTGGTTTATTTGATTTCCAACTAATTTTGGATAATAATATCCCAATTCATGTTCCTTTAAATCATTAATTAATTTGTCGGCTAAATTGTTTGAATCTTCATCAGAATTTGTACAAATTTCAAGCATTAAAATAGCTTTTGGATTGCCATCAACAAAAAACCGATTCTTCAGTTGTTCCCTATTATTTTTTGTGCAGTCTAAAATGGTTTTATCCATTAATTCACACGTATATAAATTATGATTCATGGCAATTACAACAGCTTCCAAACTCTCTTGAATACTGTTAAAATGCGCAGCAATCATACTATTTTTTGGTGGTGGTAAATCATCAAGTTGAAGTGTAATTTCAGTTGTGAAAGCTAAAGTTCCCTCACTTCCTGTTAGAAGTTTGGCTAAATTGATGGTTTTGTTTGAACCACCGAAACCTTCATAATTTAATAACTCATCCACGGGATAGCCATTATTTCTTCTATGAATATTTTTTTTTGGAAATTCTTTTACAATTTCCTGTTGAATCTCTTTAATAGACAATTCATCAAAAATTGATTTGTAAATGTTGCTTTCTAATGAGTTTCCAATTCTTTTTTGATTGAATTCTGAAGTGGTTAATTCATTAAAAACAGCCTCTGAACCATCACTTAAGATGGTTTTTAATTCAAGTACTTTATCACGAGTAACACCATATTTTATAGAAGTTGTACCAGATGAATTGTTACCAACCATACCACCAATCATGCATCTATTACTTGTTGAAGTGTTTGGGCCAAAAAACAAACCATACGGTTTTAAAAAATTATTGAGTTCATCTCTAATAATTCCTGGTTGCACAGTAACAGTTTTTTGATGCTCGTCAAAAGCTAAAATTTTAGTATAATGTTTTGAAACATCCACAACCAATCCATCTCCTACACATTGCCCGGCTAATGAAGTTCCTGCAGTTCTTGGAATTAGTGTTATGTTATTTTTTGTAGCAAAGTGAATGATTGTTTTAAGATCTTGATTGTTTTTAGGATATGCAACGCCTAAAGGAATTTTCCGATACACTGAAGCATCAGTAGCGTAAATACTTTTATGTAAATCGTCAAAATGAACTTCTCCTTCAATGATTTCCGACAGTTCTTCTAGATTTATGGTTGCTGATGACATTTTTTGATTTACGATTTACGATTTTTGATTTACGATTATTTTTTTAATTAGTCAATTAGACAATAAGCCAATTTGCAATCTACACTTTCAAACTTTCAACTTCTAATATTTTCTTTGCCTATTGCCTATATTTTCAACTTTTAACCTTTTAACTTTTAAACTCTAAACTCACAACTCAAAAACAACACCGCTACTATGATCTTTTCTAGCGCCAGTAACACTTTTTAAGCAATTATTTTTTCCTTCAACTTTTAATAACCCTAATAAAGCAAAAACTAGCGCCTCTTTATAATTTATAATAAGATTGTTTGGAATTATGATTGAGGTTTTTGTATGAAATCGGATTCTCTCAATAAGAAAATTATTGTAAGCCCCACCACCTGAAATAAGCATTTTTTTTGAAGAATCAGCATCCATTTTTTTTGTAATTTGAATGGCAATATGTTCAACAAAAGTTCTTAAAATATCTTTTAGGTTTAGGCTGTATTTGTCAATTAATGGAAAAATACACTTCACAACAAATTCGTAACCCAATGATTTTGGTTTTGAATCATTATAAAAAGGCAGAGAATTTAATTCTTCCAATAAGTTATTATTAATATTTCCAGATGAAGCTATTATTCCTTTATTGTCAAATTCAATATTTAAAGAAGCAACATAATGGTTTAAAACAATATTTACAGGACAAATATCATAAGCAATTCTTAATTTTTTTTTATTGAATGAAATATTTGAAAATCCACCAAGGTTTAAACAATAATCATAGTTGTAAAATAAAAGTTCATCACCAATAGGCACCAATGGCGCTCCTTGTCCTCCAAGAGCAACATCTTGCACTCTAAAATCACAAATTGTTTTTATACCTGTAATTGAAGTTATTTGTGGTCCATTTCCTATTTGAAGTGTGTATTTTTTTTCTGGGTTGTGAAAAATGGTATGTCCGTGAGAAGCAATAAAATCAATGGTTGAAATAGCATTTTTCTCCATGAAATTAAGAATAGTATCTCCTAAATAAAAACCATAGTCAGCATCTAATTTTGTCAATTTTTCACCTGATAAATGAAATCCATTCTTTAAAGCTAATTTCCAGTCTGAGGTATAAGGAATTGTTTCAGCCTTTACTATTTCAAAACTATATTCTTTATTAAAATTGAGTTTTACGTATGCAATATCCACACCGTCAAGTGAAGTTCCACTCATTACACCAATACAATAACTTGTTTTAGACATCAATTTTAAGAATGCTCATAAATTATGAAACCAAAATACTAAAAAGTTTTAAGATAGGCTATTGATATATTGAAGAAGATATAATTAAAATAATAGTGGAGACGCCGG
>Ga0209231_1001219_pt1 | contig 10230 bp, 14 predicted proteins | sample Deesub45470m_DNA_FD_188086 | JGI IMG/M metagenome (GOLD analysis project Ga0209231, IMG submission 188086) | Deep subsurface microbial communities from North Pacific Ocean - 450_OLKR46/470m Metagenome (SPAdes) (version 2) | ecosystem: Environmental > Terrestrial > Deep subsurface > Unclassified ... | reverse complement strand
GGCCCGACCGGGTGCGCAAGTCGATCGCGCGCGCGGCAAGATAGAAATAGTCGCCGGACTTGCCGAATTGCTGCCCGAGAAATTCGCGGCTGCAACGGCGCAGGTCGGCCCCGGTGTGAATGCCCAGCTTCTCCATCCGCGCCGCCGTGACTGGCCCTACGCCGTGAAAGCGGCCGACCTTCAGCTTGGCGATGAACGCAAGGGCTTGCTCGGGTCGCACTACGCACAGCCCGTCGGGCTTGTTGTGATCCGAGGCGAGCTTGGCGATGAACTTGTTGTACGACACCCCGGCCGAGGCGGTGAGGCCGGTTTCTTCCTCGATCCGTGCGCGGATCTGGCGCGCCACCTCAGTCGCGGTCGCGATGCCCTGATGATTGCTGGTGACGTCCAGATAGGCCTCATCGAGCGAGAGCGGTTCGATGAGATCGGTATATTCGGCGAAGATGCCGTGGATCTGGCGAGACACTTCGCGATACACCTCGAAGCGCGGCGGCACGAAAATCAGGTCAGGGCACATTCGGCGCGCGAGAGCCGACGCCATTGCGGATCGCACGCCATAGGTGCGCGCCTCATAGCTCGCCGCTGCGACCACGCCGCGCTCGCGCGTTCCGCCGACCGCAACCGGCTTCCCCTTCAGCGCCGGTTCGTCGCGCTGTTCGACCGACGCGTAAAAGGCATCCATGTCGATATGGAGGATCTTCCGGCCGCTTTCGACGGGGCCGTCCCCCTCGACAGGCTGATCAGGCGGCTGATCGGATCGATTCATGGAACAAAGCGAATACAGCATGGCGCTGGTCGGTGCCAGTAGCGGATTCGTCGCATTACCGCTGAAAAATGGAACCCTGCCAGGGACGCAGCGTTTTTCCGTCACGATTTCAATGGAGAGACACCATGGCCACGAAAAGCACGACCACTCGTTCGCGGACTCCCGGCACGCCGTCGACGGCGCGTCGCCGCAGCACTACTTCGGCCAAGAGCACCACGGCAGCAAAGAAAAAGGCCGCGCCCCGCACCCAGGCCCTAACCGATGAAGCCAAGACGGCGATCCGCTCGGTCCGCACCCGCGCTACCCGCGCGGTGAAGAAGGTGCCGACCGACCGTACCACCCTTTCGATCGCAGCGGGCGTTCTCGCCGGCGTGATCGCGGCAGGCGTCGCGATGTTCATGAACCGCGATCGCCTGAAGGATGTTGCTGCGACCAGCGGCGACAAGCTGCGCAAGGCGGCGGATGACCTGTCGGTGATGGCGCATGACCGGATCGACCAGGCCCGCGACAATATCACGCGCTTCCGCGCCAAGACCAATGGCGGCGCGGACGTCCAGCCCGAAGCCGAAAAGATCTCGATCCAGGGTTAAGGTCTTGCCGTTCGTCCCTTCGCGGGACGGGATGAGCGGGAGCCTATGGCGGTGCGACTTCCCAGTCGCGCCGCCATTCTTCATTGTGGCCCCATGAGGAAAGCGATGCGATTCGATCCAGCAGCCGAACGATGGCGCTATGATGTGCGCCTCTTCATTCTCGCTTATGTGCTGGGCCTGATAGCGTTCAGTGCCGTGATCCCCTGATCCGTCGCCGGTCGGCGACGTCAGTCGCAGGCCTTGTGCAGCCGCCAGGCGAGATAGGATGCGAGCAGGCTGCCGACCGCGACCATCAGCAGCGTTTCCGCCACCGACACGCCCATGTGGACCAGCGCGGCGAGGATCAGCGTTGCGCCGACCATCGCGCCCGAATTGACGATATTGTTGGCGGCGACGGTTCGCGCCGTCTGCGCCTTGGCGACCGTGGTGGTCAGGAAAGCATAGAGTGGCACGACGAAGATGCCGCCGGCGATCGAAATGCCGAGCAGGTCGATCATGACCCGATGGGAATTGGCCATGTCGAGAAACGCCGCGAGGTTGCGCAGCACACCGTCGGGCGCGGGCCAATTATGCGCTGTCCACCACAGATCGCAGACGAAGGCCCCCATCACCAGCGCCGCCACAGGCGAGCAGCGCGCCGAAACGGTGCCGCAGAGAATGCGGTTGATCGCGATCGAGCCGATCGCCACGCCGATCGAGAAGATCGCCAGGAACAATGTCGCCACATCCTGGCTGGCGCCGAGGACATTCTTGACCAGCGGGGGGAACTGCGCGGCGAGAATGGTGCCCTGCGCCCAGAAGAAGCTGATCGCGAGAATGGCGAGGAACAGCCGACGCACGTGCATCGTGTCCGATACCAGCTTGATCGACGAGCGGATGATGTGGAAGTCGACCCCCGCGTCCTGGACCATCGGCGGTGCGGGCGGTACCTGACGCCCGGTCAGCCAGCCGATGCCGGCAACGAGCAGCACGCCGATCGCGGCATGTTCGGCGGCGATGATGCCCCCGACGATCGTCCCCGCGAGGATCGCGATATAGGTGCCCGCTTCGACCAGCCCGGTGCCGGGCAATACCTGGTCGTCCTCCAGATGCTGGGGAAGAATCGCATATTTGATCGGCCCGAAGAAGGTCGAATGCGCACCCATGCACAGCAAGGCGAACAGCATCAGCGGAATGTTCTGGAGGATCAGTCCGGCCGCACCGAAAACCATGATCACGATCTCCACCGTTTTCACGATGCGGATGATCTTCGCTTTGTCGTGGCAGTCGGCCAGTTGGCCGGACAATGCGGAAAAGAGGAAGAAAGGCAGGATGAAGAGCCCGCCCGCTATCGCCGAAAAGGCGGCTTCCTGCGCGGGATCGTTATAAATCCGATAGATGACCAGCATGATCATCGCGGTTCGGAACAGGTTGTCGTTGAAAGCACCCAGAAACTGGGTCGCGAACAGCGGCAGGAACCGGCGCTTGGCGAGAAGCCGGAATGTTGGAGTCATGCGGGGGTTCTGCGCCTTATCGGATGTTTATAGGCATCGCTTGGGGCTCCCCATAGCCGATCGCCGTTGCGAGGTCCAAGCCGATAACGTCGCGGCGTGTCGGTTCCGTGACGTGCCCGGTATCGACGGGTGATCCATCGGGATATTCCCAAGGATGCATCGGGGGGCTTATCTCCGCCCGCCTTCCGCGCTAGAGCGGAGTTGGAATGCTGACCTTACCGAACATTCTCACCCTTTCGCGCATCCTGGCGGTGCCGATCCTGGTCTTCCTGCTGTGGCCCACCCCCGGCAGGGTCGACTATGCCGTCGCCTTCGGCCTCTATGCGCTGATGGCGATCACCGATTATTTCGACGGCTATCTCGCGCGGGCGCAGGGCACCGTCTCGAAACTCGGCGTCTTCCTCGATCCGATCGCCGACAAGATCATGGTCGCGGCAGTGATCATGATGCTGGTGCTGACCGACGACGTGTCGGGCTTCGCGGCGATCGCCGCGCTCATCATCCTGCTGCGCGAGATCGCGGTGTCGGGACTGCGAGAGTTCCTGGCGGGCGCACAGGTGTCGGTGCCGGTCAGCCAGCTCGCCAAATGGAAGACGACCTTACAGCTGGTCTCGCTCGGCGCGATCATCCTTGGCGGCGCTTTGCCCGAATGGGGGTGGATCACGCAGGTCGGCCTGTTCAGCCTGTGGGCCGCTGCCGCGCTGACCCTGATCACCGGCTGGGATTATCTCCGCGTCGGCATCAGGCACATGGACTGATCACGGCGGCGACCATGGCCATAGAGCTGCTCTATTTCGCCCGGGTGCGCGAAGCCATCGGCCGGAGCGCAGAAACCGTCTCGCCACCCCATGGCGTCACGACAATTGCAACGCTGATCGACTGGCTGGCCGAGCGCGGCGGCGGTTATGCCGAGGCCTTTGCCGATCGGGGCCGGATCCGCGCGGCGATCGGCGACAGCTTCGTGACGCCCGAGAGCCCGATCGGCGATGCGCGCGAGATCGCCCTGTTTCCGCCGGTAACCGGCGGATGACCACCGCCATCCTGGTCCGCGTCCAGACCGCCGATGTCGATGTCGGCGCCGAACTGGCGCGGCTCGAGGTGCTCGGCGGCGGCGGGGTAGCGAGCTTCACCGGCGTGGTGCGCGGCGGCGGCGGGCTGCAGGCGCTGGAGTTGGAGCATCATCCCGGCATGACCGAGGCGATGATGACCCGGATCGCCGAGGAGGCGGCGGCGCGCTGGCCGCTGCTGGGAGTTACCGCGATCCACCGCCATGGCCGGATGCTGCCGGGCCAGCGCATCGTGCTGGTCGCCGCCGCCTCGCCACACCGGGCGGCGGCGCTGGAAGCGACGAGCTTCCTGATCGACTGGCTGAAGACGCGCGCGCCCTTCTGGAAGAAGGAGCATTTCGCCGACGGCACCAGCCGCTGGGTCGAGGCGCGCGCCGAGGACGACGCCGCTGCCGCACGCTGGGACGATCCGGAAAGCCTATCGGAGATGATCCCCGGCAAGCGCTCTGGGGAGCAGATCGAGCGATGACCAGCGAAGACCTTCCCGATCTGCTGCTTGCGGTGGCCGAGGGCGACCGCGCCGCCTTTGCCCGTTTCTACCAGCGGACATCGGCAAAACTTTTCGGGATCGTCCTGCGTATCTTGCCAGAGAGATCCTTTGCGGAAGATGCGATGCAGGAAGCCTATGCCAAGATCTGGCGCAATGCTGCGGGCTACGACGCCCAGCGCGGCAGCCCGATCACATGGGCGGCGACGATTGCGCGCAATGTCGCGATCGACCTGCGCCGTCGCGAACATCCTGCCGGCCGCACCCGCGTCGAGGATTTCGATTTCGACGCGCTCGGCGATCCGTCCGGCGCCTCGGCCGAGCAGCTCGCCGCGCTGCGAATCTGCCTCGACCGGCTCGACCCGGAGCAGCGTGCCCTGATCCTCGCCGCCTATCTCAACGGCGAAAGCCGCGAGGAACTGTCCGAACGGCTTGGCCATCCGACCGGCACGATCAAGAGCTGGCTGCACAGGGGCCTCGCCCGGCTGAAGGGCTGCCTCGATGGCTGACGACATCGATATGCTCGCCGGGGAATATCTGCTTGGCACCCTGGATCCGACTGAGACCCGCGCGTTCCAGCGCAGACTTCTGACCGATCCGGCCGCGGTTGCGGCTGTGGCAATGTGGCAGGACCGCCTGTCGCCGCTCCTGCTGACAGCGCCCGAGGCAGTGCCCGCCGCCGGTCTGTGGGCCCGCATCGAGGGCACCGGCGCGTCGGCCAACGACAATCGTCCGCTGCGCCGCTGGCAAGTGGCGACGGCCGCCGCTGCGCTGGTCGCGCTGGTCAGCACTGGCGTGGCACTCAGCCCGCGCCCCGCTCCGGTCGCGCCCGTTCAGGTGGCGCAACAGGCACCCTCGCCGCTGTTGCAGTCGGTCGCCGCGCTCAGCGAGCAGGGCAGCAAGCCCGCGCTGATTGTGACCTATGATCCGACCAAGCGGGTGATGCGGGTAATGCCGGTCAATGTCGCGCCCCGCCCCGGGCATAGCCTCGAGCTTTGGGTGATCGCGGGCAAGGCAGCGCCAAAGTCGATCGGCCTGATGCGCGAGGACGGCGCTACGGCGCTCGAGAAAATGGCGCTCGACATGCGACAGGACTTGACGATAGCGGTGACAGTCGAGCCAAAGGGCGGATCACCGACCGGCCTGGCGACCGGACCGGTGATCTATTCGGGACCCATGGTCTCACTTCCGACCAGCTGATTACGCAAAGCAACTTACCTGATCTTTATCGGGGCAAGCGCATGAACCTGCGATGACGGCCACGGCAGGCCGGTCGATTTCCGTGTTTCGCAGAACCATCGCAGGCTGATAAGGCGGCGCGATGCGCATCGCGGCGATCTCCGACATCCACGGCAATCTCGCCGCGCTCGACGCGGTGCTGGCGGATATCGCGCGGCGCGGCGTCGATCATATCGTCAATCTGGGCGACATCCTGTCGGGCCCGCTCGATCCCGTCGGCACCGCCGACCGGCTCATTTCGCTCGATCTGCCGACGATCGGCGGCAACCAGGAACGCCAGCTTCTGACCCTCGACGTCTCGGCGATGGGAGCATCGGATGCCTGGACCGCTCCGCTGCTGACGGCCGGGCACCGCGCCTGGCTGGCAGGGCTGCCGCAGACGATGCGCTTCGCGCCGGACGTGCTGCTGTGCCATGGGACGCCTGCCAGCGACCTCGATTATTATCTCGACCATGTCGATCCATCGGGAGCGCGGCCCGCCACCGCGGCGGAGATCGACGCGCGCACCGGGAATGAGACCGCTACGCTGATCCTGTGCGGTCATACCCACATACAGCGCAGCCATCGCCGCCCCGGCGGCCGGCTGATCGTCAATCCGGGCTCGGTAGGCCTGCCCGCCTATGACGACGTCCACCCCTGGGCGCATGTGATGGAAAGCGGCGACCCGCGGGCGCGCTACGCGATCGTCACGCGTGGCGATGATGGCGTCTGGACCGCCGAGCCGATCGCGGTCGACTATGACTGGGACAGTGCTGCCCGCACCGCCGAGGCGCGGGGTCGCCACGATTGGGCGATGGCGCTCCGCACCGGCCGGATGACCGCTTAAAACCCCACCGGAATCATTCCGCTTCGCGCAGGGCGTCGGCGAGCAGGCGGAATTCCTTGTCGCGCGGGCTGCCCTTGCGCCAGGCCAGTGCAATGCGACGGGCCGGATGATCGGCGGTCAGCGGCTTGGCGACGACATTGGTGTTCTCGAGGATACCGGCGTCGAGCGCCATCTTCGGCAGCAGGGTCACCCCCAGGCCGTTATCGACCATCTGCACCAGCGTATGCAGCGAGGTGCCCATCATCGCCGCCTCGGCGCGCAACTCGGGCCGGTTGCAGGCAGCAAGCGCATGGTCCTTCAGGCAATGTCCGTCCTCGAGCAGGAGCAGGCGGCTCTCGTCGATGTCGTCGGCGACGATGCCCAGCGCGGGCCCGTCCATCTCACCGGCGGGATAGGCGACGAACAGCCGATCGAGGAACAGGTCGACCGATTCGATGTCGCCGCAATGATAGGGCAACGCCAGCAGCACGCAGTCGACATGGCCGCGATGCAACGAGTCGCAGGCGGCTCCGGTCGTCTCCTCGCGCAGGTACAGCTTGAGATCGGGCCAGGCGGTGCGCAGCTTGGGTAGGATGCGCGGCAACAGGAAGGGGGCGATCGTCGGGATCACGCCCATTCGCAGATCGCCCGAAAGCGGCTTGCCAGCAGCCCGCGCGAGATCGCCGAGCTCCTCCGCTTCACGCAGCACGCGCTGTGCCTTTTCGGCGATGCGGAGACCTAGCGGGGTGAATCGCACCACCCGGCGGGTGCGCTCGACCAGGGTGATGCCGATCAGCGATTCAAGCTCGCGCAGACCGGCGGACAGGGTCGACTGGGTAACGAAGCACGCATCGGCAGCCCGCCCAAAATGACCGTGATCCTTCAGGGCCACCAGATATTGCAGCTGCTTCAAGGTCGGGAGATAGGTGGCCATTCATCGCCTCATTCGATCATTGGTGGCGAAATAATCAATTTGAACACTTACGTCCAGCCTGCGATGAGGATGGCTCCAGATCATAATTGCCTCAAAAAGGAGATTCCCTGTGGCGCTTACCGTTGGTGATAAATTCCCCTCGTTCGTCCTGCCCGTTCAGCAGGGCGTTGCCGCGCTTCCGGCCGGTGAGACGATCGATACCGGCGATACCGGTGGCAAGTGGAAGGTCGTGTTCTTCTGGCCAAAGGACTTCACCTTCATCTGCCCGACCGAGATCATCGGCTATGGCGAACTGAAGAAGGACTTCGCCGATCGTGACGCCGAGCTGATCGGTGCCTCGACCGACACCGATTTCGTTCACTTCGCATGGCGCAAGTCGGACGAGCGCCTCGCCAATTGCGATTTCCCCTGGATCGCGGACAACCAGAAGAAGCTCGCCGACGCGCTTGGCATCGTCGACAAGGATGCCGGCGTCGCATACCGCGCGACCTACATCGTCGATCCGCACAATGTGATCCAGCATGTCACCGTCAATGGCCTCAACCAGGGTCGCAACCCGCAGGAAGCCATCCGCGTCCTCGACGCCCTTCAGACCGACGAGCTTTGCCCGTGCAACTGGAAGGCCGGTGACGAGGTCCTCAAGCCCGCCGCCTGATCCCCTTTTCAGGTAGCCAGCCGCGCCGGTGTTTCCCAACATGGCGCGGCATAAGCGGCGCGGAGGACGATTGCGGCCTCCGCGCCCTTTTTTTTGCCCCCATTCCCCCGATTGCCGAGAGGAAGATTCGATGTCGCTCAAGGAATTCGCCGACGCCCTGCCGGACTATGCCAAGGATATCCGGCTCAACGTCGGCTCGCTGCTCAGCGACCAGACGCTGACCGATCAGCGCAAATATGGCCTTCTGCTCAGCTGCGCGCATGGTTCGGGCTATAAGCCGATCGTCGACGCCACCGAGGCCGAAGTTGCCGGCAAGCTGAGCCCGGAGGCCGCCAACGCCGCGCGCGCCGCGGCGGCCGTGATGGCGATGAACAATGTCTATTATCGCTTTGTCCATCTCTCCTCGAACAAGGAATATGGACAGATGCCCGCAAAGCTGCGGATGAACGTGATCGGTCAGCCCGGCATCGAGAAGGACGATTTCGAACTGTTCAGCCTCGCGGTCTCCGCCATGAACGGCTGCGGCCTGTGCATCGACAGCCATGAGAAGGTGCTGCGCCAGCACGGCGTCGCCGCCGATGTGATCCAGACCGCCGCCCGCGTCGGCGCCGTCATCAAGGCCGCCGCCACGGTTCACGCCACCGCCGTCTGACGGAATGTCCTCGCCAGGATGGTGGAGGACCGTCTTCTACGATCGTGGAGGGGCGCCCATGCGTTGCCCCTCCACCATCCCGCGAATGACGGCCCGCGCCATATGGGCCGCATAATCCGACCGCAGACACGCCGATCTTCTCACGTACCGCTCAGGAACATCTTTGCAGAGCGGAACTGCCAGCCTATATTGGCGGTTCCCGGAGGCATGGGCCTGAAGGATTTCGGATGTTCGACGGACTGATTTCCTATCTCGATTCGATCAAGGCGCGCGATCCGGCCCCTCGATCCCGTTGGGAGATTCTGCTGTATCCGGGCGTCCTCGCCCTGGGCCTGCACCGGGTGGCGCACTGGCTGTTCCAGGCGGAACTCTATTTCCTTGCGCGCTTCGTGAACCATTTTTCGCGAATGGTGACGGCGATCGACATCCATCCGGGGGCGCAGATCGGCCGCAACTTCTTCATCGACCACGGCTTCGTCGTGATCGGCGAGACGGCGGTGATCGGCGACGATGTCACCATCTACCAGGGCGCGACCCTGGGCGGCACCAACCCGACCAACGGCCATGGCGGCAAGCGCCACCCGACGATCGGCGATGGTGCGATCATCAGCCTGGGTGCCGCGATCCTCGGCCCGATCACGATCGGCGCGCGGGCGCGGGTCGGCGCGAATGCGGTCGTGACGCGCGACGTCGCCGAAGGCCAGGTCGTCGTCGGCATTCCGGCCAAGCCGATGCTGGTCGATGCGCGGGAATATCAGAAGGGCTTCGTTCCCTATGGCACGCCGTGCAGCGAACGCTTCGACCCCCAGACTCAGCAGCTGGAAATCCTGCGCTGCGAACTGGAGGTGCTGCGCGGTCGCATCGCCAAGGTGATCGAGGAACGGGACGCCGCGCGCACCCCCAAATCCGACGAGGATCGCGAACGCGCCTGATGGGGACGGTTTCCCCCTTCCCGGCTGGTCCGGGCAAGCCGCTCCAGATCGGCTTCGACCGCGCCGAACTCAACCGCATTCTTGATCTTTACGGCCGAATGGTCGCGGCAGGCCTGTGGCGTGATTATGCGATCGACCTCGGCAGCGACGCTGCCTGCTTCGCCGCTTTTCGCCGTGCCGCGGAGCGCCCCGAATATCGCATCGAGAAGCGCCCCGCCCTGCGCAATCGCCAGGGCATGTGGGCGCTGTTCGGCGAAGGCGGGACCATCCTGAAGCGCGGGCAGGATCTCGGCCCGGTGCTGGCGCCGGTCGAACGGCGACTGATGAAGGTCGTCGATTGATCGGTGCATAGGGGGCAGCTTTCGCCGCCCCTCGCGCCCTATCTTCAGGCTGGCGTCTTCAGGCCGGCTGGAGCCGGTCGATGATCGGCAGTCGCACGGCGATATCGCCCGGCAACAGGCCGACGATGCGCCGCCGCGCCGCGGTCCAGAAGGCCGAGAGCAGCAGCAGCGCCGAACCGATGATCAGCGCGGTGAGCCCGAACGACAGGTCGACCGGCGCGCGCTGATGGTATCGGCGCTGGTCTATGTGCTCTACGCGCTGTCGAGCC
>Ga0209231_1001216_pt1 | contig 10249 bp, 10 predicted proteins | sample Deesub45470m_DNA_FD_188086 | JGI IMG/M metagenome (GOLD analysis project Ga0209231, IMG submission 188086) | Deep subsurface microbial communities from North Pacific Ocean - 450_OLKR46/470m Metagenome (SPAdes) (version 2) | ecosystem: Environmental > Terrestrial > Deep subsurface > Unclassified ... | reverse complement strand
GTTGTGGGCCTCGTCGATCAGCAGGCTCACCCGCCATTGATTGGCTTCGGTGAGCGCGTGCCAGGCGGCGCCGTGGTCGAAGTAGTGGTTGAAATCGCCCACGAGCACATCGCTCCAGCGCACCATTTCCTGGCCCAGGTAGTAGGGGCAAACGGTGTGGGCCAGCGCGGTGTCGCGCAGTGTGCTTTTGTCCATCCACTCGACCTTGGCCGCTGTGGCACGGGCCTCGGGCAGGCGGTCGTAAAAACCCTGGGCCAACGGGCATGAAGCGCCGTGGCAGGCTTTGTCGGGGTGCTCACAGGCCTTGTCGCGCGCCACGCGTTCGAGCACCCGCAGGTGGCCGGCGCTGTTCAGCCGATTCAACGCATCGATCGCGAGCTGGCGGCCGGGCGTTTTGGCGGTCAGGTAAAAGATCTTGTCGATGCCCTGATTGGGCGCGGCCTTTAGCGCGGCGAACAGCGTGGCCATGGTCTTGCCAATGCCAGTGGGCGCCTGCGCCATCAAGATACGTTCGCCCGCTTGGGCCCGGCCCTGGGCGCGGTACACGGTTTCGGTCAGCTTGCGCTGGCCCGGGCGGAAGTCAGCGAAAGGAAAAGCCATCTCACGCAGCCCGGCGTCGCGTTGCAGGCGGTGAGCGCTTTGCTCGCGCGCCCAGCCGATGTAGCGCTGGCACAGCGCCTCAAAATGGGTGCGCAAGTCGCTGGCTGTCTGCGTTTCGGTGAGCAGGGTTTCTTCAGCCGTGTCGATGTTGAAGTACACCAGCGCGATGTCGATCTGTTCGAGAGACAGCTGCTGGCAGAGCATCCAGCCGTACACCCGCGCTTGTGCCCAGTGCAGCGCGCGGTGGTTGGCCGGTATGGCGCCGGCGTCGCCCCGATGGGTCTTGATTTCTTCCACGCGCCGGGCATCGGGGTCGAAACCATCGGCGCGGCCGGTGACGGTGAGCTCTTCGAAGCGGGCGCTCAAGGGCAGCTCGCGCTGGTAGCCGGCGCGGCGGCGCCCGGTGACGGTGGTGTGGCCGGCCACACCTTCGGCGCCACTGGGCGAAGGCGTGAACCGCAAGTCGAGGTCGCCTTCCTTGGCGCCGAATTCACACAACGCGCGCACCGCCACCGCGCTGTGCGCGGCGTCGCCGGGCAGAGCTTGCGCGGTATCGGTGTCGGGGGATGGGTTGTTCGCGGTCAAGGCTGTGATGAAGAAGGCTCGCTGGCATGATGCCACCATGGAACAGCCGCCCACCGCTTCCCTGACCGTCACCCCAACGCTCACCCGCCTTCACCACCGTCGCCTGCGTGATCTGTACCGCTCGGCTGGCTGGCCGTCGCAGGACATGCTGGAAGTGGAGTTGCTGGCGGCCGGGCAGCTCGAGCGACTGCGCTCCAGCGATGGCCACGAAACCCTGCGCGTGACCGATGCCGGCATCGCCACTCTGGCGAAGGTGTTCGCCAGCAACAAGGCCGCGCGTTCGCCGCATGAAGAGCTGGTGCAGCGCGTGGCGCTGGAGATGACACGGGGCGGCCGTTTGGCCTGGCGTGGTTTGATGCTGCGCGTGGCCTTGCCCAAGGCTTTGCTGCTGGGCGAAGAGCCAACGCCGTTGCCCGAATCCCCCGGATTGCCTTGGGACGACGACGCGACTCCGCTGCCCGAGCCACCGGGCCACGCCTGGTGTCTGGCCATGCCGGATGTGTTTTCGATTCGCCGCACCTCGGTGCAGGCTTACGTGGAACCGGTGGTGCACGAGATCAAGGTGAGCCGGGCCGATCTGCTGGGCGATTTGAAGAAGCCCGCCAAGCGCGCGGCCTACCTGGGTATGGCGGGGGCTTGCTGGTATGTGCTGGGTCAAGACGCCAAGGGACGCGCGATCGGTGCGTCCGACGAGGTGCCGGCCGAATGCGGTGTGATGCTGGTGGAAGATGGCGCTCTGAAGGTGGCGCGGGAAGCGCCACGCAAGGCGGTGGAGCAACTGCCATTCCACGTCTGGATGGCGTTGGCCAAATCAGGCCCTGCGGTGCGGGAAGAAGACAGGGTTCAGGCCCGTTGGTAGGGCGGACGCTTCTCGACGGTTGGGTTTAGGCATCTTGCATGGCCAAGCGGACTGGATTCTGTTCGAGCAAGTCGAAAGGACTTGATTTACATCAGATAACCTTAAGCTTGGTCTACATAAAATGTGAATCATTCGCATTTGCAGACCCGTCGTATGGCATCCCGTAACCTGAACCAAGCCCCAGTGCGCCAATGGCACCGCATCTCGGCCCATAGTGCGCACCACCCGCGCTTGCTGGAGTTGGGCTTCTTGCCGCTGGAAAACGTGCGGGTGCTGCAACGCAGTTGGTTCAAGCGCGGGGCGCTGGTGGTGCAGGTGGGTGACGCGGTGTTTGGTCTTCGGCCCGATGAAGCCAGTCAGATCGAGGTGCATGCACACAGCGAAGTGTTGGTTGATCTGGCCGCAGCATGAGCGAAACCAAAGTCGACATCAGCGGGTTGGCGCAACGCCGCCTGGCTTTGCTGGGCAACCCCAATTGCGGCAAAACCGCGCTGTTCAACCGCCTGACCGGCAGCCAGCAAAAGGTGGCGAACTACGCCGGGGTGACGGTCGAGCTCAAGCGTGGCCTGATGAAAACCGCCACGGGCCGTTCGGTCACGGTGATCGATCTGCCGGGCACCTACAGCTTGAACCCCAGCAGCCAGGACGAGACCGTGGCCTGCGCCATGGTGCTGGGCCAGAGCCTGCGCGAGAAAGCGCCTGATCTGACAGCTGTGGTGATCGACGCCACGCGCTTGCGCCGAGGCCTGCGACTGGTGGCCGCATTGAAACGCCTGGGCGTACCCATGGTGGTGTTGGTCAACATGATGGACCGGGTGCGCTCGCAGGGCCGCGAGTTCGATGTGGCGCGTTTGCAAGCCGCGCTGGGCGTGCCGGTGATTGAAGCCACGGGCATCTCAACGCATGGCACCGATGCCTTGCGCCAGTTGCTGGACCAAAACGGTTTGTGGCAACAGGCGCGGCCAGACATTGCAACGGTTCGGCCAGACACCGGCACGGCGCGGACCGATGACGCGCAGGCTCAAACCTGGCTGCAAGCATCGGCGTTGGACCAGCCCATGGGCGACCACGAGTGGTCGCGAAGGCTTGATGGCTGGCTGTTGCAGCCGGTCACAGGCGTGCTGGTTTTGCTGGTGTTGTTGTTCCTGATTTTCCAGGCGGTGTTTGCCTGGGCCGCGTGGCCCATGGGCTTGATCGAGGGCGCCACGGGGTGGGTAAGCGCCAGCGTGGACGCGCTTTTGCCAGCGGGTTTGCTCAAGAGTTTGTTGATCGATGGCGTGATCGCGGGCCTGGGCGGCGTGGTGATCTTTCTGCCACAGATTTTGATTCTGTTCTTCTTCATTCTGGTGATGGAGGAGTCGGGCTATTTGCCGCGCGCTGCGCTGTTGCTGGACCGCTTGATGGGCAGCCTGGGGCTCTCGGGCCGGGCCTTCATTCCGCTGCTCTCCAGCTTCGCCTGTGCCATTCCCGGCATCATGGCCGCTCGCACGATCTCCGATCGCCGCACGAAGTGGGTCACGGTGTTCATTGCGCCGCTCATGACCTGCTCGGCGCGTTTGCCGGTGTACACGCTGCTGATTGGCGCCTTCATTCCCGCGAAGACCGTTTACGGCATGAGCTTGCCAGGTTTGGTGTTGTTTGGCCTGTATGTGATGGGCATCGTGTCTGCCATCGCCGTGGCCTGGGTGTTGAAGCTCTGGCGCGGCGCAGGTGAGCCGGTGCAGCTGATGATGGAGCTGCCCGACTACCACCTGCCGCGTATCAAAGACCTGGCCATTGGCCTGTGGCAGCGCGCCAGCATCTTCTTGCGCAACGTGGGCGGCATCATCTTGTCGCTGACCGTGATCCTGTGGTTTCTCTCCACCTTCCCGCAAGCGCCGGTGGGCTTCACTGGCAGCCCGATCGAATACAGCTTCGCCGGTCGCATCGGTCAGACCTTGGCGGGGTTTTTCGCACCGATTGGTTTCAACTGGCAAATCGTGGTGGCCTTGATTCCCGGGCTGGCGGCGCGCGAAGTGATGGTGGCGGCGCTGGGCACGGTGTATGCCCTGTCGCAAACCGGTGATGAAGTGGGCGCGGCGCTGGGCCCGCTGATCGCACAGGACTGGACTTTGGCCACGGGCCTGTCGCTGCTGATCTGGTTTGTGTTCGCGCCCCAGTGTCTGGCCACGCTGGCCGTGGTGCGCAAGGAAATGGGCGGCTGGGCCATGCCGGTGGGCATGGCGGTGTTTCTGTTTGGCCTGGCTTACGCCGCGTCGTGGGTGACCTACCGGCTGGCGCTGAATCTTGGAGGTTTCTGAATGAACTATGACCTGATCGCCGTGTTGGCACTGGGTGCCATGGCGGTGGCATTTGTGGTGCGCCACTACGTGCGGGTGTCCAAGGGCAAGGCGCCTGTTTGCGGCAACTGCAACAACTGCGCCTGCGACGACTGACGACACCGCCAGCTGCCTGACAGCTTCGGCTGTCTAGCGAGCGCCCCGGCGCTTCGCTCTCTTGACGGTCGCCTTGCGGGTGGCTGCTCGCCAAGCCAGTGCCCACGCCATGTGGGCACCTCACACGCTGCGGGCTTTTTTTGACAAACCACAGGCCATGGGCCGCGCTCACGCGGCCGATGCCAGCGCCCGGCGATGGGCCTTCGGTTTTGCACAGCAGTACCTGAATCCTCCAAGCTGATCGATCCATGGCGCGAACCGACGCGCTCAAATCCTGACAGAGATGCAAAAACCCACAGAGAGATTAGGGGTTTTATGGGCTCTTGATGAACTGTCGCCAATCAAACAGTTTCAGGGTTAACCCGTTGTTGATGATTCCACTGTGCAGTCTATAGTCTCGCAATCAATTCATTTGCAGAACAGAACGTGGGTTCGTTTGGCAAACCTTCAGAAGCGGATTCACAGTGGATATTTTTCTTCAGCAGGTCCTCAACGGCCTGACACTGGGCGGCATTTACAGCCTCGTGGCCCTGGGCCTGACCCTGGTCTACGGCATTCTTCATGTGCCCAATTTCGCCCACGGGGCGTTCTACATGGTGGGTGCTTTTGTGGCGCTGAAGCTCATGACCGGCTGGGAAGTCAATTACTGGATCGCCATGATCGGGGCCGCGGGCGTGGTCGCCGTGATCGGTGCGCTGTCCGAGCGCCTGGTGTTCCACCCGCTGCGCAACCACCCAGGCCTTCACCCCATGATCGCCGCCATTGGCCTGCTGCTGTTTCTGGAAGCGGGCGCCCAAGCTCTCTGGGGTGCCGACTTCCTGCGCATGCCCACACCGTTCAGCGGCATTGTTGAGATCGCTGGCGTGACGGCGCCGGTGCAGCGCCTGATGATCATTGCTGGCGCCTTCACGCTGATGGCTGTTTTGCAGCTTTTCCTCACCCGCACAGTGGCTGGATCAACCATCGTCGCCATGGCGCAAAACCGCGACGGTGCCTCTCTGGTCGGCATCGATGCCAACCGCGTGGCGATGTTGACTTTCGGCATCTCCGGCGCGCTGGCCGCAGTGGCCGCGACGCTCTACGCCCCGATCAACCTTGTGTACCCGGCCATGGGCCATCTGGTGATCACCAAGGCTTTCGTGATCATCATTCTGGGCGGCATGGGCAGCGTGCCTGGCGCCATCGTGGGCGGTCTGATCATCGGTTTTGCCGAGTCGTTTGGCGCCTATTACATCTCCACCGACTACAAGGACATCATCTCTTTCGTGTTGCTGGTGGTGATCCTTTCCCTGCGCCCCCAAGGCCTATTCACCAACGGAGCGCGCTGAAGCCATGATGAAACTTCTTGAAGGCAAATTCGGCTGGGGGCTGCTGCTGGTCGCCGGCTTGTTGTTCCCTTTTATGGCAGGCAACGATTACCACCTGACGGTGATGTCCACCGCCTACATCTTCGCCATCGCCACCCTGGGCCTGAACCTGATCACCGGCTACACCGGCCAGTTCAACCTGGCCCATGCGGGCTTCATGGCGGTTGGCGCTTACACGCTGGGCATCCTGACGGTCGACTACGAAGTGTCGTTCTGGCTCGCGTTCCTGCTCGCCGGCGTGGTCACCGTGCTGGTCGGCTTACCGCTGGGCTGGGTGTCGCTGCGCCTGCGTGGTCACTACTTTTCGATCTTCACGCTGTGCGTCGGCACCATCATGTTTCTGGTGATCGAGAAGTGGGAAAGCCTGACCCACGGCACCGTGGGCATCATGGGCATCCCCGCGCCAACGGCGATTGGCCCGCTATCTTTCGACACGCCGGTTTCGATCTACTACCTCGTGTATTTCTTCCTGGTGCTCGGCGTCTGGATGATGCGCCGCATCGTGGATTCGCTGATGGGCCGCACCTTCATGGCGATTCGCAATGGCGACGAGCTGGCCGAGGCCCTGGGCGTGAACCTGATGCGCAACAAGCTGATGGCGTTTTCGTTGTCGGTTCTGTACGCCGGTTTTGCGGGTGCTTTGTACGCCGGATTCGTGCGCTTCCTCGGTCCCGATCTGGCGGGCGCCTCCCATGCTTTTGACATGACCATGTACATGATCATCGGCGGTCTGGGCACCGTGTTGGGTCCGCTGCTGGGCGCCTTGATGGTGCCTTGGCTGACGCAGTACCTTCAGGCGCTGCAGGAATTTCGCTTCCTCATTTTTGGCCCGGTGCTCATCTTCCTGGTGATCTTCGTGCCCAACGGCATCGTCGGAACCTGGGTGGCGCGGCGCGCGCGCCAGGCGTCTGACGCCGCACTCGGCAAGCAAGCGCCCGCCAAAGAAACAGCCAAAGAATCAACCAAGCAGGGCGACGCAGCTCAAAAGGAGTCGGCAAGTGCTTGAGATCGAACACCTCACCAAACGCTTTGGCGGCAACACCGCGGTCAACAGCGTCAGCACCAGCATCGAGAAGGGCAAGATCAACGCCATCATCGGCCCCAACGGCGCCGGCAAGACCACCTTCTTCAACCTCATCAGCGGCGTGCACAAGCCCAGCGAAGGCACGATCACTTTTGAAGGCCGCGACATCACCACGCTGCGCACCGACGAGGTCGCGCGCCTGGGCATCGCCCGCACCTTTCAATCCACCACGCTGTTCGACAACGCCTCGGTGCTCGACAACCTCATCGTTGGACACCGACTGCGCACCCGCTCGGGCCTGATCGATGTGATCTTCGGCTCGGCGCGCCTGAAAGAGGAAGAGCGTGTGTGCCGCGAGAAAGCGCGCGAGGCGCTCGACTTTGTGGGCCTGGCACATCTGGAAAACCGCGGCGCTGGCTCTGGCCACCGCGCCCAAGCTGCTGCTGCTCGATGAGCCCGCAGGCGGCGTGAACCCCGACGAAACGCTGGGCCTGGCCGAGCTGATCAAAAAGATGGTCAAACACGGCCTGACGGTCTGCCTGATCGAACACAAGATGGACATGATCATGAGTCTGGCAGACAAGATTCTGGTGCTCAGCTACGGCGAAAAAATCGCCGAGGGCACGCCCGCCGAAGTGCGCGCCAACCCCGCTGTGATCGACGCTTATCTGGGGAGCGACCATGCTGACGTTTGACAACGTATCGCTGTCGTATGGCAGCTTCCTCGCGCTCGATGGTGTGTCCCTGCATGCCGAAACCGGCGAACTGGTGGTTTTGCTCGGCGCCAACGGCGCCGGCAAGAGCTCCATCTTTCTGACCGCCAGCGGTATCCACAAAGCCGCCGGCGGCAGCATCCGCTTCGGCGATAAAGAACTCGTGGGCCGCAAGCCTTCGCAGATCGTCTCGAGCGGCCTGGTGCAATGCCCCGAAGGCCGCAAGCTGTTTCCGCAAATGTCGGTGTTGAAAAACCTGATGCTCGGCGCCTATGTGCACCGCGGCGACAAGCCGGGCAACCGCCAGCGCCTGGAAGAGGTGATGGCGCTGTTTCCCATCCTTGATGAAAAGAAAGACGACGCGGCGGGGTCGCTGAGCGGCGGCCAGCAACAGATGGTGGCGATTGGCCGCGCCATGATGGGCCGCCCCAAAGTTTTGCTGCTCGATGAGCCTTCGCTGGGCCTGGCCCCGCTGGTGGTCAAGCAGGTGTTTGAAGTCATTCAGCGCATCAACAAATCTGGCACCACCGTGTTGCTGGCCGAGCAAAACGCCTACGCCGCCCTCAAGATCGCCAACCGCGCCTATGTGATGGAGCGCGGGCGCATCGTGCTCGAAGGCGACCGCGAGAGCCTGATGAACAACGAAGCCGTTCGTCGCGCCTATATCGGCGCGTGAAACAGGGGCACAAGATCCCAACGCTGTCACACCACCTTCATTCGATTTTCCCCTCGACCTTCCCCCCGAAACCCAGGAGTTAAACATGATCATCAGAAGACAGTTCACCCAAATCGCCAGCGCCATCGCATTGGGCGGCATGCTCGTGTCAGCGCCAGCGTTCGCCCAGGAAGTCGTCAATATTGGCTTCTCTGGCCCCTTGAGCGGCGGCGCCGCCCAGTACGGCAAGAACACGCTTGACGGCCTGAAATTCGCCATCGACGAACTCAACGCCACCGGCTTTGAAGTGGCCGGCAAGAAGGTCACCTTCGAAGTTGTTGCCCTGGACGACAAATACAACCCAAGCGAAACCGCGATCAACTTCCAGCGCCTGGTGCAGCAGAGCAAAACGCCGGTCGTGATGGTGCCTCACTCCGGTGGTGGCTACGCCGTGCAGACCAGCAACGAGCGCCTCAACGCCTTGTTGTTGTCGTACACCAGCGTGCCGAAGATCACCCAGAGCGGCAACAAGCTGACCTTCCGCATCCCGCCTGACTTCTCTACCTACATCAAGCCGTTCATCAGCCATGCAATGAGCAAATTTGGCAAGAAGGTGGCGATTGCCAACGCCGACCACGACTACGCCAAGGCCTGGACCGCCCTGTTCAAGCCCGCCTGGGAAGCCGCTGGCGGCACCATCGTGGGCGACAACCCAATGAGCTACAACAAATCCACCGACTTCTACAGTGGCGTGAGCAAAGCCCTGGCTGAAAAGCCCGATGTGCTGTTCATCGGCGGCGCTTCGGAACCCACCGGTCTGGTGGCGAAGCAAGCCCGTGAACTCGGTTTCAAAGGGGGATTCATCATCATGGACCAGGCCAAGATGAACGAAATGAAGCCTATCGTGGGCGGCTACGCGTCGCTCGAAGGTGCCATTGGCGTGTTGCCCGTGGTGGACGATCCACAGCCGGCCGTCAAGGCCTTCGTGACGCGCTGGATGAAGGTGTATCCCGGTCGCGAGCCTGGCTCGGAAGCCACCTACAACTACACCGCCATGATGGCCACTGCAGGCGCCATGAAGCTGGCCGGCACCACCACCGATGCCATGGCCATTCGCGGCAAGCTCGATGCCGCCATCAAGGCATTGCCCGAAGCGCAAAACCTGGCCAACTACGACGGCATTGAAGCCAACGGCGGCTCCATCATCGATACCCGTGTGGGCGTGATCGAAGGCGGCAAAGTCAAGCAAGTCAAGCTGAGCGAACTCGGCAAGTAATCGATTTGAGAGTTTGGGCTGCCGCTGCCTCTCCGGGCTGCGGCGGCCTTTTTTTCGCCAGGCAGTTTGTGATCTGGAGTGGCGATGAACGTTGCGCCGTCCAGGGCCCGCACCGGCGGCACCGCGCAGACTGTTCCGGGTTGCGCCAGATCCTGGAGGTTTGATTCATGTCGACACCATCAAATGCTTTGACCACGCTGCTCGAAGGCCTGCGCTTTCCAGAAGCGCCCCGCTGGCACCATGGCCGCCTCTGGTTCTCCGACTTCTTTCGCCAGCAAGTCATTGCCGTCAACCCGCAGGGCGAAATGGAAGTGCAGTTCGAGCTGGCCGACAGCCCCAGCGGGCTGGGTTGGCGCCCTGATGGCACGCTGTTGGTGGTGTCCATGCATGATCAGCGTTTGCTGGCATGGCGCGGCGGCGCGCTGGAGACCGTGGCCGATCTGTCGGCACATGCCGGCGGCCCCTGCAACGACATGGTGGTCGATGCCCAAGGCCGCGCCTATGTGGGCAATTTTGGCTTTGATCTTTACGCCCGTGAAGAAGCCAGAAGCACCGACCTGTTGCGCGTTGACCTTGATGGCAGCGTGCACCATGTGGCCAGCGACATGTGGTTTCCCAATGGCATGCTGATCACGCCCGATGGGCAAACCCTGATCGTTGCCGAAACCTTTCGCAACCGCCTCACCGCTTTTGAAATCGCTGCCGATGGCAGCCTCAACGGCCGCCACGCTGTCT
>Ga0209231_1001215_pt1 | contig 10272 bp, 9 predicted proteins | sample Deesub45470m_DNA_FD_188086 | JGI IMG/M metagenome (GOLD analysis project Ga0209231, IMG submission 188086) | Deep subsurface microbial communities from North Pacific Ocean - 450_OLKR46/470m Metagenome (SPAdes) (version 2) | ecosystem: Environmental > Terrestrial > Deep subsurface > Unclassified ... | reverse complement strand
ATGCTTCATCGCCCAGCAGACGCTGCACGATCTCACGGTCGGAAAATGAGGTGTAGTTGTAGGGGATTTCACGCAAACGCACGGTCATGATGTTCCTTGCGGGGCTATACACACTTAGCGCTTGCCCAGCTTAATAGTTGTCTGGCGCGCATTTTACCTGATTGCAGCGTCCTGCTCGACCCTGAGTGTATTGCGGATAAAATAGCGGCACATTATGAATGCTGCTACCGACAAATTAACCGTGCGGGTTTTCTTCGCGCTGTGGCCGAAAGATGCCGAACGCCCGGGGTTCGCCTCCTGGCAAGGCACGCTGCAAGCCTTGTGCGGCGGGCGAACGATGCGCCCGGATACGCTGCATGCCACGCTGGTATTTCTCGGCGAGGTATCGACGGACAGGCTGGAGGCGTTGAAGCTGGCGGCAGAAGAAGTCAGTTCGGAACGCTTTGACCTGTGTTTCGATCAGGCGCGCTACTGGGGACACAATCATATTCTGTATGCCGCGCCCGCTACCGTGCCCCGGCAACTGTCGCAACTGGTGCACGAGCTGGAAGGGAATTTAAAACGCCATCGCTTTGCGTTTGATCAGCGTGAATACCAGCCGCATGTCACGCTGTTGCGGAACGCCCGCTGGCGGGATGAGGCGTTGCCCGGCATGCTGCCAGTGCACTGGCGTAGTGTGGATTTTGTATTGCTGCAATCAGAGCAGCAGAGTGGCAGGGCGAATTATCGGGTACTGGCGCGATTTCCGTTAGACGATGTATTGCACTTTACGGGATAATGCGCGCCTGTGGACACTCTGTAGTGGCTGGCTATTTAACGAAAAAATGAAACACTGCGAATGTTAATGCGAATTTTGTTGTCAACCCTGCTGTGTCTGGGTTTAATTTCACCTGTTTATGCCGATAGTGCGGCCTTTGCGCTGTGCGCGAAAAAATTCCCGGATAGCGATGGCGAACGTCTGAAATGCTTCGACAGCGCATTGCTACCTGCCACGCCTGCTGTCGCAGCGGTTCAGTCTGCTCATGAAACAATATTGATAACGGAAAGTGCTGCGGAAATGTACGAGCTAGGCGCCAGGCGCACTTATCTGACACGGGTGTGGAATCTGGACAATCGCCCCAGTCGCGATCAAAGCAGTCTGGACCGGCTGCAACTGCACAGACAGAATTACCTGATCGTGCGTCAAAGCAGCAATCCGAACAATCAGCCGACATCACCGGGAATAGATAACGCGGGATTGAGGGTGAATGACATTGATGCGACGGAAGCCAAATTCCGCCTGAGTTTCAAGACCAGCATGTACACCAAAACTGACTTGGATCTGTGGGGGTTCAGGACTTTTCGCCTGTGGGGCGCGTATACCCAGCAATCCAGTTGGCAGGTGTTCAATACGCGCAATTCATCGCCGTTCCGTGAAAGCAATTATGAACCCGAGCTGATTGCGGCTTTTGCTACCGGCAAAGAAACGGGATTGAAGCTGCTCAATCTGGGGGTGGGGCACCAGTCGAATGGCCGGGGAAACCCGGAGTCGCGCAGCTGGAATCGCGTGTACGCGCAGGGAGGCTGGGAGTGGGATAACACGTCCTTGCTGGCACGCGCCTGGCGGCGCATTCCGGAGAATGCGCTGAAGGACGATAATCCAGATATGGTTCACTACATGGGGAGTGCGGAAGTAATCGCGCGCTGGGAGCCGGACAACAAGTCGCAGGCGATCGTATTGGAGATGCGCAACAATATGAGTATCAACAACAATGCGAGTTTCGTGCAGCTCGACTGGTCACTGCCTGTCGCGTTGGGTACGGCAGCGCGTCTGCACGTACAGATGAGCACGGGCTATGGTGAAAGTCTGATCGACTATAATCATCGTCAGACCACGCTGGGGCTGGGCTTTTCATTTAGAGAATGGTAAACATGCAATCTGAACGAGCAACACACTATCAACGCATCGGCGGAGCGGAAAAAATCCACGCGCTGGTGGATCGCTTCTATCACCTGATGGATGAGTTGCCTGAGGCTTACGGCATCCGCAAGATGCACACCGAGGATTTGCAAGTCGTAAACGACAAGCTATTCATGTTTCTTTCCGGCTGGATGGGAGGGCCGCAGTTGTTCGTGGAAGCGTTTGGTCATCCCATGTTGCGCCGCCGTCATCTGCCCTTTGCCATCGGCGACGCCGAACGCGATCAGTGGATGCTGTGCATGAATCAGGCACTGGATGACGTGGTGGAAGATGAGTCTCTGCGCGGCGAACTATCGGATGCATTCATCAAGGTGGCCGATCATATGAGGAACCGGGCGGGCTAAGCTGGCGCGTTTCAAATATCCTTGCTGGGTATCGCTACGCTCAACCCAGCCTACGGCGATTCTTCTGAGTCAGTCGCTATTGTCGCGGGAATCTGCTCATCAGCTGATTTCGCTTCAAGCAAGTGCGCCACGAGCTTGTTCATGCACAGTGCGGCGGCGGCAAAACCCATCGCAGCGGTGACGGTCACGACCGAACCGTAGCCCGAACAGCCCAGATTGCTGGTCGTGCAGGCGGTATTTCTTCTGGTCGGTTCATCAATGAAAATACTGGAGACGCCGTATTTTCTGTTCTTGCGTGGCAGTACCCGGTGATTTCTGCGCAGCATGTCGCGCACGCGCACCAGCAAGGCATCGTGGGCGGTACGCCCGAGATCGTCCTGGCGCAGTTTCAGCGGGTTGGTCTTGCCGCCCGCCGCGCCGCACACTACCAGTTCTATTTCGTTGGGACGGGCATAGGCGATCAGCGCGGCTTTGATTTTGGCCTGATCGCACGCATCTATGGCCATGTCGAACGCGCCCGCCGGAATCAGTTGCAGCATGTTCTCTTCGGTCAAAAAGTCCTCGATGACACTCACGCGGCAATCCGGATTGATTTCACGGATGCGCTGTTCCAGTACGCTGACTTTCGCCATGCCGAAGGTGCTGTCCAGCGCCTGTATCTGCCGGTTGGTGTTGGAAACTGCGACCTGATCGAAATCGATCAGGGTAATGTTGCCGATGCCGCTGCGCGCCAGCGCTTCCACCGCCCAGCTGCCGATGCCGCCAACGCCGACTACCGCGATGCGGCCACGATGCAACGCGAGCCGCGCACCCTCGCCGTACAGTCGGTCCAGGCCGCCAAAGCGGCGGTCATGTGCTTCGTCCAGAGGGTGATGCGGCGTGTTCATACTGTGCTATCTGTAAAGGTGAGGGCGGACGATACATTCTGCGTGGTGATGTGCGCAACCGCCACCGGCGAGATGCCGCGCAGTTCCGCTGGCGCTTGCACGATGCTGGATAGTGCCCGGTTCTGTACGGTATTCAGCAAAAAATCAGCCGTCAGAACTTGATCGCCGAGAATACTTTTTTCGCCAGGCTGCCGGTTGCTTCCAGCGGGTTGGCGCGTATCGCCTTTTCCTGTTCGGCCATCATCAGGAACAGGCCATCCATCGCGCGGCGGGTGATGTAGTCGTCGAGTTTGGCATCCTGCTGATCGACCAGTCCATACTGCGCGCCCTTGCCCGCAAACTGGTCGTATTTCTCGGCCAGTTTCACCTTCTGCATGGATTTGTTGACGATAGGTTTGAATTTTCCGGTCAGTGCGGTTTCGGTATTCTTGCGGAAGTATTGCGTGGCCGCATCGTTGCCGCCTGTCAGGATGGCCTTGGCATCCGCTACGCTCATTTTCTTCACTGCGCCGATCAACAAGGCTTTGGCCTCAGGTACGGCGGCCTCGGCGGCACGGTTCATCGAGGTGACAAGTTCATCCGCGTATTTTCCCATGCCGAACTGGCGCATCAGGCTGTCGGCTTTTTGCAGGCTTTCCGGCAGCGGGATGCGCACCTTGTCGTTGCCCAGATAACCGTTTTCTTTAGCCAGATTGGCTACGGCGGTTTCGGCACCCTGAGTCAGCGCCTGTTTCAGACTGCCCACCTGATCCTTGTTGCTGAAAGCGGACAGCGCGGATGCAGCATTGTTTGTCGCGGGAGCAACAGCTGCCGGCGCAGCGGCGGGTTGCGCGGGCGCGATGTTGCCCAGCTTGTCCTTGAGGCTGCCGAAATCGAACGCCTGCGCGGAGGCGCAGAGCGCCAGCATGGGGATGAAGGAAAGATGACGTGATTTCATAGTGAACTCCTTTTGAATGGTCAACATGTGCCACGCGGAGACGCGGAGGGCGCGGAGAAAGTCAAAAACGTAATAAAACTTGTAATATATTAAAAGGTTACGTTTTATTTATTGTTTTGCATCGTTTTTCTCCGCGACCTCCGCGTCTCCGCGTGAGCCGGTTTCATTTATCTTTTACGCGGAGGCAACAGGTCGGTGATCGTGCCTTCCGCCATCTCGGCGGCGAAGCACAGCGTTTCAGACAGGGTGGGGTGCGGGTGTATGGTCAGCCCGATGTCTTCCATATCCGCGCCCATTTCCAGTGCCAGCACTGCCTCGGCGATCAGTTCACCTGCGTTTACGCCGACGATGCCGGCACCCAGGATGCGGCGCGTGGTCGGGTCGAGCAACACTTTGGTCGAGCCTTCCTCACGTCCGACAGATAGCGCGCGGCCCGAAGCGGCCCACGGGAATGAGCCTTTCTCGTAGGCGATGCCCTGGGCCTTGGCCTGTGTCTCGGTCAGCCCCATCCATGCGATCTCGGGGTCGGTGTAGGCCACCGACGGAATGGTCAGCGGTTCGAAGAACGCCTTATGTCCGGCGATGTTCTCGGCGGCAACCTTGCCCTCATGCACCGCCTTGTGCGCCAGCATCGGATCGCCGACGATGTCGCCGATCGCGTAGATGTTGGCTATGTTGGTGCGCTGCTGCTTGTCCACCGGGATGAAGCCGCGCTCGTTGACGATCACGCCTGCTGCTTCGGCATTGATCTCGCGTCCATTGGGGCGACGACCCACGGCCATTAGCACGCGGTCGTAGAGTTGCGGTTCGGGCGCCTGTTCGCCCTCGAAGGTCACGCGCAAACCTTCCGGCAGTGCTTCGATTTGGGTGACCTTGGTCTTCAGGTAAATCGCCTCGTAGCGTTTTGCGATGCGGGTGTGCAGCGGCTTGACCATGTCTTTGTCCGCGCCGGGAATGAGTTGATCCATCAGTTCGACTACGGAAATCTTGCTGCCCAGTGCGTCATACACGGTGGCCATTTCCAGTCCTATGATGCCGCCGCCCAGGATCAGCAGGCGCTTGGGCACGTCCTGCAAGGCAAGCGCGCCGGTGGAGTCGATGATGCGCGGGTCGTCATAAGGGAAGCCGGGGATGCGGGAAACCGAGGAACCCGCAGCGATAACGGCGTTGTCGAAGGTGATGACCTTGTCACCCTCGGCGGTGGCAACGGTAATCGAGTTGGCGGAGGAAAATTTCGCCACACCCTGTACTACCTGAACTTTGCGTTGTTTGGCTAACTGCTTCAAACCACCGGTCAGCTTGCCTATGATGCCCTCTTTCCAGCTGCGGATGGCATCGATGTCTATAGTCGGCTTGGCAAAGGTCACGCCGTGATGCGAGACTTCTTCCGCTTCGGAGATGACTTTGGCGACATGCAGCAGTGCCTTGGACGGGATGCAGCCGACGTTAAGACACACGCCACCCAGACTGTTGTGTTTCTCGATCAGCACCACCTGTTTACCCAGATCCGCCGCGCGGAAAGCGGCGGTGTAGCCGCCGGGGCCGGCACCGAATACGACCACTTCGGCGTGGATGTCACCTTTGGTGAAGGACTGAGTGCTGGGTGCTGAGTGCTGAGGCTGGGCGGTGGCTGCGCCGGTAGTTTTCTCGCCGCTGTGCGGCGGCTCAGTCCTCAGTCCCGGCTCCTCGGCACTTTCAAGCAATAAGATCACCGAGCCTTCCGAGACCTTGTCTCCGACGATCACCTTCAATTCCTTCACCACCCCGGCAGCAGGGCTGGGGACTTCCATCGCCGCCTTGTCTGTTTCCAGCGTAATCAGCGATTGTTCCTTTTCGACCGTATCGCCCGCTTTAACAGCGATCTCGATGATGGAAACACCCTTGTAGTCGCCAATATCCGGCACTTTAATTTCGATAGTTTGGTTCATATGCACTCCCTTGTGTCGTCATTCCCGCGCATAAGTAGTGACTTTGCAATTGTTTCTTGATTGCTTAGTCAATACTTAGTGGTTTCATCAGGCGGGAATCCAGTCATTAAACATGCCCCCGAACAGCGAGGACAAAACCTAAAAGCCTTTTAAAAAACCGCTGGATTCCCGCTTTCGCGGGAATGACGGCCTATGTTCTTATTTGTCCGCTGCCCAGCACGATGTATTTCTGCGATGTCAGCCCTTCCAGTCCGACCGGGCCGCGTGCGTGTATTTTGTCGGTGGAAATGCCGATCTCGGCGCCCAGTCCGTATTCAAAACCGTCGGCAAAGCGCGTCGAGGCGTTTACCATTACCGAGCTGGAATCGACTACGCGCAGAAAGTGCATTGCCTTGCTGTAATTTTCCGTGACTATGCTTTCGGTGTGCTGCGAGCTGTAGCGACCGATGTGTGCGATGGCTTCATCCATGCCTGCGACAACCTTAATGCTCAGTATCGGTGCGAGGTATTCGGTACCCCAGTCCTCTTCCGTGGCCGCGCTCATTTCCGGCACCAGCGCACAGGCGGCGGCATCGCCGCGCAGTTCCACGCCCTTGTCCAGATAAATGCGGCATAGCGGCAACAGCACCTGAGCGGCGACGCTCTGTGCGACCAGCAGAGTTTCCATTGCATTGCACACGCCGTAACGGTGCGTCTTGGCGTTGTCCGCGATGCGTATCGCCTTGTCCAGATCGGCTTCGTCGTCGATATAGACATGGCAGATACCGTCCAGATGCTTGATTACCGGCACTTTGGCATCTGCGGAGATGCGCGCGATCAGGCTCTTGCCGCCGCGCGGCACGATTACATCCACGTATTCCTTCATGGTGATCAACTCGCCTACCGCCGCACGGTCGGTGGTGGCGATTACCTGGACTGCCGTTTCAGGCAGGCCAGCCGCGCGTAAACCCGCATGCACACAGGCGGCGATGGCCTGATTGGAATGAATCGCCTCCGAGCCGCCGCGCAGGATGGCCGCATTACCGGATTTGAGGCACAGACCTGCCGCATCCGCTGTGACATTGGGGCGCGACTCGTAAATGATGCCGATCACACCCAGCGGCACGCGCATCTTGCCGACCTGAATGCCGGACGGGCGATAATTCAGATCGCTGATCGCGCCGATCAGGTCGGGCAATTGGGCGATCTGCAGCAGACCTTGCGCCATCGAGTTTATGGTCTTGTCGGTCAGCGTCAGTCTGTCCACCGATGCATCGTCCAGGCCGTTGGCGCGCGCCGCTGCCACGTCTTTGGCATTGGCGGCCAGCAGCTGCGCAGACTGACTTTGCAGGGTGGCGGCGATCTCAGTCAAGGCGCGATTCTTGGCGGCGGTATCGGCCTGTGCCATCACGGCGGACGCCGCGCGGGCATTGATGCCGACTTGCTTCATGTATTGCTTGATGTCTTCCATGGTTCGTTCGTCATTCCCGCGTAGGCGGGAATCCAGTTGGTTAATCCCATATTGCCCAATAACCGAAAATTCTCCTCACCCCTTCAAGGGGAGGGAAGGCTTGTATGGAATGGCCGCGCATTTTAGCACCATATGGAGTGCGCAGTTATGGAGTGCGCAACCTTCATTCAGCAACAGCAGCTAGCTGCGTTGTTGCGTGGGATAAATGAAAACTTGGCTCATGTTTTATCGAGCCTAGTTGAATTTAGTTGTTTCATTAAGACCCCTGCGGTCTCGGTTGCGCGGTTTGCAGCGACATGTCGCTGCACTCCAGATATGACGGGGTTGGTGGTAAAATGCGCGACTTGGGTTTCGTCATCCCCGCGCAGGCGGGGATCCAGCTTACTTTATAAAATAAATGTCAGACATCTTAAATAAAATTCTTGCGGTCAAGGTTCAGGAAGTGGCTGCCGCACAGGTTGTCAAACCGCTCAACATCCTGCGTGCCGAAGCGGAGCAGACAGCGCCTGCGCGCGACTTCGTCGGCGCGATACGCGCGAAAATCGCGCAAGGCCTGCCTGCGGTGATCGCCGAGATCAAGAAAGCCAGTCCGAGCAAGGGCGTGCTGCGCGCAGATTTTAATCCCGCCGAAATAGCCGCCAGTTATGAAAAGCATGGCGCGGCCTGTTTGTCGGTACTGACTGACGAGCAATTTTTTCAGGGCAGTATCGCCTATTTGCAACAGGCGCGTGCCGCCTGCGAACTGCCGGTGCTGCGTAAGGATTTTATCGTCGATGAATATCAAATCTATCATGCGCGCGCGATGGGGGCGGATGCGATCCTGTTGATCGCATCCGCACTCAATGTGGCGCAGATGCAGGCGTTCGAGGCGCTGGCGCAAAGCCTGGGCATGGCCGTGCTGGTGGAAGTGCACAACGGCGAGGAACTGGATGCCGCGCTGCAACTGGCTACACCTTTGATAGGTGTGAACAACCGTAACCTGCGCACCTTCGAAGTGAGTCTGCAAACCACGCTGGACCTGCTGCCGCGTATCGTTAATACGCACGCGTGGGCACATAGTGCCCACCCTACGCTGCTTGCGGGAGAGGGGCGCATCGTCGTCACCGAAAGCGGCATATTCGGTGCGGCAGACGTCAAGCTGATGCGCGACCATCGGGTTAACTGCTTTTTGGTCGGCGAAGCCTTCATGCGCGCTGATGATCCGGGTGCGGAACTGGCCAGGGTGTTTTCACTGCTTTAAAAGTGTGCCAGGTGTTGTAAAAAAACCACATTTATGTCGTTTTTGTTACAAAAAACACGATTCTAGTTGTGGGTAATTTTTATATCTGCATAATCAAACACTGAAGTTCGGCCTCTTGAACTTTTGTTTGGCTAGCAATTTGTTCTGTTGATATTAATCATTCACTATTAAGGAGTTTTACATGCAAAAGAAAATCATCGCTCTGGCTATCGCCGCAGCATTCGCAGCACCCGCAGCCTTTGCGGATACCAGCAACGTTACCGTTTACGGCGTGGCTAACGTATCTTACGATATGACAAAAACTGGCGCAGTTGCACCAGCCAGCAGCTTCAGCAGCAACAAGGTTTCCAGCAACACATCCCGTCTGGGCTTTAAAGGCACGGAAGATCTGGGTGACGGCCTGTCCGCTATCTGGCAAATCGAATCGCTGATCCAGATCGACGGACAAACTGCAGCTGGTAATACACTGGCTAACCGCAACACCTTCGCTGGTCTGTCCAGCAAGACTGCCGGTACCGTATTGTTGGGTCGTCATGACACACCATACAATCTCTCCAACCGCAAATATGATCTGTTTGCTGACGGTCTGGCCGATAACCGTTCCATCATGGGCGGTGGTGCAATGGCTGCTCTTTCATTCAATGGTCGTCAGCCTAATGTTGTGGCTTACATCTCACCGGCAATGAGTGGTTTGACCGGCGCGATTGCTTACGTGGCTGGCGCTGAACTCCAGACACTGGCAACACAAACCAAAGGTGACGCGTGGTCGCTGGCGGCTCTGTATGGTAACGGTCCGATCTCTGCAAACTTTGGCTATGAAGTTCATAACGCGGGTACTGCACCAGGAACAGCCGGTTTGGGTGTGACTGCAAAGGAAACAGCATGGACTATCAGCGGTGGTTACAAGGTTGAAGCCTTTGAAATCAATGGCATATACGAAAAAACCAATGATAATCTGGGTGCATTGGGAGCAAATGCGCTGGGTCACCGTGCTTATTACCTGTCCGGCAAATACAACGTTACAGCTAGTGATGCTGTGAAACTGGCTTATGCAAATGCAGGTTCTGGCGCAGCCATTAATACCGGCGCAACCCAGATTTCCCTGGGTTATGACCACAGCCTGAGCAAACGCACGACTGTTTACGCTGCTTACACCAAGCTGAGCAATGACACGACTGGCGTATATGCATTGTCAGGTAACGGTACGGGCGCTCCGGCTGCAGCAGTGTCTGGTGCAGGTGGCAAGCCTTCCGCTATCTCGCTGGGCATGAAGCACACTTTCTAATGAGGCCGTAAGCCTGTGTTGGGGAGTCAAGCCCGCAAGGGGCTTCCCCTAAAAACATAGCCGCTTACGCTCCTTGTTTTGAGCGAACGGGCACCTTCGGGTGCCCGTTTTGTATGTGCGCCCAGCATGGGCGCAATCTTGGGGGTGAAAGTCCTCCCGTAAGCTGACCACAGCGAACGAAGTGAAGCGCAACTGCATGAGGGCGACCGAGTGTGGGGAGAGCGAAGCGAGGGGTCAAGCG
>Ga0209231_1001214_pt1 | contig 10294 bp, 14 predicted proteins | sample Deesub45470m_DNA_FD_188086 | JGI IMG/M metagenome (GOLD analysis project Ga0209231, IMG submission 188086) | Deep subsurface microbial communities from North Pacific Ocean - 450_OLKR46/470m Metagenome (SPAdes) (version 2) | ecosystem: Environmental > Terrestrial > Deep subsurface > Unclassified ... | reverse complement strand
TCGGAAGTGAAATTGCTTTCAATGGTGATATGAAGATTTTCTTTTTCCTGCTTCAGGTTTTTAACAAACCCCACACTTTCTATTATACCGGTAAACATATTTTTTTCAATTTAATTGACTACTTTTGATGATTCAAATTTAAGTATAATAAACCTGATTTATGGACAAATCTGAAAAAATAACATTGGGAATTTCAATAGGGGATTATAATGGTGTTGGCATAGAAATTATTCTGAAAACCTTTTTGGATAAACGGATGTTCGATTTTTGCACACCTGTATTATTTGGTTCAGCCAAATTAATTACAGCCTATAAAAAAAATATGGACATCAATTTGATTTTTAATGGCATACGCCAGGTTGATGCCGCCATCCAAGGTAAGTTCAATGTATTGAATCTATGGAAAGATGAATTTGAGGTAAATTTAGGAACACCCACCGCAGAATCTGGGAAATACGCATTTTTATCGCTTGAAGCAGCAACCGAAGCATTGGCAAAGGGAGAAATTGATTTGTTGGTAACCGCTCCCATTAATAAGGAGAATATTCAGTCGGAAGAATTTAAATTTCCCGGTCATACAGAATATCTGGAATCGAAACTGAAAGGAAAAAGCTTAATGATTTTGATGTCCGATACCTTAAGAATTGGTTTAATTACAGGCCATATTCCAGTTTCAAAAGTCGCGGAATCAATTACCCCCGATTTAATAAAAGAAAAAGTAGCGATATTGTACAAAACATTGGTAGAGGACTTTGCCATATCCAAACCTAAAATTGCCATTTTGGGATTGAATCCGCATTGCGGCGATCACGGTGTTATTGGAATCGAAGACGACGAAATGATTAGGCCAACCATTGCCGAAATACAAAAATGAAGGTAAATTGGTTTATGGGCCTTATGCCGCCGATGGTTTCTTTGGATCTGAAAGCTATAAGAATTTTGACGCCATTTTAGCGATGTATCACGATCAGGGATTGGCGCCATTTAAAGCATTATCGTTTGGTGAAGGCGTTAATTTTACCGCCGGCTTAAATAAAGTGAGAACCTCGCCCGATCACGGCACTGCTTATGATATCGCAGGGAAGGATATAGCGAACATAAATTCCTTTAAAGAAGCCGTTTTTAGCGGTATTCAAATTTTTAAAACCAGGAGAGAATATAAAAGTTTGACTGAAAACACTTTAAAAAGTACGCATCAAAAAGAAAATAGATAAATATTCGATATTTATTTTAGTATATATTTTATAATTTTATATCTTTGCACGCTCAAATTGAAGTTCAAAATGAAAGATTTAAAGGAGTTTGATATTTCTTTTATTGGTTTAAAAGAAGGAATTCATCAGTTTGAATACACAATTGACAAGAAGTTCTTTGATTTTTTTAACTATGATGAGTTTAATGATTCTAACGTAAAAGTGGAATTGTCATTTTTAAAAAATACAACAATTTTGGAGTTGGATTTTGTTTTTTCAGGCTGGGTTGAAGTGGCTTGCGACTTAACCACCGAATTATTTCATCAACCAATAGAAGCAAACATCCATTTAATTGTAAAATTTGGAGATGAATTTAATGATGAAAACGAAGAGTTATTAATCATACCGTTTTCTGAAAGCAAAATAAATGTGGCACAATACATTTATGAAGCAATTGTGTTGGCAGTGCCGTTAAAAAGAATACATCCGGGCGTAATTGACGGTTCTCTTCATTCAGAAGTATTAGAAAAATTGAAAGAATTTGAAATAAAAGCAGAAGACGAAGAAGAAGATCGGGAAGAAAAAGAACAAGAAGACAATAAAAATAGGGAAATAGATCCTAGATGGAATAAATTAAAGAATATATTAATAGAAAAAAATAAGAGTAATGGCACATCCTAAAAGAAAGATATCAAAAACAAGAAGAGATAAAAGAAGAACTCATTACAAAGCAGTTGCTCCGCAAGTAGCCATTGACCCAACAACAGGTGAGGCACATTTGTACCACAGAGCACATTGGCACGAAGGGAAATTGTACTACAGAGGCCAAATTGTAATTGATTCAGTTGAAGAAATCAAAGCATAATCAGTTATTTTTAAAATATCGATAAAAACTCTCAATTTGAGGGTTTTTTTTTACATTTTAGGGTAAAATCAATCAAAATTGATAAAAAACACTGAAAAATCAAAATATATTTCATTTCTTTGAAATGCTGTTTTGATGAAAAGAAAGCAAATTATGACGAAAATTACGGCAATTATAACTGCGGTTGGAAAATATGTTCCTGAAGATATTTTAACAAATAAAATGTTGGAAAAAATGGTGGATACGCACGATGAGTGGATCACCACAAGAACAGGAATTAAAGAACGAAGAATTTTAAAAGGCAAGGGTAAGGGAACTTCTTTTATGGCAATTAAAGCAGCCCAACAGTTGCTTGATAAGAAAAAATTAGATCCCAAAGAAATTGAACTGGTTATAGTTTGCACCGCTACACCCGATATGCAAGCTGCAGCAACTGCTGTTTTTGTAGCCACAGAAATTGGCGCAACCAATGCTTTTGGTTTCGATTTGGAAGCGGCCTGTTCAAGTTTTTTATATGGAATGTCTGTTGCCGCAATGTATATTGAATCTGGTAGATACAAAAAAGTGCTACTTATTGGAGCCGATAAATGTTCTTCTATGATTGATTATACAGATCGGTCAACTTGTATTATATTTGGTGATGGTGCCGGAGCAGTTTTATTTGAACCAAATAATGAAGGTTTGGGATTACAGGATGAATATTTGAGAAGCGACGGAGCCGGAAGAGAATTTTTACAGGTAAAAGCAGGCGGTTCTATCAATCCGTTGACAAAAGAAGGGATAGACAATAAAGAAAATTTTATTTTTCAAGACGGTAAAACTGTTTTTAAGAATGCAGTTTTTAATATGGCAGATGCAGCCGTTAAAATAATGGAGCGTAACAATTTAACCAATGACAATATACAATGGCTTGCTGCACACCAAGCAAACAAGCGCATTATTGAAGCAACAGCAAACAGAATTGAACTTGAAAGTTCAAAAGTAATGATGAATATTCAAAATTACGGGAACACAACATCGGCTACATTACCATTGCTTTTGGCTGATTATGAACAACAACTTAAAAAGGGAGACAATATAATTTTTGCGGCATTTGGAGGCGGTTTCACTTGGGGATCAATTTACTTTAAATGGGCATACAATTCTTAACCAATTAACAATTTAAAACCAAATTAATATGGATTTAAAAGATATTCAAAATCTGATAAAATTTGTAGCCAAATCTGGCGCAAGTGAAGTTAAGTTAGAAATGGAAGATATTAAAATCACCATTAAAACCGGAACTGAAAGACCTGAAACCACCATACTTCAGCAAGCACCATTAGGCATTCCCCAAATGGCGGTAAATCCAGCATTTTCACAAACGCCTGTTCAAGCTGCAAGTGATGAGCCTGTTGTGAATGAAGCTGCCGTAAAATATATTGAAATTACTTCACCAATTATAGGTACTTTTTACAGAAAACCATCGCCTGACAAACCAGTTTTTGTTGAAGTTGGTGATGTTGTAAGTCCGCATACTGTTGTATGTATGGTTGAAGCTATGAAATTATTTAATGAAATTGAATCAGAGGTTTCAGGAAAAATTGTAAAAATATTAGTGGAAGATGGCACTCCGGTTGAATACGGACAACCAATATTTTTAGTGGATCCATCATAATTATAGTTCCAATTTGAATGAGGATCTAGGTTTCAAATTTTTTTGATATTGATCTTCGTCTATAATAATTTGAAAACAGTATGTTTAAAAAAATATTAATTGCAAACAGAGGCGAAATCGCTTTAAGAGTTATACGAACCTGCAGGGAAATGGGCGTTAAAACAGTAGCTGTTTACTCAACTGCCGATGCTGAAAGCTTACACGTGCGTTTTGCGGATGAAGCCGTATGTATCGGTCCGCCTCCAAGCAGTGAGTCTTACTTAAAAATGTCGGCAATATTGGCAGCTGCCGAAATTACAAATGCCGATGCCATTCACCCCGGATACGGATTTTTATCAGAAAACGCCAAATTTTCAAAATTATGTGAAGAGCACGGTATAAAATTTATTGGAGCCACTTCAGAAATGATTAGCAAAATGGGCGATAAAGCTTCAGCCCGAGCTACTATGAAAGCAGCCGGCGTACCAACAATTCCAGGTTCAGAAGGATTATTGGAAACTTATGAAGAAGCTGAAAAATTGGCCAATGAAATGAAATATCCTGTGATGTTAAAGGCCACAGCAGGTGGTGGAGGAAAAGGAATGAGAGCGGTGTATGCCAAAAGCAATTTAAGAAATGCTTGGGATGCAGCCCGTCAGGAAGCTTTTGCCTGTTTTGGAAATGACGGGATGTATATGGAAAAACTGATTGAAGAACCACGCCATATTGAAATCCAAATCATTGGAGATTCCTTCGGAAAAGCTTGTCATTTATCAGAAAGAGATTGTTCTATCCAACGCCGTCACCAAAAGCTAACGGAAGAGGCACCTTCGCCATTTATGACTACTGCATTGCGAAAAAAAATGGGAGAAGCTGCTGTAAAAGCTGCAGAATACATCTCTTATGAGGGCGCAGGAACCATCGAATTTTTAGTGGATAAACATCGGAATTTCTACTTTATGGAGATGAATACGCGTATTCAGGTGGAACATCCTATTACTGAACAGGTGATTGATTACGATTTAATTTATGAACAAATAAAAGTGGCGGCGGGAATTCCAATCTCCGGTAAAAACTATTTTCCTAAATTACATTCCATAGAATGCAGAATAAATGCGGAAGATCCTTATAAAGATTTTAGGCCATCACCGGGAAAAATAACCACTTTGCATATTCCTGGAGGTCACGGAATTAGGGTAGATACGCACGTATATGCAGGCTACACGATTCCGCCAAATTATGATTCTATGATTGCAAAATTAATTACAACGGCGCAAACCCGTGAAGAGGCCATCAGTAAAATGAAAAGAGCTTTGGATGAGTTTGTGATTGAAGGGATAAAAACCACGATTCCGTTTCACAGACAATTGATGGATCATCCAGATTATATTGCCGGTAATTACACCACGGCTTTTATGGAAGGATTTGAAATTCAACCTGAAACAGACAAGTAAGATTTCAAATTGGAAAAAAAATAAAGGATCCCGAGCATCGGGATCCTTTATTTTTTTTAAATTTACTTACAGTTAATTACCATATGAAAGAAAAAGAGTTACACTTCGACGGTATTGATAAAATTATTTTAAAGCATTTAATGGAAGATGCCCGAACACCTATTTTAAGCATTGCCCGTGAAATTGGTATTTCTGGTGCGGCAATTCACCAAAGGTTGCGAAAATTGGAAGCGGCCGGATTAATTTTAGGCTCAAAATTTACCATCAATCCGAAAGTATTGGGTTATAAAACATTGGCATTTGTCGGAATTTTTCTGGATTCTGCCAGTAAATATTCCGCTGCCATCATTCGATTAAAAGAAATTCCCGAAGTTATTGAAAGTCATTACACCACAGGAAATTACGCCATATTCATAAAAATAATGTGTAAAGACAATGAGCATCTTATGAAATTGCTCAATCAGGAAATTCAATCCATAAAAGGAGTTGCCAGGACAGAAACTTTTATTTCGCTAGACCAGCAAATTGACCGACAAATTAAACTATAAAAAAACCGAATTAACGGATTTTTTATAGTTTTTCATCTTTTTTAATCTCTGCCGCCCAAAATAGCAATGCCCCAATAAAGTAGCATTGCCAAAGATCCTATGGCCGCTACCAAATAAGTTCTTGCGGCCCAAGTTAAGCCAAAGATCCTATTGCCGCTACCAAATAAGTTCTTGCGGCCCAAGTTAAGGCATCTTTTGCGCCATCTTGCTCTCTGTTTGTAAGCATATTATTTGTTTTTAGCCAAGCCAAAGCCCTGTTGCTGGCATCATATTCAACTGGCAAGGTGATAAAACTGAACAAAGTTGCAACCGCCATCATAGCAAGTCCGATTACTGCGATGGTTAAACCTATGCCGGAATCTCCTGAAGCAGCGCCCAAAATTAATCCGCCAATAACCAGCCATTGCGAGAATTTAGAAGAAATATTCACCGCTGGCACTAAAGTTGAACGCAACTGCAACCATTGATATGCTTGCGCGTGTTGAACGGCGTGCCCAACTTCGTGCGCGGCTACACAGGCAGAGGCTGCGTTTCGTTGTTCGTAAACCGATTCACTTAAATTTACTGTTTTGTTTTGCGGATTGTAATGATCGGTCAATTGGCCGGGTGTGGAAATAATTTTCACATCATAAATTCCATTGTCATTTAACATTTTTTGGGCAATTTCCCTTCCACTTAAACCGTTTTCTAATTGAACTTCTGAGTAATATTTAAATTTGTTTTTCAGCTTTTGGCTCACCAGCCAGCTTACTAGAGAGATCAAACCTATAAGAATATAAAACCCTATCATATTTTTCTTTTTTTAATTAATGTATTTTTTTTGGTAAATTTACATCATAAATTATTCCAAAATTCAGGAACAGACAAAATGGCAAAAATCCCTCATATTCTTTTAATTTATACTGGCGGAACCATAGGTATGGTTAAAGATTATAAAACTGGAGCGTTGAAAATATTTAATTTCGATAAACTTTTAAAACATATCCCGGAGCTTAATCAATTAAATTGCACCATCCAGAGTATTTCACTTGACGAACCCATCGACTCTTCCAATATGAATCCCGATAATTGGGTTTTTATAGCCGAAATAATTGAAAAAAACTATGAGAAATTCGATGGGTTTGTGGTTTTACATGGTTCAGACACAATGTCTTATACGGCTTCGGCAATTAGTTTTATGTTCGAAAATTTGTCAAAACCTGTTATTTTTACAGGTTCACAATTGCCCATAGGCGATTTAAGAACAGATGCCAAAGAAAATTTAATCACCTCTATTGAAGTTGCCGCAGCGCAAGAGAACGATGAGCCAATAATTTCGGAAGTATGTTTGTATTTTGAATACAAATTATATCGCGCCAACAGAACCACAAAAATCAATGCCGAGCATTTTGAAGCGTTCACTTCACCTAATTTCCCACCATTGGGAGAAAGCGGGGTTCATTTAAAATTTTACAAACAACTGATTTACAAACCAAAAAAAGCAAAACCATTTAAGGTTCGAAAACGTTTGGACAATAATATTGTAATCCTGAAAATTTTTCCTGGAATTACAGAAAAAGTGGTTGGGAGTATACTAGCGCTGGAAGGGTTAAAAGGAGTGATTTTGGAAACGTTTGGTTCAGGAAATGCACCTACCGAAAAATGGTTTGTTAATTTACTGAAAGAAACCATTCAAAAAGGTGTACATATTATAAATGTGACCCAATGTATTGCAGGAAGCGTCATTATGGGACAATATGAAACAAGTATTGAATTAAAAAAAGTGGGAGTTATCAACGGAGGAGATATCACAACTGAATCAGCTTTGGCCAAATTGATGTACTTATTGGGTGAAAATATTCCAAAAAACAAATTCAAATCTGTTTTTGAAGCACAACTTAGGGGAGAAATAAGTGTGCCGGAATAATTCTTTTTTTAATTAAATGGGGCTTTATTGATATAATTTTTAATATTTTAAGCTAAAACACTATAATTTTTGTTAATTATAAAAAAAATAATACAGTAAAAATAATCATTTTAAATTGGCCAGAAAATTTTCAGAACTCAACATTTTTTTGTTACTTGCCATACGCAAAAGATGTCTAAACGTAGAGGTATTAGATAAGTTAAAGACTTTAAAATCTTTCTCTTCGCTGACTTGTTTGTTTTATAAAAATTATTATATATTTAACCCGTGAAATTAATAAATTAACTATTAGACAATGAAAAGACTATTTACTATCCTTGCAATCACAGGATTATTGTTATTTGGAGCAGCACCTAAAGCTTTTGCACAAGATGCAGCAAACACTGAACAAGTTGCAGACGCAACCGAATCAAAAACATTTCATCAAGAATTAAAACAACGTTTTATTGAAGGTGGACCATTCTTTATGGGAATTGTATTGGTAACCTTAATTTTAGGGTTGGCAATTGCAATTGAAAGAATTATTTACCTTAACATGGCTACAACTAATACTAAAAAATTAGTAAGTCAAATAGATGAAGCATTAGCTTCAGGTGGTGTTGAAGCAGCAAAAGAAGTTTGCAGAAACACTAAAGGTCCTGTTGCTTCCATATTTTATCAAGGATTAGATAGAATGGACGAAGGAGTTGAATCAGCTGAAAAAGCAGTTGTTGCTTATGGTGGTGTTCAAATGGGATTATTGGAAAAAAACATTTCTTGGTTATCTTTATTTATTGCTTTGGCGCCAATGCTTGGTTTCATGGGTACTGTAATCGGTATGATTAGTGCTTTTGACTCTATTCAAGCTGCAGGAGATATCTCTCCAACGGTTGTTGCGGGTGGTATTAAAGTTGCCTTATTAACAACTGTGTTTGGTTTAGTTGTAGCAATTATTCTTCAAGTTTTTTATAATTACATTATCTCTAAAGTAGATAGTATTGTAAACAATATGGAAGATGCTTCAATTTCACTAGTTGACCTTTTGGTTAGACACAAAAAATAATAATTATGAATACGAAAACATCAAAAATATTAACTTTTGTTACTGGTTTTATTGGATTGGTAGGTTTCTACTTTTTCGTTAGAATAGTGATGGAAGGTGATGACGCAATAAAGGAAGATGGAGCCTTGCAAGCCAGTATTTTATCTCCATTTATCTCATTTTCAATTTTTTTATTGATAGCTACGGCACTGATTTCAATAATTTTTTCTTTGCTCAACTTAACCAAGCATCCTGAGGTTTTAAAAAGAACTTTATTGGGCGTAGGCGCGATGGCGCTGTTACTGGTATTGGCTTATGTATTTGCTACTGATGAAGCTACAACAGACGCTATGGGTAAAGTAATATTAGATGGTGAAGCGGGAAGTGTCTCCAAATGGGTAAGCACCCTAATTAATTACAGTTTTATATTAGGATCTATTGGTTTAGCATTCTTTTTATTCGACTTTGTAAAATCACTTGTAAAAAATTAACTAAGTTATGGCAAGAAGAGAAATTGGAGAAATTAATGCTGGTTCAATGGCAGACATTGCGTTCTTGCTTTTAATATTTTTCTTAGTGACAACTACGATGGATGTTGATTCAGGTATTGCGCGTAAATTACCTGAGAAAACAGATGTTCAGTCTGACGTAATTGTAAAGGAAAAAAACGTTTTGGATATTGTTGTCAACAGAAATAACCAGTTGTTGGTTGAAAATGAATATGTAAAAGTAACTGACGTTAAGCGTTTGGCAATGAAGTTTATTGATAATGGAGGCGGAATAGGGACTCCAATTGATGACAAACCAGGAGAGCCTTGCGATTATTGCGGAGGTGAGAAAGATCCTAATTCTTCGGATCATCCTACAAAAGCGATTATATCTTTACAAAGTGACAGAGGGACTACTTACGGTATGTATATTTCCATTCAAAATGAAATTGAAGGCGCTTATACAGAATTGAGAAACAATCTTTCTAAAAAATTGTATGGCAGAACTTATGATGAATTATTGAGCGATTATAAAGACAATCCTTCAAAAAGTTTGCAAGATAAAATTGATGATTTGAAAAACAAATATCCTCAAATCATTACTGAACCTGAACCGATAAAATAATAGCATATTATGAGTAAATTTAAAAAGAAGAAAAAAGGTTTACCTGCAATTTCTACGGCATCTTTACCTGATATTGTATTTATGTTATTGTTCTTTTTCATGGTGTCCACAACAATGAGAGAAACCGATTTATTGATTAAAAAACCGGTACTCCCTGTGGCCAGTGAAGTGAAAAAATTGGAACTTAAGAGCTTGGTAAGCACAATTTATATTGGTAAATCAAAAGATACTAGGATAGCTGGAGATAAAATTCAAGTAAATGATAAAATAGTGGAGGTTAAAGACATTCCAAGTTTTATCTTTTCTGAAAGGGCTTTAAGAAAGGAAGATGAAGTTAAATTTATGACCACTTCCATTAAAGCAGATAAGGAAGCAAGTGTTGGCACAATACTAGATATTAAGGAACAGTTAAGAGACATAAATGCATTGAAAATTAGTTTCTCAACATCAAGAGGAAACGATTTAAGCAGTAATTATAAATAGTAATTATTAATATTTATAACTTTTTTAAAATAATAAGGCAATCAATTAATGTTTGATTGCCTTTTTTTCTTTTTA
>Ga0209231_1001213_pt1 | contig 10309 bp, 9 predicted proteins | sample Deesub45470m_DNA_FD_188086 | JGI IMG/M metagenome (GOLD analysis project Ga0209231, IMG submission 188086) | Deep subsurface microbial communities from North Pacific Ocean - 450_OLKR46/470m Metagenome (SPAdes) (version 2) | ecosystem: Environmental > Terrestrial > Deep subsurface > Unclassified ... | reverse complement strand
CCGCGCCCTGCATGATGCGCAATGCCAGCAACAACAAGGGTGCCCAGATACCGATCACGGCATAGGTAGGCAACAGACCGATCGCCAGGGTAGGCAAAGACATCAACAGAATACTCAGCATGAACATACGCTTGCGCCCGAGCAGATCGCCAAAGTGTGCCATCACAATACCGCCCAGCGGGCGCGCCAGATAACCCGCAGCAAAGATGCCGAAGGTTTGCAACTGCCTTAACCAGTCCGGCATATCCGGCGGAAAAAACAACTGCCCGATTACGACTGCGAAGAACACGAAAATGATGAAGTCATAGAACTCCAGCGCCCCGCCCAAAGCCGATAATGCCAGTGTCTGATAATCCTTGCGACTCAGTGTCGACATCCCCACTCCCATAATTTCAAAAATCGTGGCAGTGTATGTTAAGCCATGCCCATCACGCAATGCATAAGCCACCGGCTTACACTGCGACAGCTCTGCGGTGTCGCATATCACACCCGCAAGCGAGCAAAAACGACAAAGGGCACGACTAGCGTGCCCCTTGTTACTAACCAGCAGGTCATTTTTATTTCGCAGGCTGCCTCAAAACTATGGCAGCGCAACCTTTACGCTTCCAAGCCTTAGCGGCCCGGCATGCGCTCAGTTCTTTTGCTCAACCCGGCAACTGCTGTTATTCACTTTTCCGTCCGGCATAACCGTGTTGCACAAAATCGCACCGGACAATGCAGCTCCTGCAATATTGGCGCCGGACAAATCCGCATCAGACAAATCCGCATTCAGCAGTATTGCCCCGGTCAGATTGGCGCGTTCCAGTTGCGCGCCACGCAGCGTGGCCTTGCTCAGATTCGCTTCCGTCAGATTCGCTTGCGACAGGTTGGCGCTGGTAAGATTGGCGCGTGCCAGATTGGCTTCAGTCAGATTCGCCTTGCCGAGATTGGCTTTGAACAGATTGGCTTGCGCCAGATTAGCCATGTACAACTGCGCACCGGACAAATTAGCCGAACCCAGATTCGCTTCCGCCAACGAGGCATTCAGACATACACTGCGTGGCTGAATGAGACAGCCATTGACAGAGGCTTCGCCAACCCCGGCCTGAAGCGCCGCAGCAGTGGTTTTCGCAGGGCAGCTTGCGCCGCTGTTAATTATGCCATTCGGCATCACGGTGCGGCAAAACACCGCCTTGCCGAACTTGGCTCCGTTAATTTCTGCATTGCTCAAATCGGTATCGGTGAGATTGGTCTCGCTCAGGTTCGCATTCTTAAGTTTGGCGCCGGTCAAGTTGGCGCCGGTCAAGTTCGCGCCGGTCAGGTCAGCGTTATATAGCGTAATGCCAGCCATATTCGCCTCGGTGAAATTACCCCCCGTCAACTTGCCGTGATAAATGTTTGCGCCCTGCAGATTAGCCTTGGTTAAGTTGGCCTTGGACAGATCGCCTTCCACCAATTGAGCATCCTGCAGGTTGGCATTTTCCAGATTTTTGCCGGACAACTGGGCATGTGGACACTGCGCATGAGGAATGATCGAGCATTCAGTCCAACCCGCATTCGCACTCAGCGAAGTCAATAACAATAGCGATCCCAATAAAACTTTTTTCAAAATATTCTCCAATGGAAATTGCAAAGGTTTTCTAACCTTATACGCACGTGCAAATCATGCACGCGCCATCAGACGAACAATATTACAAAAAGTTCAAAGCTGCGGATGCGCGCGCTGCAAATTGTCATGCAACTTGTTCAGGGCATTCAGATAGGCTTTGGCGGAAGCCACCACGATATCGGTATCCGCGCCTTGCCCGTTCACAATACGCCCTCCCTTAGCCAGACGCACCGTCACTTCACCCTGCGCATCGGTACCACTGGTGATGTTATTCACCGAATACAACTGCAACTCGGTACCGCTATGCACGATGTGCTCTATCGCCTTGAATGTCGCATCCACCGGGCCGCCGCCTTGCATCTCAGCCTCGTGTTGTTCATCGCCTATGCTTATCAGCACCCGGGCGACAGGCAATATCCCGGTTTCACTGTGTGCGCGCAACGAGAGCAAACGATAATGTTCATTAACTTCTGCAATGGCTTCATCACTCACCAGAGCCTGCAAGTCCTCATCAAAGATTTCGTGTTTGCGATCAGCCAATTCCTTGAAACGCTGAAACGCTGCATTAAATGCCTCTTCCGTAGCAAATTCGATATTCAACGCCGTAAAACGCTGACGCAAGGCATTGCGGCCCGAAAGCTTGCCCAGCGTCAGTTTATTGGCATTCCAGCCCACATCTTCGGCACGCATGATCTCGTAGGTTTCCCTGTGCTTGAGCACGCCATCCTGATGAATACCAGACTCATGCGCAAAAGCATTCGCACCCACTATCGCCTTGTTCGGCTGCACCGGATAGCCGGTAATACTGGAAACCAGCTTGGAAGTCGGCACGATCTGCGTTGTGTCAATGCGCGTTTCCAGATTGAATACGTCGCGGCGGGTTTTTACCGCCATGACGATTTCTTCCAGCGAGGCATTGCCGGCGCGCTCCCCCAGACCATTGATGGTGCACTCAACCTGACGCGCGCCATTCATCACTGCGGACAGGGAATTGGCCACGGCCAGACCCAGATCGTTATGACAATGGGTGGACCAGATCACTTTGTCCGAATTCGGCACACGGGCTATCAATTGGTTAATGCGCTCACCCCATGCCGCCGGAATAGAGTAACCGACCGTATCCGGCACATTCAACGTCCTGGCACCTGCCTGAATCACCGCATCGAACACCCGCACCAGAAAGTCCATGTCTGAACGCACAGCATCCTCGGCGGAAAATTCCACGTCGTCGGTATATTCCAGCGCCCATTTCACCGCAGCTACAGCGCGTTCAACCACCTGATCCTCGCTCATGCGCAACTTGTGCTGCATATGTATAGGGCTGGTAGCGATAAAGGTGTGGATACGGCCCGATTTGGCTGGCTGTATCGCCTCGCCCGCGCGGCGCACATCATTTTCGCTGGCACGGGCCAGCGAACATACCGTCGCGTCCTTGACTGTTTCAGCGACTGCACGGACTGCCGCAAAATCGCCCGGACTGGCGGCGGCAAAACCCGCCTCGATCACATCCACGCCCAGTTTTTCCAGCTGACGTGCAATGCGTATCTTCTTTTCGCGGGTCATCGCCGCGCCCGGGCTTTGTTCGCCATCACGCAAGGTGGTGTCGAATATAATTAACTGGTTTGTCATGCTGAACTCCTGATGAAATAGATTAACCTGCGCAATCACCGGGGATTGACGCACTTGATACTTCAGATTTCGGGTATAGAATTAGCGCGCGCCGCGCAGCAACAGCGCAGCCAGCAAGCTGAATGTGGAATGAAGCTGAGAGATTTGGCGTGAAAAATGCATGTCGCGAATATAACGAGTTTTGACGACTCACGCAATGGGCTTGCTACGCCGCCGCACAAACCACATCACAAAGCCTGACAAGGCATAGCAAAGAAACAAGCCAAATAATACGCGCGGAGGATCACTGGAAATCAGCACAAAGAACAGTGCCGCGAGAAAAATCACCAGAAACGGCACGCTCTTGCGCATATTGATGGTTTTGAAGCTATAAAACGGCAAATTGCTGACCATGCTCAGTCCGGCAAACACCGTGAGTGCGGCTGCATACCAGCGCAGTTCATCGCCCTTAAAGCCGTAATCCAGCATCACCCAGACAAACCCCGCCACCAAAGCGGCAGCCGCCGGACTGGGCAAACCCTGGAAATAATTTTTATCGACAATGTCGATATTGGTGTTGAAACGCGCCAGACGCAGGGCAGTCGCCACGCAATAAATAAAAGCGGCAAACCACCCCCACTTGCCCATGCCCTTCAATGCCCATTCGTACATAACCAGCGAAGGCGCGACACCGAATGAAACCATGTCAGACAAGCTGTCATATTCCGCACCGAATTCACTTTGCGTGTGCGTCATACGCGCCACACGCCCATCCAGCCCGTCCAGCACCATGGCGATGAAAATTGCCACCGCTGCATACTCGAACCTGCCGTTCATCGCCTGCACAATGGCATAGAACCCCGCAAATAGTGCGCCCGTGGTAAACAAATTGGGCAGCAGATAGATGCCGCGGCGGCGTAGATTCATCGGCTTGCGTGTATTGAATTCGTCCATGGCCGAAGATTAACCGTTTTGTGTCAATACTGCCAGCAGTAGAACTCCCTGACGGCGAAAATTCATGAGAGTCAAACAGAGGAAGTGGAAAGTGGGGAAATCCACTACAAAAAATTGGGGAGTAGTCAGTGAGAAACCGCTCCCACTCACTACTCCCCACTGACCACTTATTATTTTTTAGTTCTTCGACTGGTCAACCAGCTTGTTCTTGCCAATCCAGGGCATCATCGCGCGCAGCTGTGAACCTACCACTTCGATCGGATGCTCAGCATTCAGACGACGACGCGCAGTCATTTCCGGATAGTTGGTGCGACCTTCCAGAATAAACTGCTTGGCGTAATTGCCGTTCTGGATGTTAGTCAGGCATTCCTTCATTGCTGCACGCGCCTGATCGGCGATGACGCGATGTCCGGTTACATATTCGCCGTATTCTGCATTATTGGAAATCGAGTAGTTCATGTTGGCAATGCCGCCTTCGTACATCAGATCAACGATCAGTTTCAGTTCATGCAGACATTCGAAGTACGCCATTTCAGGCGCATAACCCGCTTCTGTCAGCGTCTCGAAGCCGGCCTTAACCAGCTCAACCGCACCACCGCACAACACAGCCTGCTCACCGAACAAGTCGGTTTCAGTTTCTTCGCGGAAGTTAGTTTCAATCACGCCGCCCTTGGTACCGCCGTTAGCTGCCGCATAGGACAGGGCGATATCACGCGCCTTGCCGGACTTGTCCTGATAAACCGCGATCAGACTAGGCACGCCGCCACCCTTGAGGTATTCGGAACGCACGGTATGGCCAGGGCCTTTAGGTGCAATCATGATGACATCCACGTCGGCGCGTGGCACAACCTGGTTGTAATGCACGTTAAAACCGTGCGCAAACGCCAGTGCAGCACCGGCTTTCATGTTTGGCGCGACATCGCGGTGATAAACTTCAGGAATGGTCTCATCAGGCAACAGGATCATTACTACGTCAGCCGCTTTAACAGCTTCAGCCACTTCAGCCACGTTCAGGCCGGCAGCAGACGCCTTGGCCCATGATGCGCCGTCTTTACGCAAACCAACCGTCACATTCACGCCGGAATCACGCAAATTCTGCGCATGTGCGTGACCTTGTGAACCGTAACCCACGATGGTAACTTGTTTACCCTTGATCAATGACAGGTCTGCATCTTTATCGTAAAAAACTTTCATGTTGCCCTCTATAAAAAATAATAAATCAGTTGGTAGTTGCTAGACGTTGGTTATTAGTTTTCGTTGTCCGCTGCGCGGGTTTAACTACTGACTAGCGACTCGTGTCTAACGACGGTTTTTAATTCACAGTTTTAAAATCCTGTTGCCACGCCCGATGCCTGACGCGCCTGTACGTACCGTTTCCAGAATCAGGTCACGGCCAATTGCATCGATAAAACTATCCAGCTTAACTCTCGAACCGGTCAATTCGATAGTGTAGGTGTGATCCGAAACATCCAGAATGCGCCCGCGAAAAATATCCGTCAGGCGCTTCAGTTCTTCGCGAGCCTCACCCTCCGCACGCAGTTTAAGCAACATCAACTCGCGTTCGATATGCTCACCTTCGCTCAAGTCCATCACCGACACGACATCGATCAGCTTATTGAGCTGCTTGGTGATTTGTTCGATGACCGCATCCGAGCCGCTGGTGACGATAGTCATGCGCGACAGGGTAGCATCTTCAGTCGGCGCCACCGTCAGCGATTCGATATTGTAACCGCGTGCTGAAAACAAACCTGCCACGCGCGACAACGCGCCCGCTTCGTTTTCCATCAACAAAGAAATGATATGGCGCATTATAAATCCTCCGCCAGAACAACTTCAGACAAACCCTTGCCGCCAGGCACCATAGGGAACACATTTTCAGTCGAGTCCGTACGGAAGTCCATGAACACCAGATCATTCTTGCGTGAGAAAGCTTCTTTCATTGCCGGTTCCACATCAGCCGGTTTATCAATACGCATGCCGATATGACCATACGCTTCAGCCACTTTCACGAAGTCAGGCAACGCGTCCATGTAGGATTCCGAAAAACGGTTGCCGTGGAAAAATTCCTGCCACTGGCGCACCATACCCAAATAGCCGTTGTTCAGTGACAGCACCTTGATCGGCAAATGATATTGCTTGCAGGTAGACAATTCCTGAATATTCATCTGGATACTGCCCTCACCCGTCACGCAAGCCACCGTCTCTCCCGGATGTTTGAGCTGCACACCCATCGCCGCCGGCAATCCGAAACCCATCGTACCCAGACCGCCGGAGTTGATCCAGCGACGCGGATGATTGAATTTGTAATACTGCGCCGCCCACATCTGGTGTTGCCCCACATCGGAGGTGACAAACGCATCACCGCCTGTCAGCTTATGCAGCGTCTCAATCACGAATTGCGGCTTGATGATCTCGCTGGAGTTTTTATAGCGCAAACCTCCGCCTGTCACGCGCCATTCATCGACCTGCTTCCACCATGCCGCCATTTCGGCCGCATCCGGCTTTTGACGGCTGGCGCGCAATACTTCCAGCAATTCAGTCAGCACCAGCTTCAAGTCACCGACTATCGGCACATCCACCTTGACGCGCTTGGCAATCGAGGAAGGGTCGATGTCGATATGAATGATTTTGCGCGGCACCTGAGCAAAATGTTCGACGTTGCCGATTACGCGGTCGTCAAAACGCGCACCGATAGCCACCAGCACATCGCAATGCTGCATCGCCATGTTGGCTTCATAGGTGCCGTGCATGCCCAGCATGCCGACGAACTGCTTGTCATTGGCCGGAAAACCACCCAAGCCCATCAAGGTATTGGTGCACGGAAAACCCAGCAAACGAACCAGATCGGTCAACTGCGCAGACGAATCGGACAGCACCACACCGCCACCCGCATAAATCATTGGCCGCTTGGCCTCCAGCATCAGCTGCGCCGCATGTCTGATCTGCGCGCTATCTCCACGACCTTGCGGATGATAAGAACGAATATTGACGCTGGCCGGATAAACAAACTCGGTTTTCTGACCGGAAACATCTTTCGGTATATCCACCAGAACCGGGCCTGGACGACCCGACTTGGCCAGATAAAAAGCCTTTTTAATCGTCGAGGCGATGTCTTTCACATCCTTGACCAGGAAGTTGTGCTTCACGCAGGGCCGCGTAATACCGACCGCATCCACCTCCTGAAACGCATCCTCACCGATCGCAAACGTCGGCACCTGACCACTGATTACCACCATCGGTATCGAATCCAGATAGGCGGTTGCAATCCCGGTCACTGCATTCGTCAAGCCGGGACCGGAAGTAACCAGCGCAACACCCACCTTATCAGAGGAACGCGCGTAGCCGTCAGCCGCATGCACGGCTGCCTGTTCGTGACGCACCAAAATATGCTTGACCTTGTCCTGCTGGAACAGTGCATCATAAATGTGCAGTACCGCTCCGCCCGGATAGCCGAATAAATATTCAACACCCTCTTCTTGTAAACAACGGATGGTTATTTCCGCACCGGTCATCTCCATGACACACACCCTATGATTAAACTAAAAAGAACTGCGTAAGATAAAGGGAAGCAGCATTTTGGTCAACTACTTGCGTTGCAAACCACACGTTTTCTGGCTAATAACACCGTGTTTTGTTACTATTCATGCTCATTGCAAGGAGTAAAAACTGGCAACCCAAGCTGAATTAAGCGATTTTCTGAGCCGCATCGAACGCCGCGCTTACAAACATGCCGCCTTTGCTGTGCACGATAGCCATACCGCATTGGATATCGTTCAGGACGCCATGATCAAACTGGCGGAAAGGTATGGCGACAAGCCTGCCGAAGAATTACCTTTGTTGTTCCATCGTATTTTGCAGAACACTATTCGTGACCATTACCGTCGTCAAAAGGTGCGCACGAGCTGGATATCACTATTCTCCGCCTTTCAGCCCAAGCACGACGAAGATGAATTCGACCCGCTGGATGTGCTTGAGGATGACAACAATCGAAGTACCCCTGCAACCCCGGATTCGGCCATGCAACAAAAGCAGATTTTGGCTTTGATCGAACAGGCCTTAAGCAAACTCCCCCTGCGTCAACGCGAAGCCTTTCTGCTGCGTTACTGGGAAGGGTTGGATACCGCCGAAACATCCAAGGCGATGGGATGTACCGAAGGCAGCGTCAAAACCCACTGTTCGAGAGCGAATCATGCTTTGGCCGCGACGCTAAAAGCTAAAGGAGTTGAATTACCATGAAACCATATAAGCAAGACCTGAATCACACGCGCATCGCTGAATTACTCACGCAAAGCAGCGGGCAACTGGATGACAGCATTGTCACTACACTACGTCAGGTACGCGCCATTGCATTGCAAAAACAACGACTGCGCGAGCCCGTTCTGTCGTTGAGCGCGATAGGCCATCGCGCCCACGCGCTTATGCCGCATTCCACCCATCAATGGCTGGCGACAGCCATGCTACTCGCGGCGATCGTCGTCAGCGTGACCAGCTATTGTCAATACACGCAAGAACATCAGGGTAGCCATCTGGATATCGCCATCCTGACCGGCGATCTGCCCATGGAAGTATTCATAGATCACTAAGCACATGAAAATACTCATCGCCGCGTTTGCATTCTGCTGCTCGCTCAACGTCTCCTTGGCCGCTGCCTCACCGGAACCATGGCACAAGCTTAGCTCTTCCGAACAGGAAGCGCTTGCGCCGGTGCAATCGCAATGGAGCAGCTTATCCGAAGCGCAGCAACGTAACTTTCTGGATATCGCTCATCATTATCCTGACCTTAACCCGAGCGAAAAACAGCGTTTCCTGAGTCGATTAGCGACATGGGCCAAACTCACTCCGGAACAACGCCAGGCAGCGCGCGACAAATATCGCGCCTTTAGCAAGGTACCGGAAGAAAAACGCGAGCAGGTCAAACAGATGATCTCCCAAGACCAGAAAACCAAATAAGCCGTCTCCCGCCTTAAACAGCGCGCTCAGCGCCGTTCTATCCACCACAGCATCACACCACCCAGTAGCAAAAACAGGCCTGTCATTGCCGTGGCGCTGAGCACGGGTTGCCAGCCATTGAGTGCGCCCAGACTGGCGAAAAGACGACCGGCAAAGTGAAACACCAGCCCCAGCACAATCCCCATGAATATCATCACGCTGATACCGCCCTTGCGCCGCTGATAAGACGCGAAAGGCAATGCCAGCACCATCATCACCAGCAAGGCAAACGGGTAAACCAGCTTGTTCCACATTGCGATTTCGTAACGCGCACTCTGCTGCTTGTTTTCTTTCAGATGGGTCGCGTATTTATACAAATCGATGGCAGACATTTGTTCAGGCACCACCAGCATCACGCTCAGTATCCCCGGCGTCAGCGCGGATTTCCATGGCTGATTTTGTAACTCAGTGGTCGTTACGCCGCGCTTGTCAAAACGCGTCTCCAGCACCTCCCCCAGCAGCCAGTTTCCCGGCTTGACATAGCTTGCCTGTTTGGCGCTGATAATCGTCTGCAAATGAAAATCATCGTCAAAACTGTAAATCGTGATGTCCGACAAGCTGGTGTCAGGCATCACGCTTCTGACATTGACGAAACTGCGATCATCCTTAACCCATACGCCGGAGCGGAAAGCCTGCAAGGAAACCTGTGTATGCATCGCTTCAAGTCGCAATTTCTGCGCCATACGTTCGCTGGGCGGCGCCAGCAATTCACCGCAGATAAAACTGAGCATAACCATGGGTAACGCGATTTTTCCCAGCGCGACCAGCATTTGCGCCGTCGATGCCCCTGAAGCGCGATATATCGTCACCTCGGAACGTGCCGCCATTTGCACCAGCGCAACGATAGTACCCACCAGCACCGCCACCGGAAACAACTCGTAGATATGCCCCGGCATCGTCAGTACAACGAACAGCAACACGTAGCCCAGGCTGTATTGACCATAACCCATCACGCTCAGCTCATGAATAAAATCAAGAAAAGCAAACAACATGATGAGCGCGGCAAACACCAGCGCGACGCTGGCATATATTTCCTTGGCCAGATAGCGAGTCAATAAATTCATTTCCTGAACACCCTGCGCAGCGAGAACAACGACATGCGCCAATAAAATAACAACACGGTGATCAGCAACATCAACACATGTATGCCCCACAGTCCGATACCGGGTG
>Ga0209231_1001212_pt1 | contig 10310 bp, 8 predicted proteins | sample Deesub45470m_DNA_FD_188086 | JGI IMG/M metagenome (GOLD analysis project Ga0209231, IMG submission 188086) | Deep subsurface microbial communities from North Pacific Ocean - 450_OLKR46/470m Metagenome (SPAdes) (version 2) | ecosystem: Environmental > Terrestrial > Deep subsurface > Unclassified ... | reverse complement strand
CCCCGCGTGGTCCCGCCGCTGGCCCCTCCTCCTCGCCGCCCTGGCCCTGATCGCTCTCTTCTGCGCGCAGCGATGCACCGGCAGGGGAGAGGAGGATCTGAGCCGCAGTCGCATCATCATGGGGACGGTGGTGGAAATCACCGTTCTGGGAAAGACTGCAGGGGAGGCGTCGGCGGCCATCGATAAGGCCTTTGCCGAAATGGCCCGCATCGAGGCGCTGATGACCCCGCACGACCCGGCAAGCGATGTCGCCAGGCTCTCGGGAGCGGTCAGCGCTCTCGAGGTTTCGGCCGAGACGGCTGAGGTTGTCGCCCTCGGGGAGAAGGTCGCCGCGGCCAGTGACGGCGCCTTCGATATGGCTCTCGGTCGCCTCAAGGCGTTGTGGGGGGTCGAAGGAGAGGCTCCGCGGGTTCCGACGCCCGAAGAGATCGCCGCCGCCCTCGAAGGGACGGGGGTCGGAGACCTGATCCGGGAGGGGAAGACCATCGCCAAAGGCTCCCCGGATCTTGCCGTCGATCTCGGCGGCATCGCCAAGGGATACGCCGTCGACCGGGCGGCGGCCGTACTGCGGGGAGCGGGGGTGGAACGGGCCGCGATCAATGCCGGCGGCGACATTCGCCTGCTGGGAGACCGGAAGGGGCGCCCCTGGCGCATCGGCATTCAGCATCCCCGGGAGGGCGACAAGCTCCTGGCCACCCTTTCCCTCGGTCCGACGGCGGTGGTGACCTCGGGGGATTATGAACGGTATTTCGAGGTCGGGGGAGTGCGATATCATCACCTCTTCGACCCGGCCACCGGTTACCCGTCCCGCCGCTGCCAGAGCGTGACGGTGGTGGCCGACAGCGCGGCCCTGGCCGACGCCCTGGCGACCGCCGCCTTCGTTCTCGGCCCCGAGGGGGGACTGAGGCTTCTCGAAAAATTCCCCGGCGCCGAGCTGCTTCTGGTCGCCGCAGACGGTTCCCGGCACCTGAGTCCCGGGTTGCAGGGAGCCGTGACATGGCCCTAGGAGACCTGCTGAGGCGAACCACGCTCCTCGACCGGGTCCTTGTTCTGGTCCTCTTTGCCGCCGCCCTCCTCTCCCTTTTCCTGTTGCGACCGGGGGCGAGGGGGGAGCTGGTCATCGTCGAACAGGGGGGGCGGATCGTTTACCGGGCGCCCCTGGAGCTGGAGCGCACCCTTCGTCTTTCAGGGCCGCAGGGGGAGACGGTTCTGAATATCGCCGGCGGTCACGCCTGCATCATCTCCGCCTCCTGTCCTCACAAGGTCTGCATGGGGATGGGGGAGATCGCCAGGCACGGCGAGCTCCTTGCCTGCGTCCCCAACCATCTGCTGGTGCGCATCGAGGGGGGTGAGAAAAGGGATGGGGACTATGACCTCCTCAGTCGCTGAAGCCGAAGAGTTGGACAGGATGCGGCGCCGAATCTTTCTCGGACTCTTCGCCGCCCTTGCCGTGGCCCTGCATACCTTGGAAGCCCTCCTTCCATCCCCGGCCCCCTGGTTCCGCCTCGGGTTCGCCAACATCCTGACCCTGACGGCTCTCTTCCTCTACGGGGGGCGGGCCGCCTGGAGTCTGACCCTGACCCGCATCGGTGTCGGATCCCTGGTCCTCGGATCCCTTTTTTCTCCCGGCTTCTTCCTCTCCCTGGCCGGCGGGACCCTGGCGACGGCCCTGATGGTGGGTGCCCGGGCCCTGTTCGGACAACGAATCGGCCCGGTGGGAGTCTCGGCGCTCGGGGCCTGCGGCCACGCCGCCGGTCAGCTGCTGGTCGCCTGGCTGCTGCTGGTACGCCACCCGGGGCTGCTCAATCTGTTCCCGGTCTTTTTTCTCTTTGCTCTCGGTACCGGCATTGCCAACGGCATCGCCGCAAGTCTCCTGCTCGACCTGCTGCGCAGCCATCGCGCCTTCTGCGGTTCCACCGAAGGCCCCGGAGCACCGCTGTCTTTTCCGGAAAAAAACAAAAGGACGCCGACATGATTTTGCGCGCCGCCCCCCTTCTCCTTTGTCTCACCCTCTTCGCCTGCGTCCCGGCCGGTCCTCCGGTGCCTATTCCTCTCGACGTCGCCGCCATTTCGGCGGCGGCAACGAAGCTTCCCGGTGTCCGGATCGATTCCGTCGCTCCCCTGTCGTTGAGTTACCCGGGAGAAATTCTTTACGCCCGCGGTGCCGCACTCCCTCTCCCCGGCGGCACCGCTCTTCTCGATCCCCTGGCGAACCTGCTGGCGGCCCACCCCCGGGGGCGCTGGCAAGGGACGGTGCGGAGTGCCGGCGGGGTTTCTCCCGACTATGATCTGGCCCTGGCGGAAAAGCGCCGGGAGCTCCTGGAACGCTACCTGCGCCTGCGGGGGGTTCCGGCCGATCTCGTGACGCTGGCTGCCGTGGCGGACGATGGCCCCCCCCTGGAGCTGTGGCTGCAGAAGGATCAGGGGATGAACTCGGCCACCTCCTCGGCCGTGAAGCCGTAACGTTCCTTGCAGAACTCGCAGGTGACGACGGTCTCCTCGCCACCGGCCGCCATCTCCTGCAACTCCTTTTCCCCCAGGGACCGCAGCATCCCGGCAACCTGTTGCCGGCTGCAGTTGCAGCGGAATCTCAAGGGAATCTCGTCCTTGACGGAAAAGGGGATGCCGGCAAAGATCCGCGTCAGAATCTGCACCGGACCCTCCCCCTGGCGCAGCAGGGCGGTCGTCGCCGGCAGGGCGGCCAGGTTCGCCTCGATGAGCGGGATCAGCGATTCGTCGCCGCCGGGGAGGAGTTGAATCAGAAAGCCCCCTGCCGCCGCCACTCCGAGGTCGGGATCGAGATAGACGCCGAGAGCCACCGTCGAGGGGACCTGCTCGGAGGTGGTCAGATAGTAGGCGAGATCTTCGGCAATCTCGCCGCTTTGCAGTTGCACCATGCCGCGGTAGGGTTCCTTGAGACCGAGATCCTTGATGACGTGGAGAAACCCGGCCCGGCCGACGGCCGCGGCCACGTCGAACTTCCCCGGCCGCAGCGGCAGTCCGCTGACGGGTTCCTTGATCGAAGCGCGCACCTGTCCGTAGGCATCGGTTTCGGCGTGGAGTTTCTTGAGGGGGCCGTTCCCCTCGATCATCAGTGCCAGGCGCTGCTCCCCCTTGAGGAGGCTCCCCATTAGGGCGGCTCCGGTGGCCAGGCGGCCGAGAGCGACGGTGGCGGTGGGGTCGGCGTCCTGGCGGCGCCGGCACTCCTCGACCAGGTCGGTGGTGACGGCGGCGACGGCGCGCAGGGAGCCGTCCTCGGTCATGATGCGGATCATGCGGTCGCTCATGGATTTTCTCCCTCGTGGAACGGCGAAGGGGATGCACCCCTTGCCGTCCGGCGGAATATGGTTATCATCAAATATCGGCGAAACGGGACAGCCTCAATATAGGCGCCCGGAAGAAGAACCCTGGCAAAATCTCAGGAGGAAACATGAAGATCATTTTGCCGGTGGCCGGCAAGGGAACCCGCCTGCGCCCCCATACCCATACCAAGGCCAAATCGCTGGTGCACGTCGCCGGCAAAACTGTCCTCGAGCACATCATCGGCCGCCTTGCCCCCCTGGTGGCGGCCGAATACATCTTCATCACCGACGAGAACAGCGCCCAGATCGAAGGATTCATGAAGGAGAAGTTTCCGCAAATCACCTGCCGCTACACGGTGCAGACGCAGCGCCTCGGCCCGGCGCACGCCGTGGCTCTGGCTGCCCCATACATCGAGAAGGGCGACGATGTTCTGGTGGTCTTCAACGATACCATTTTCGTCGCCGACCTGGCGGCCATCCCCCGACTCTGCGCCGACGCCGACGGGCTGATCTATTCCAAGGAGGTGGAGGACTACCAGCGTTTCGGCGTCAATGTCATCCAGGGCGGCTACATCACCGACATGGTGGAGAAACCGGACACCCCCATCTCCCGTCTGGCCCAGGTCGGGCTTTACTATCTCAAGGATGGTCGGGGCTTCATGGACTACCTCGAGCGCACCATCGCCGCTGGCGAGACGGTAAAGGGAGAATATTACCTGCCGCCGGTCTTCATGCGCATGATCCGCGACGGACTCAGGTTCCGGGCTCCGGAGATTGACGCCTGGCTCGATTGCGGCAAGCCGGAAACCCTTCTCGAGACCAACCGCTATCTGCTGCGGGGGCGCCATCACGTTCACGGGGAGGCGATCAACACCGTTCTCGTCGAACCGGTGCACATCGCCGCCGGGGCGAAGGTGAAAAACTGCATTCTCGGCCCCAACGTCTCCATCGCTCCGGGATGCGTAATCGCCGAGAGCATCATTCGCGATTCGATTGTCAACGTCGACAGCGAAGTGCGCGACCTGGTCCTGCATTCGACGATTCTCGGCGATTCGGTGCGCCTGATCGGAGCGCCGCAGCGAATGAACATCGGAGATCACTCGCTCATCGAGATGGAGGGTGCGTAGAAAACGGCACCCTTCAGTCCGGAGGCGGACAGAGGGCGATGGCGGCGTAGATCCTGGCGGCGGCGACGACCTCGGCCAGTGAGGTCTGCTCGTCGGCGGTATGGGCGGTTTCCAGGGACCCGGGGCCGAGAATCAGAGGGCGCACCCCCGCCTGGAAAAAAAGGTTGCCGTCCGAGTGGGAACGAAAGGCGTCGAGGCGCAGCGGCATTCCCAATTTGTGATAAACCTTGTCCAGTTCCCCGGCGATGGGATTATCCTCCCCGAGGTGGTACCCCTGGGAAGCAAAATCGAAGCTGACTTCAAGATTGAGATCGGCGATGAAGCTCTCTCCCTCTCCGGCCCGCAGGCGGATCGCCTCCTGGACGGCGCCCGGCTGCATTTCCGGCGGGAGGTGCAGATCGATCCAGGCCTCGCAGCGGTCGGGGACGACAAAGCCGGCCCGTGCCGAACTCAGCTCGCGGATCGAATAGACCAGACCGGACGTCTCCCGGTCGAAGAGTGGATCCTTGCCGAGGTGCAACAGGACCCGCAGCATCGACTCCACGGCGTTGTGGCCCAGTTCCGGCAAGGAGGAATGTATCCGCCATCCGCGGGTGACGAATCCGGCCTCCAGATAGCCGTAGTGGGCGAAACAGGCGGAAAGGGAGGTCGGTTCGCCGATCACCACCCAGGGCGGACGGCGCTTCTGCAAAAAGGCGGCGCTGCCGTCGCCGTTTTCCTCTTCCCCCACCACCAGCAGCAGCCCGACAGACGGCCGCTGGTCGACGGGGAGGGCGGTCGCCAGGGCGACAAAGGCCTCGACCATTGCCGCACATCCCCCCTTCATATCGGCGCTGCCGAGGCCGCGAATGATACCGGCATCCTCCTTCGGTCCGTATTCATCCAGATCCCAGGCGGCGACGGTATCGACGTGCCCCACCAGGTAGAGCCAGGGTTCCCCCTCCCCCATGGTGACCTCGAGGTTGTAGCGGTCCTCCTCCACCACCTGCCGGGTGACGGCGAAACCTGCGGCCATGAGGCGTTCTTCCAGATAGAGCTGCAGGTCCTCCTCCTTTCCCGACGGCGAATAGATGTCGAGCATCTCCAGAAAGGTGGTGCGCAGCCGTTCGGGGTCGATGGCCCTCCAGACCTCCTTGAGCAGGGGATTCATGGTTTTTTCCCGGTCTTCCGCCGCGCCCGACGCGAGAGATTGAGAGTCATGTAGACATGCTCCTGGATGTTGTCGAATCCCTGTTTTTTGAAGAACCGGATCGCCCCTTCGTTGTCGGCGGCGGTGTCGATGATGATCATGCGCACCGCCTGCTCCTGCATGCGGCGGCGGATCTCGGTGAAGAGCCGCTGGCCGACCTGCCCCTTCTGCAGCCCCTTGCGCACCCCGAGCCAGACCAGATACCCGTATTTCCATGGCGAGTTGTGCTTGGTGACCGTGGTGCCGAGGGCAAACCCGAGGATCGAGCCGTCCTCGCCTTCGGCGACGAGGCAGAGTTCGCTGTCGCTGTTGAACAGGGTGGTGATCTCATATTCATCCCAGGTGCGGTAGAGGCTCTGGGAAAATTCGGCGGTGAAGATTTCCTCGCCGATGTGGAAGACATCGGAGAAGTCGTCGATGGTCATTTCGCGAATCTGCGGTTTTTCATCGGCTCTGGACGGGGAGTCGGGCACGGGTCACCTCGAAAACGTAGGGGTTGGCATTGACCATAACTATAGCAAATCCGGTGTATTGTGCGAAGCGCCAATTGCGGCTATGATGGAGAACCGGCCGCCGGGCGGCCCGTGGACTCCCCACCCGAAATAACGACAGGGATATAATGACCGGCATCGAACAGTTTCTCCCCTATCTCCTCCCCCCTCTCCTCGGCGCCTTCATCGGATATGTGACCAACTACATCGCCATCCGCATGCTCTTCCGCCCCCTCAAACCCTGGCATCTCTTCAGGGTGCGCCTCCCTCTGACTCCGGGAATCATCCCGGCCAAGCGCGGCGAGCTGGCGGTGCGGATGGGCGCGATGGTCGGCTCGCACCTGCTGACATCCGACGATGTCGGCCGTACCCTGGAGAAGGAGGGATTCCGCCGCGAATTGCGCGGAGCGGTGGAGGAAAAGCTCGGCGGATTCCTCGACCGCGAACTCGGCCCTCTGGCCACTCTGATTCCCGCCGAATTCCGCGGCCGATTCCGGGAACTCACCGATTTGCTGCGCTGGAAGGTCAGCAAGGCGCTCTTCGACTACCTGGACAGCCCCGAGTTCGAAGAGCGCCTCCGGGGTTATCTGCAGCGCAAGGGGGACGAGCTGCTGGCCCGGGACCTGGAGAGCTTTCTCACCCCCGAGCGCTATGAAGCCCTGCGGGGGCATCTCGAGGGGCGCATCGGCGACTTTCTCCGCTCCGCTGAGGTTGCCCGGGCCGTAGCCGGGTTCGTCGATGCCCGGACCGAGCAATGGTTGAGTTCGGAGCGAACCATACGCGCCCTTCTCCCCGCCGACCTGGTGGAGGTGATCCTGGCCCAGCTGGAGAAGGAGGTGCCGCCGCTTCTGGAAAAATTCGGCGGCATGCTCTACGACCCCGAATTTCGCGAACGCCTTGTGCAGAAGGGAAAGGAGGGGATCGAGGTCTTTCTCGACTCCCTCGGGGGGCTGTCGGGGCTGTTGGCGGGGTTTATCAATATGGACAAGATCTACGGGCGGATTCCCGAATTTCTCGACAAGGCCGGGGACGAACTCGCCCGCTGGCTGCGGGAAGAGAAGACCCAGGCCCAGGTCTCGGCCCTGCTGCGCGAGCGCATCGACGCCCTTCTCGACCGCCCCTTGAGCGTCTATCTGGAGAAGGTCCCCTACGAGAAGGTTTCCGGAGTGCGGCGCTTCGTGCGCGAGCGGGCGGTGGCGGCGGTGCAGGGACGCCGGGCCGTGGAGACGGCACTGGCCCTGGTTGAGGGGGGGATCGGCGGTCTCAAGGACCGCTCCTTTGCATCGCTGCTGACAAAGGCTCTCCCCGAGGGGGGGATGGAACGAGTGCGCACCCTCCTTTGCGAACGGCTCCTGGCGACCCTGCGCGCTCCCGAAGCCCGTCAATCCCTGGAACGGCTGGTCGCCGAAAAGACCGAGCGCTGGCTTTTCAGCGTATCCCTTGGCAAGCTGGCGGCCCGCCTCCCCGCCGATGTGCGGGAAGAGCTCGAGGAGGGGGTCTGCCGCCTCCTCGGCGAGATTCTTAAAAAGGAGGTCCCGCCGCTGGTGGAGACCCTCAACGTGGCACGGATGGTCGAGGATAAGGTCAATACCCTCGACATCCTCGAGGTGGAGGGTCTGCTGATGGGAATCATGCAGGAACAGTTCAAATATATCAACATCTTCGGCGCTCTGCTCGGAGCCCTGATCGGCCTGCTCAACCTGCTGCTGCTGGGGATGTTCTAGCCGGCGTCCTCCGCCACTCGACAGGGGAGATTTGGACGCTAGACTCAAGGGGTCACCTGTTGCCGCATCCCTTTCTACTCGCCGTTCAAGGATAAGGAAGCCGCCATGTCAGCCGATCTGCTGGACAACAATCATCCGAGCACCACACTCACCGATCTTCCGCCGCTGGGCACCGATGTGCTCAGCCTGGTGGACGATTTCCGCAGTTACTATACCTACCACCTGGGACGTGACCGCCACTGTACCTCCAATCACTATGCCTACCAGGCGCTGGTGCTGATTCTGCGCAACCGGCTGATGGAGCGCTGGAAAAACACCCGCTACGCCTACGAGGGGGCCGATTGCCGCCACGCCTACTACCTCTCCCTCGAATTCCTCATGGGCCGCGCTCTCGGCAACGCCACCCTCAACCTCGGCCTCGAAGAGTCCACGACTCTGGCACTGCAGTGTCTCGGTTTCGAACTCGAGGATCTCGCCGAGGCCGAACAGGACGCCGGACTCGGCAACGGCGGTCTCGGTCGGCTGGCCGCCTGTTTTCTCGACAGCTGCGCCACCCTGCAGTTGCCGGTCACCGGCTACGGGATCCGCTACGAGTACGGGATGTTCCGCCAGGAAATCGTCGACGGCCACCAGGTGGAGGAACCGGACCACTGGCTGCGCGCCGGCAACCCCTGGGAGATCGAGCGCCCGGAGTACACCCAGCGCATCCATTTCGGCGGCCGCAGCGAGTTCTACCGCGACCACGCTGGTGCCCTGCGGGGGCGCTGGGTCGGTACCAGCGATGTGCTCGCCGTCCCCTATGATCTGCCGGTTCCCGGCTTTCAGAACGGCACCGTCAACACCCTGCGGCTTTGGAAGGCGGCGGCCACCGACGAGTTCGACCTCGGTGAGTTCAATGCCGGCCTTTATCCCGAATCGGTCGCCGCCAAAAACGTCGCCGAGCTGATTACCCTGGTTCTCTACCCCAACGATTCCAGCGAGAACGGCAAGGAGCTCAGGCTCCATCAACAGTATTTTCTCGCTTCAGCCAGTCTCCAGGACGTTCTCGCCCGCTGGATCGGCACTCACGGCCGGAATTTCTCGATGTTTGCCGAGAAGAACGTCTTCCAGCTCAACGACACCCATCCGAGCTGCTGCGTCCCGGAACTGATCCGTTTGCTGATGGACGAGCACGCCCTTTCCTGGGACGAGGCCTGGGAGATCGTCCGCCGGACCATGGCCTACACCAACCACACCCTTCTCCCCGAGGCCCTGGAGAAATGGCCGGTGCGCATCTTCCGCCAATTCCTGCCACGGCTGCTGGAGATCATCTACGAGATCAACGCCCGCTTTCTCGAAGAGGTCGCCCGGCGCTGGCCCGGGGACAGGGAGCGCCAGCGGCGCATGTCCCTCATCGAGGAGGGGGACGAGCCGAAGGTGCGCATGGCCTACCTGGCCATCGTCGGCTCTTTTTCCGTCAACGGCGTCGCCGCTCTCCATTCCCGCCTCCTGCAGGAAGGGCTGTTCCGTGATTTTTTCGAGCTGTGGCCGGAGAAATTCAACAACAAGACCAACGGCGTCACTCCTCGTCGCTGGCTCGCCTGGTGCAACCCGGGACTGCGGGGGTTGCTCAACGATACGATCGGACAAGGGTGGGTTGCAGACCTCGAAGAACTGCGCCGTCTGGAGGCTCATGCCGGGGACCGGGGATTCGGGGAACGCTGGCAGAAGGTCAAGAGGGCGAACAAGGAACGGCTGGCGGCCCTCGTTGAAAGCGAATGCGGCGTCTCCTTCGATCCGGCGGCCCTCTTTGACGTCCAGGTCAAGCGCATCCACGAGTACAAGCGGCAGCTGCTCAATATCCTCCACGTCATTCATCTCTATGACAGGATCAAACGCGGGGAGACCGCCGGCTGGACGCCGCGCTGCGTTCTCCTCGGCGGCAAGGCGGCGCCCGGCTATGCCATGGCCAAGAGCATCATCAAGCTGGGTAGCAACGTGGCCCGGGTGGTGAATGCCGAGCCGGCGGCCGCGGGGCTTCTGAAGATGGCCTTCTTCCCCAATTACCGGGTTTCGGCCATGGAGGTCATCTGTCCGGGAACCGATCTCTCCGAGCAGATCTCCACCGCCGGAAAGGAGGCCTCGGGGACCGGAAACATGAAATTCATGATGAACGGCGCCCTGACCATCGGCACCCTCGACGGCGCCAACATCGAGATCCGCGAGGAGGTCGGCGACGAAAATTTCTTCCTTTTCGGACTCACCGCCGAGGAGGTCACGGCCACCCGTGCTCATTACGATCCGGCGGCGATCATCGCCGCCGACCCCGACCTGGCCCGGGTGATGCACCTTCTGGAAAGCGGCCATTTCAATCAGTTCGAACCGGGAATATTTGACCCCATTCTCCAGGCCCTCGTCAGCCCCGGCGATCCCTGGCTGGTGCTGGGCGATTTCGCCTCCTACGCCGAGGCCCAGCGCCGTGCCGCGACCGCCTACAG
>Ga0209231_1001210_pt1 | contig 10346 bp, 9 predicted proteins | sample Deesub45470m_DNA_FD_188086 | JGI IMG/M metagenome (GOLD analysis project Ga0209231, IMG submission 188086) | Deep subsurface microbial communities from North Pacific Ocean - 450_OLKR46/470m Metagenome (SPAdes) (version 2) | ecosystem: Environmental > Terrestrial > Deep subsurface > Unclassified ... | reverse complement strand
GCGCGCCGACCGGCGCGCCATCCTTATAAAGCACTGCCGCTACCCACCGTCGCATCTGAAATCCGGTCAGGATCAGGGTAGATTGCCCGCCTCAGTGGAGGCGCGGAATGACTCTGGTTCTTGAAAATTGCCTGGTGTTCGATGGTCATTCGGAGACGCTTGCCGAGGCGCGGACGATCGTGATCGAGGGCGGGGTGATCCGCGAGGTCGGCGATGCCGGCGCCTTTCGCGGTGAGGCCGAGCGCATCGACGCCGGTGGCCGTTTCGTCATGCCCGGCATGATCGACGCGCATTTCCACGCTTATGGGATCGAGCTCAATCCTGTCCTGGTCGACCGGATCGCCCCCGAACTACGCGGCCTTCACGCCCGCAAGATCCTCGAAGGCGCGCTGCACCGCGGCTTCACCACGATCCGCGATGCGGCGGGCGGCGACATTTCGCTCGCCATCGCCCTGCGGACGGGCCTGATCGATGGACCGCGCCTGTTCTACCCCGGCCTGGCGATCAGCCAGACCGGCGGCCATGGCGATCTGCGCGCGCCCGACCATTACGACGCCTGCGCCTGCGCCTATTGCGGGGCGATGTCGGTCGTCGCCGACGGGCCCGACGAGATGCGCAAGGTGGTGCGCGAGCAGCTCCGCACCGGCGCCACCCACATCAAGCTGTTCGTGTCGGGCGGCGTCCTCTCCCCTTCCGATCCGATCTGGATGAACCAGCTCGACCTGGAGGAAATCCGGATTGCCGTCGCCGAGGCCGAGACCCGCCGGGCCTATGTGATGGCGCATGCGCATACCAACGAGGCGGTGTTGCGCTGCGTGACCAACGGCGTCCGCTCGGTCGAACACGCCACCCTGCTGGAAGACAGCGGCGCACGGGCGATCGCCGATGCCGGCGCCTTTGCCGTGCCGACCCTCGCCGTGATCGAGACGATCCGCGTGGCGGGCGCGTCGCTCGGCCTGCCCCCGGCGATGATCGACAAGATGCAGGAGGTCGCCGATCAGGCCAATATCTCCTACGAACGCCTGCGGGCGGCGGGCGCGAAGATCGGGTTCGGCACCGATCTCCTCGGCAAGCTGATGCCGCAACAGTCGATCGAGTTCCGCCTGCGCCGCGAGACCTGTCAGCCGATCGAGATCCTGCGCTCGGCAACCTCGATCAACGCCGCGCTGCTCCAGATGGAAGGAAAGCTGGGCACGATCGCGCCGGGCGCCTTCGCCGATATCCTGATCGTCGACGGCAATCCGCTCGACGACGTCACCCTGCTCGAAGATCATGACAAGATCCGCTGCGTCCTGCGCGATGGCCGGATCGTGCGGAACAGCCTCGACTGATCGTCGCGACTGGGGCGTCAGCCCGCCGGATCACCGCCGCCATTCACCTTGTCGCGATACTGGCGATAGGTGCTGGCGGCACGACGGATATGATTGTCGACGATCGACCCCGCCCATTCGACGTCGCGCATCTCGAGCGCGCTGATCAGGTCGCGGTGGTCGGCCTGGCTACGGACCATGTCCATCGCCGAGTAGCGTTCGGCGGTGCGGTGGACGACGATCTGGCTGACGATCAGGCGCATCAGCTGGTTGAGCCGTTCGGACTGGGCCGCGACCATCAGGACGCGGTGGAAGCGTCGGTTGCCCTCGACGAAATCGCTCACGCTGGCGCGCGGCTTGCCGTGGATCGCCTGCTCGATGAACGCGTAATGCTCCTTGAGTTCGTCGATCTGCTCCTGGGTGATGAGCCGCGCCGCGCGCTTGGCGCAATGGCTTTCCAGATAGGCGCGCAGGGTGAAGAGCTCGTCGTCATTATCGTCGGACCAGACCGGCACGAAGACCCGGTTGGTGTCGGACCGCTGGAGCAGCGTCTCCGAGACGAGCTGGGCGATCGCCTCGCGCACAGGGGTGCGCGACATTCCGCAATATTGCGCGAACTCGTCCTCGGGCACGAACTGCCCAGCCGGGAAATGGCCAGACAGGATTCCCAGTCGGATCGACTGATAGGCCTGCTCGGATGACTTCGACATCGTATCTCCACGACCTTGTGTCGCCGGTCGAGCGCGTTGCCCCCTTAACAACGTGACGTCTGGTTTTCCAATGCTTCGCGGGGCGGCCATACCGGCGATGCGCCCCTGTTACAGGAAATGATCGCCTCCGTTGGGACTGATGCATTGGCCCTGGAAATGATCGCCGTCGCTCGATGCCAGGAACACATAGGCGGGCGCAATTTGATGAACCTCACCGAGATGCCCGATCGGGATAGCGGCACGCACGCTTTCCAGGACATCGGCCGGCACCGCATCGAGGATCGGCGTCTTCGTGGCGCCCGGCGCGACGCAGTTCACCCGGACGTTCCGCGTGCCGATCTCCAACGCCAGCGAGCGCGAGAAGGACAGGATGCCGCCCTTGGCCGCCGTATAGGCCGACAACCCCGGCGCGCCCTTGTATGCCAGCTGCGACGCGGTGTTGATGATCCGCCCGAAATCGCGTCGATACATGCCCGGCAGCACCGCACGGGTGACGAGGAACGTGCCCCGCAGATGGATACCGATCACCCGGTCCCAGGTCTCGATCGCCATCGCCTCGACCGGATCGGCATGGCCGATGCCCGCATTGTTCACGAGGATGTCGATGCCGCCGCCAAAGGCCTCGGCCTGTTCGATCAGCGACGCCACTTCGGCCTCGCTGCTCACATCGGCCTGGATGGCAATCGCCTCCGAACCGATCGCAGCCACGGCCTCGGCCACGGCTTTCGCACGATCCGCGTCACTTCCGGCGGGGTAGTTGATGACGATCCGGGCGGCGCCCTCGCGCGCGAATTGCAGGGCGACCGCCGCGCCGATGCCGGAACTGCTTCCGGTAATCAGCGCGCTCTTGCCCGTCAGCTTCATCGAATTCCTTTCCCGGTTGGCGGCGCGACGTTCGCCGCGCCGCCCTTGGGCAACCCCTAGCGGAGCTAGAAGTTGAAGCCTGCCTCGAGACCGATCGTCCGCAAGCTGCCCGGCGTCGAGAAGGAGCCACCGAATTCCGGAGCCGGGATGACCTCTTCCAGATAGCGCTTCTTGAAGACGTTGTTGACGAAGGCGGTCAGGCGCCAGTTGTCGCTCTTCACGCCCGCGCGCAGGTTGAGGATGCCGTAAGGATCCCGTTCGGTCTGCGAATAATCGCCCGTCCCGATGCCGGGAAAGAAGACGTCGAAGATGGTCCGGCGGGTCTGCTTCTGGACGACATGGAACCAGGTCGGTCCGGTCAGGCGATAGTCCGCCTTGAACGTTACCGCGAGGTTGTCGCTAACCGGCTGTTCGACCTGAAGACCCAGGTTCAGCGTATAGGCCGCCGTGTAGGGCGACTTGTTGCCGACGGTATCGGGACGGACCGAGTTCTTCAGGATCTTGCTGTCGAGGATATTGCCCGCGGCGGTCAGCGTAATGCCGGGGAAGGCGCGGTACAGCACGCCGAGCTCGGCACCCTGCAAACGAACCTTGTCGATGTTCGAAACGACACGCAGCAGCCCGAAGGTGCCGGTGTAGAATTCGAAGAACTGCATGTCGTTGACGATGTTGCGATAGACTGCACCATCGATCTGCAGCTTGCCTCCGGCCAGACGCAGCTTGAAGCCCGCCTCGAACGCGCTCGACTTCTCTTTCTTGTAGTCGTCGGTCACGCCCAGGCCAGAACCGAGCAGTTGGTTGAAGAACTGCTCGATGATCGCACCGCTGCCCTGGCTGTTGAACCCGCCGGCCTTGAAGCCGACGCCGTAGTCCAGATAGAGATTGACGTCCGGCGTCACCTCATAGCGGATCGTCGCCTTCGGCTGGGCCTGCTGATAGGTGCGCTTCTTCGGCACGAGCGAGCCGACCGAGAAGCCGGGGTTGATCGGCCCGCCGGTGACCGGATCGAGGACATTGGGCACCAGCGGATTGACCGTGCGTTCCTCGCGATCGTAACGCAGCGCGCCCGACAGGGTCAGCTTGTCGGTCGGCTTGTACTGAAGCGATCCGAAGCCGGCATAGACATCGGTCTTCAACCGGTCGTCGAACAGCTGCGATGTCGGATTGATCGAACCCGGCGGATTATAGAGCGTGTCGAGCGCCCCCTGTCCGGTATCCTCGTTCACGGCGACGCCGTAGTGGCGATTGATGTGAAGATAATAGGCGCCGATCGACCAGGCGAGTGGCCCGTCGCCGGTCGATGCCAGGCGGACTTCGGCGCTGATATCCTTCTGGTCGCGAACCGTCACCTGAATGCCGTCGCAGGTCGTCGGGCCGAATGGGCCGTAGATCGACGCCGCCGGCGTCGGCCCCAGCACCAGCGGTGCCTGTAGCGTCACGCCGGCATTGAAGAGCGCCGCGGTCGAGGCGATGCACGACGGCTGGCCATTGAAACGGCCGAGCGAGGCGGCGGTGGCGTCGCCGACCAGCGTCTCGTCGATGTCCGAATAGGAGGCCCACGCGGTCAGCTTGGCGGCATCGAACTCATAGTCGAGCTTGATCGACGCTTCGGCCGTCCGCATCCGATCGAAATTCTTGATGTTGCGGTTGTAGGTGAAGCGAGTGTGGTCGTTGACGTCCTCGTTGAACTTCGGGCTGCCCAGCGCCGATGCGAAATCGGGAAGCGCGAAGATCGCTTCGAAGTTCAGTGCCGATGCCTTGATCTTGCCGTAGCGCGCCTTGGCATCGAGCGTCAGGCGGTCGGTCGGCTCGGACACCAGGCGCCCGCCGAAGCTCCAGCCCCGGTAATTGTCGATCGTCTTGCCCTGCGTATCGGGGTTTGGACCCGTGTTGCGATAGAAGCCGTCGGTGTGGCGATACTGGCCGAACAGCACGAAGCCGGTCGTTTCGCTGAGCGGGGCGGCGACCGAAGCCTCGGCCATCTGCCCGTTCTGCGACGCGATATAGCCGCGACCGCTGACTTCGAGCCGGTCGCCCGGCTTCTTGGTGGTGAGCACGAAAGCGCCCGCCGTCGCGCCGCGACCATAATAGGCGCCCTGCGGTCCCTTCAACACTTCGAACTGCTGCAGATCACCCTGATACTGGTTGATCGCGGCCGTGTTGGTCTTGAGGATGCCGTCGACGACCAGCGCGACATTGTTTTCCGCATCGCGGGCGCCGTTGACGCCGCGGATGTTGATCTGGGCATCGCCGACCTGCGCGGCATTGGACACGATCGTCACGCCGGGCGTGAAGGCGATCGCCTGTTCTGTGGTGACGATACCCGAAGACCGTAGCATATCGGCCGTCAGCACCGAGACCGATGCCGGCACATCGACGAGGCGTTCATTCTGCCTTCGTGCGGTAACGGTAATTTCCTGCTGTCCATCGACAGCTTCGGACTTAGCCTCCTGTGCGACCGCACCCTGTCCCCCGAAGGCCAGGAACGTGACACCAGCAAGCAAAACTGCGCGTGTATAATGCATCGACGGCTCCCCTTTTGGAACTTCCCCTGCGCGATTCGACTCTCTTTTCTTTTGCCGCAGAGTGCATTCAATTCTAGAGTTCGTACACCAAAAAAATCAGAACAGTACGAAATTTCCATCAATGCCTGGAATTGCGCGATTTTTCGGTCGTAATTTCCACTAATTTTCGCAAGAATCATAAATACGGTACACAACGGCATATTTTTGGTACACAAAATAGCAGGGCCACCGATTGACCTTGGGTCTCGGCCGATTCAGATGCGGAGGATCAGATGACGGAAATCCCGAATTCCATCGATACGTCGCTCACGGCGCAGCTCACACACGGCATCCTGCCGCAGCCGACGTCCGACGAGTTCGCCCGCCAGGAGTTCGTCAAGAGCCTGAAATATCATCTCGCCACGCAGATCTCACCTGGCAACAAGGAGGCTCTTGCAGCACGCGCCGCGCCCGCCTTCGCCAAGGCGAAGGGCCACCCTCCCGAGACGATGGAGGACGTGCGCAGCGCCATGCGCGACGAGCCTTATTTCACCTTCTGGAGCGCGCTCCAGCGCAACAGCCAGGAGATGATGTGGAAGTCGGTCCAGATCCCCGTCGAGCGCCAGCTGCCCGAGCTCATCTCCCGCGCCCGTACGATCGAAGACGCCAGCGGCTCGCTGGACCTGGATCCGGCGCTTCCCATCCCGACCTATCATCGCGCGGTCGACATCCACTGCCTGCCGGGCGGCTATCATTCGGAGTTCACCGCCGACGATGTCGCCAATGGCGCCTGCTATGATCGCGCCGTCTATCTCTACGCTATGGGACGGATGGGCCCGCTCAACTCGGACATCGGCGATACAACCATCGCCTTCATCAAGGAGCGTTTCCCCGACTTCGCCCCGGCCCGGATCCTCGATCTCGGTTGTACGGTCGGGCATTCGACCCTGCCCTATTGCGATGCGTGGCCCGACGCGGAAGTCCACGGCATCGACGTCGGCGCACCGGTCCTGCGCTATGCCCATGCCCGCGCCGAGGCGCTCGGCAAGACGGTGCATTTCAGCCAGCAGAATGCCGAGCAGACGAACTTTCCCGACGCGCATTTCGATCTGATCGTCAGCCACATCCTGGTGCATGAGACCAGCAACAAGGCAGTCCGCAAGATCATGCGCGAGGCGCATCGGCTGCTGCGACCGGGCGGCATCGTCGTCCATGCCGAAACACCGCCCTACCGCGACCTGCCGGCCTATGACGCCTTCATGCTCGACTGGGACACGCGCAACAACAACGAGCCCTTCTGGGGGGCGAGCCACGGCTTGAAGGCCACCGACATCGCCGCCGAGACCGGCTTCGATCCGGCGCACGCCTTCGAAGCCTATCAGCCGAGCGCGTTCGATGCGGCACAGGCCCGGCGCACCGCAGTGTTCCAGGGCGGCGATTTCGGCGGCGCCGGAGCCTGGTGGCTCTGGGGCGTCCGCAAACCGGCCTGACGAAGGAGATGATCGCATGACCGCTGCCGTCCAGCTGCAGAAGAAGGCCCAGGGAGACCGGCCGCAATATTTCGACGATCCCGCCATCGACAAGGTGCTGGCAATCGCGCTGGCGCTGGCCGGCGAGACCGCCGTGATGCGCGACCGGATGGATACGATCGAACGCCTGCTGGAGGCGGGGCAACCCGTGACCCGTGCCGCGATCGACGGCTATATCCCGGGCGAGGCGGTTCGCGTCGAGCGGGACGCCTGGCGCGAGGAGTTCCTCGCCAACGTCCTGCGCATCGTCCAGCAGGAGCGCGAGGGGCTGGCGCGCGCCGCTGGTCTCGATCTGCGGTACGACGACGCGGTCGCGCTGGTCGAGTCCTGACCGCCCCCCCCTGCCCGCTACCGGCGCCGGCCATATCGGCGCCATCTTGAATAACCGCATCGGCCAACGGCCCGGAGGCTTTATGAAGTTCGGCGTTTTCCTGCCCAGTGCCAGCAACGGTTTCGTCATCTCGAAAGCGGCGCCGCTGTACATGCCCACCTTCCAGCACAATCTGGATACGACGCTGGAGGCCGAACGGCAGGGCTTCTCCTTCGCGCTCGCAATGATGAAGTGGAAGGGCTTCGGCGGCGAGACCGGCTATTGGGACGGCTGTCTCGAGACCTTCAACCTGTGCGCGGGCCTGGCGGCGCGGACGTCGTCGATCGAACTGATCCCCAGCACCACCCTGCTGAGTACCCACCCTGCCGTCTGCGCGCGCATCATCGCAACGATCAACGACATCTCCGGCGGGCGCTGCGGGCTCAACATCGTCACCGGCTGGAACCATGTCGAATATGAATCGATGGGCTTGTGGCCGGGCGACCATTATTATGAGCGCCGCTACGACTACGCCGCCGAATATGTCCACATCCTCAAGCGGCTGTGGACCGAGGACGAGGTCACGCATGACGGCGAATTCTTCAAGCTGAACCGCGCCACCGTTTTGCCCAGGCCGGCAAAGATGCCGACCGTCGTCAGCGCCGGCCAGTCGCCCAAGGGACTCGAGTTCACCGCACAGAATGGCGATTACAGCTTCGTCATGACGGGGAAGGACAATCTCAAGGCCTTCACCGCCAACATGCGCGAGAAGGCGACCGCCCACGGCCGCACCGTCGGTACCTTGCCGCTCTACGCGGTGGTGACCGGCCGCACCGATGCGGAGGCCCAGCGCCTGGCCGACGACGTCATCGCCAAGGCGGACAAGGGCGCGATCGCGAATATCTTCGCGAGCGCATCGCGCGATACCAATCAGGGCGGATCGAGCGAGCATCTCCAAAAGGCGCTCGAATATCCGGCCGAGGACGGCAATATCGCCTTTATGAGCTTCCCGGTGCTGGCCGGCACCCATGAGACGATCGCGTCCAAGATCGACGATATCGTCGCCGAGACCGGCGCGGCCGGCGTCATGCTGAGCTGGCTCGACTATGTCTCGGGCATTCGCGAATTCGGCGAGAAGATCGCCCCGAAGGTCAAGCTATGACCATCGCGCTACGGTCCGTCGGAGGGGCATCATGACCATGAGCGAAACACGATCGGTCGAAATCGTCGACGTCTCGGCGCGCGACGGCCTGCAGAACGAGAAGCAGATATTCTCCACTGCGCAGAAGATCGCGTTGATCAACCGCGCCGTCGCGGCCGGCGCTCGCCGGATTGAGATTGCGAGCTTCGTTCGTGCGGACCGCGTCCCGCAGATGGCCGATGCCGAAGCGGTCATCGCCGGACTGAGCCTGCCCGACGATATCGTCACCATCGGTCTGGTCATGAACAAGAAGGGCGCCCTGCGCGCGCTGGAGACCGATATCCGGCAGATCGGCGCGGTCTGCGTCGCGTCGGATACGTTCGCGGAGCGCAACCAGGGCCAGACCTGCGAACAGTCGGTCGACATCGCGATCGACATCGTCCGGCTCTGCACCTCTATGGGCCGCCCGGCACAGGTCACGATCGCCGCAGCCTTCGGTTGCCCTTTCGAAGGCGAAGTGCCCGCCGAACGGGTCCTCGCCATGGCCACCAGGCTGGCCGAAGCCGGCCCGGTCGAGATCGCGCTGGCCGACACGATCGGCGTCGGCGTGCCCGCGCAGGTTCATGCGCTGGTCGAGCGGGTCAAGGCCGCGGTCGCGCCGCTGCCGATCCGGGTTCATCTCCACAACACCCGCAACACCGGCTACGCCAATGCCTGGGCGGCGGTTCAGGCCGGCGCTGCCACGCTCGACGCCGCGATCGGCGGGATCGGCGGCTGCCCCTTCGCGCCCAACGCGACCGGCAACATCTCGGTCGAGGATCTGCTCTATATGCTCGATCGCTCGGGTGTGGCGACCGGTTACGATCTCGACAAATCGATCGAAACGGCCCTGTGGCTGGGCGCGGAAATGAACCGGCCGGTTCCCGCCCTGCTCAGCCGCGCAGGCCCCTTTCCCAACCGTCTCCAGCTATGAAGGATCATCGATGAGCTATCGCCTGGGTGTCGACGTCGGAGGCACCTTCACCGACCTCCTCCTGTTCGACGAGGCCAGTGGCGCCTTCTGGCGTCACAAGACGCCTTCGACGCCGCACGACAGTTCGGTCGGCATCCTGACCGGGGTCGAAGCCGTGTGCGCCAGCGCCGGAATCACGCCGTCCGACGTCGAGGTCTTCCTTCACGGAACGACCGTCGCGACCAATGCGGTTCTGGAGGGCAAGGGCGCGCGGGTCGGCCTGATCGTGACCCAGGGTTATCGGCAGATCATGCAGATCGCCCGCAGCTTCGTGCCCGGCGGGCTCGCCGGCTGGATAGTCTGGCCCAAGCCCGAGCCGCTCGCCGCGCTGGAAGACACGTTCGAGATCAAGGGCCGCATGACCGCCCAGGGCGAAGAACTCCGCCCGATCGACGACGACGACATCCGTGCGGTCCTGCTCAAGGTGAAGGCACAGGGCGTCGAGGCTCTCACCGTCTCTCTGATGAACGCCTATCTCAACGGCGCGCACGAAAGCCGTGTTGCCGAACTGGCGGCCGAGATCATGCCGGATATTCCGGTATCGCTCAGCCATATCGTCCTGCCGGAGATGCAGGAATATGAGCGGACCTTGACGACCGTCGCCAATGCAGCCGTGCGCCCGGTGGTCGGCCGCTATGTCCGCAACCTGCGCGACAAGCTGCGCAGCGCCGGCATGGCGGGCAAGCTTGCCCTGTTGCGCTCAGACGGCGGCCTGATGTCGTCCGAGAAGTCGGAGGAGCATCCCGTTTCGCTGCTGATGTCGGGGCCGGCCGGTGGCGTCACCGGAGCGATCTGGGTCGGCAAGAATGCCGGGATCCGAAATATCCTGACCCTCGACGTCGGCGGAACCTCCACCGACGTGGCGCTGATCGAAAATCTCGAGGCGCGCCGCGTACGCACCACCGAGGTCGGCCATCTGTCGGTCCGCGCCTCGGGCAGATAGCCCAGCACGACATTGGCGTCGGT
>Ga0209231_1001209_pt1 | contig 10348 bp, 12 predicted proteins | sample Deesub45470m_DNA_FD_188086 | JGI IMG/M metagenome (GOLD analysis project Ga0209231, IMG submission 188086) | Deep subsurface microbial communities from North Pacific Ocean - 450_OLKR46/470m Metagenome (SPAdes) (version 2) | ecosystem: Environmental > Terrestrial > Deep subsurface > Unclassified ... | reverse complement strand
GCTTCCGGCACCACTAACCTGGGTGCTCTGCTCAAGGCCAAGATGGATTCCAGCAAGGCTGACACGCAGTAAGGAGGCAGGGCATGACACGTTCCGATCTGATCGCCAGACTGGCAGAGCGTCATCCCCAGCTGTTGGGGAAGGATGCCGAGCTGTCGGTCAAGGTGATACTGGACAGTATGTCCGCCACGTTGTCTGAAGGCGGACGTATCGAGATTCGCGGATTTGGCAGTTTTGCCTTGAACTATCGCCCGCCGCGTTTGGGACGCAATCCCAAGTCCGGTGACAAGGTTCAGGTGCCAGCCAAGTACGTGCCTCACTTCAAGGCAGGCAAGGAACTGCGGGAACGCGTGGATTACCCTCAATCCTGAAGTAGCAAGTGATTGAAAGATTGGCGGCACATCGCAAGATGCGCCGCCAATTTTTTTGCGAGTTATTGCCCACGGGGCAATATCCCCGCGAGAAACAATTGCGTGTTCGTGCTATCTTTGCACCCCGATTCGATGATGAAAATTAAAGCATGCGCTATTTGACCTGGTTGCTGCGGATTCTGCTGTTTGTCGCATTGCTGGGCTTTGCGATGAAGAACAACGAGATCGTCACGCTACGCTATCTGTTCGGTTACGAATGGCAGACGCCGCTGGTGGTCGCGTTGTTTGGCTTTCTGGTTCTGGGGGTCGTTTTGGGCATGCTGGCGATGCTCGATACGGTGGTGCGCTTGCGTAGCGATCTGGCGCATGCACGTGCACAAGCACGATCCTTTCAATCCGGGCGCAGTGCTGAGAATCAAACAGATACTTCTGAACATTCTTCCTGAAAATACAAGATGGATTTTGAACCCTGGATGTTGCTGGTTTTCCCGCTGTTCTTCGGTATGGGATGGCTGGCAGCACGTGTCGATATCAAAGAGCTGTTGTCAGAATCGAGCTCGCTGCCGCGCTCCTATTTTCAGGGGTTGAATTTCCTGCTCAATGAGCAACAGGATCAGGCTATCGAGGCCTTTATCGAAGTCGTCAAAGTCGATCCGCAAACGATAGAGTTGCACTTTGCGCTTGGCAGTCTGTTCCGTCGCCGCGGTGAGGTGGACCGCGCGATACGTATGCACCTCAACCTCTATGAGCGCGCCGATCTTGATGAAGAGAAGCGCCAGCAAGCATTGTTTGAACTGGCCCAGGATTATTTGAAGGCCGGCATACTGGATCGGGCCGAAACGGCTTTCCATGGTCTGAACGGCACGTCCTACGAACAGGCTGCGCTGGAGTTCCTGCTGGAGATCTACCAGAAAGAGAAGGACTGGTTGAAGGCGATCGATATCAGCCAGCGACTAGCTACTTTGACCGGCAAGTCTTATGCAAGACAGGCGTCGTTCTTTTACTGCGAGTTGGCCGAGCGCGAATGTGCGGACAAACAAGTGGATGCCGCTGTCGTGCATCTGGAGCAGGCGCTCGCGGTCGATCCGCAAGGGGTGCGCGCCAGCATCAAGCTGGGCGATGTCGCATTGGCTGCAGGGAATACGGCGCGCGCTATCGAGATATGGAAGGCAGTCGAGACGCAGGATGCGCAATACTTGCCGTTGGTCGCCGAGCGCATATTGCACGCTTTCCAGCAGGGCGGTAACGAGTCGGCAGGTGTGGAATTGCTGCGCAGCTATTTGCAAAAGCACCCCTCGCTGGATCTTATGAACGTGCTGTTTGAGGCGCTGGTCGCGACGGATGGCCCCGAGGCTGCCTATCAGATGGTGCTCAATGAATTGAAGCGTAACCCCACGCTGCTGGGCTTGGACAAGCTGCTCGAGGCGCAATTGATGAAGATGACCGGCGAGCGGCGCGGCGATGTCGAGCTGGTGAAATCGCTCATACACAACCGCACTCGCAGCCTTGCGATGTACCGGTGCGGACATTGTGGCTTCAAGGCTAAACAGTTCTATTGGCATTGCCCCGCGTGCCACAGTTGGGAAAGCTATTCGCCAAAACGCAGTGAAGAGAATGGATTGATTGCATGAGGACCGCCGCACAACTAGACCCGAAGATCATCGTCGCGCTGGATTTTCAGCAGGCGGCATCCGCCTTGACATTGGCCGAGCAGCTTGAACCGGCTTTGTGCCGCCTGAAAGTCGGCAAGGAATTGTTCACCACTGCCGGGCCGCAACTGGTTGAGAAGTTGCAGCAGCGCGGATTCGAAGTGTTCCTCGATCTCAAGTTTCACGACATCCCCAATACCACTGCGCAAGCCTGCAAGGCGGCGGCGGCATTGGGCGTGTGGATGGTCAACGTGCATGCATTGGGTGGCCGCAAGATGATGGAGACGGCGCGTGAGGCGCTGGCGAATCATGCGCAACGACCGAAACTGATTGCAGTGACCATCCTCACCAGTATGGCGGAGGAAGACCTGCATGGGATCGGCATCGAGGCCAGCCCAGCACAGATGGTATCCCGTCTGGCGCAACTGACTCGGGACAGCGGTCTGGATGGCGTCGTGTGTTCGGCGCAGGAAGCGGCAACGCTGCGCCAGCAATGTGGCAAGGACTTTTGTCTGGTGACGCCGGGGATACGCCCGGCGAATGCGGCAGCGAACGATCAATCGCGCATCATGACGCCGCAGGCTGCGCTGCAGGCTGGTTCCAGCTATCTGGTCATCGGTCGCCCGATCACGCAAGCGCCGGATCCATTGCAGGCCCTGCAAGATATTCTGAAAGAGACAGGAGATGTGGCATGAAGCTGCCATCGTTCGATAAGGCAAGGGTGTTGGTTGTCGGTGATGTGATGCTGGACCGTTACTGGTTCGGTGATGTCAGCCGCATCTCACCGGAGGCGCCGGTGCCGGTGCTGAAAGTGAGCAAGGTTGAAGAGCGTCCCGGCGGCGCCGCCAACGTGGCACGCAATATCGCGGAGTTGGGCGCGCATTGCACACTATTGTCTGTGGTCGGTGCGGACGAGGCGGGCGACTGTTTGCAGCGCTTGCTGACAGGACAAGGCAGGGTCGATGCTTTGCTGCATCGCGATGAGAGCTTCTCCACCATCGTCAAGCTGCGTGCCATCGCGCGTCAGCAGCAATTGCTGCGCATCGATTTCGAAACGCCGCCGAGTCATGAAGTGTTGCAGGCCAAGTTGGCTGACTTCCGTAGCAAGTTGCCGGATTGCGATGTGGTGTTGCTGTCCGATTATGGCAAGGGGGGGTTGACCCATATCGCCGAGATGATCCGGTTGGCGGGCGCGGCCGGCAAGCCAGTGTTGGTCGATCCCAAAGGCGATGAGTATGAGCGCTACCGCGGCGCTACGCTGCTCACCCCTAACCGCAGCGAGTTCCGAGAAGTGGCCGGCAACTGGAAGACTGAAGCAGAGTTGAACGAAAAAGCACAGAAGCTGCGTAGTGAGTTGGGCTTGGATGCCTTGTTGGTGACGCGTAGCGAGGAAGGTATGTCATTGTTCCGCGAGCAGGGCATATTGCACGAGCCGACGCTGGCACGCGAAGTGTTCGATGTGAGCGGTGCGGGTGACACGGTCATCGCCACCTTGGCGGTGATGCTGGCCAGCGGCGCGGATATGGCTGAGGCGGTGCGCATCGCCAATCGTGCAGCCGGCCTGGTGGTGGCCAAGCTGGGTACTGCGGTGGTTTCCCGCGAAGAGATACTGCAGGACATGAAGAATCAGGACTGAGTGCTGTTTGACTCAATAAAGCCTTGCATCAAGTGTGGTTATTGTAATACCCTTCCGTGCACAACGAAGGGAAAGAGGGGGTGGCTGCAATCCATCCTTCTATTTCAAGGAGATAGCATGTACTACGTGGTAACCGGAGCAGCGGGTTTCATTGGGTCCAACCTGGTTAAGGCGCTGAATGAGCGTGGCGTGACCGACATCATCGCGGTCGACAATCTGAAGAAGGCCGACAAGTTCCTGAATCTCACGGATTGTGAGATCGCCGACTTCCTGGATAAAGAGGACTTCATCGAACGCGTGGTGGGCGGAGACTTCGACGGTGAGATCGCCGCTGTATTGCATGAAGGTGCTTGCTCCGACACCATGGAGACGGATGGCCGATACATGATGGAGAACAACTATCGTTATTCGCTGGAGTTGCTGAATCACTGCCAGAGCGAAGAAGTGCCATTCCTGTATGCATCGTCCGCTTCGGTTTACGGCGGCGGTGGCGTGTTCAAGGAAAGCCGAGAATACGAATCGCCGCTGAACGTCTATGCCTACTCCAAGTTCTTGTTCGATCAGGTGGTGCGTAGACGCTGGGCAGAACGTACTTCGCAGATCGTGGGCTTCCGCTATTTCAATGTGTATGGTCGGCGCGAGCAGCACAAGGGGCGGATGGCCTCGGTCGCATACCATTTCTTCAACCAGTATCGGGCAGATGGGCATGTGAAGCTATTCGAGGGTTGTGATGGCTATGCCAACGGCGGACAGCTCCGCGATTTCGTGTCGGTCGAAGACGTGGTCAAGGTCAATATGCACTTTCTGGATCACCCTGAGAAATCCGGCATCTTCAATCTTGGTACGGGTACGGCGCAGAGCTTCAACGATGTGGCCGTGGCGACGATCAATACCTTGCGTGCTGCGAACGGGGAGCCGGTGTTGACGCTGGAGCAATTGCTGCAGCAGCAGATCATTCGCTATATCCCGTTCCCGGATGCACTGCGCGGCAAGTATCAAAGTTTCACCCAGGCCGATATGTCGGCGATGCGTGGAGCCGGCTATGCGGAGCCATTCCTGACCGTGGAGCAAGGCACGGCGAATTACGTGAATTACATGCTGGAGAAGTCGAAGTAAAACGGGAGGAGGGTATGCAACCCGCGACTTAGGTCGCCAACTTCGAAAGGAGAAAATGATGAAGAAGCTGTTGCTATCCCTGTTGGTACTTTTGTTTTCCGGTTCACTCTACGCGGCGGTCGATCTGAATACGGCGAGCGTGGAAGAGTTGCAGGCTGTGAAGGGTGTCGGTGCATCGAAAGCCGAGGCTATCGTTCAGCATCGCAAGCAGTACGGGCCGTTCAAGCGTGTGGAAGATCTTGATAACGTCAAAGGATTCGGAAAGAAGACGGTGGAGCGTCTGCAAGGCGAATTCACTGTAAGCAAGCCGGATAAGAAATAGTCTGTTGCAGTGCATCATTCGAGCCGCCCGGCCAGTAGCCGGGCGGTTTTTTATTTATTCGAAAATGGAATAACAAAATAGAAAATTGTGATTATCAGGAATGATGGGCTCTGCCTATAATGCGGTCATCGTATCTTTATCAATTCGAGGAGCATGAGATGTCAAAGTCGTTTGCAGACAATTCGCTTTCTGTCGGTGGCACGCCGCTGATAAAACTGAGCAGGATCGGTGATGGCGCGCCTTCCACCATCTTTGCCAAGGTCGAGGGACGCAATCCGGCGTATTCGGTGAAGGATCGCATCGGAGTGGCAATGATCGACGATGCAACGCGGAAGGGCTTGCTCGGCCCGGGCAAAGAAATCGTCGAGCCTACCAGCGGCAACACCGGTATCGCACTGGCCTTTGTGGCCGCTGCACGCGGCATCCCGCTTACTTTGACCATGCCCGAAACGATGAGCGTCGAGCGGCGCAAGTTACTGGTCGCCTATGGTGCAAAGCTGGTGCTGACCGAAGGTTCCAAGGGTATGGGTGGCGCGATCGCCAAGGCGAAGGAGATTGCGGAGTCCGATGCAAAGTACGTGTTGCTGCAGCAGTTCGAGAACCCCGCCAATCCGGCGATCCATGAAGCGACCACGGGACCGGAGATATGGAACGATACCGACGGCAAGATCGACATCTTCGTGGCAGGTGTGGGTACCGGCGGCACGATCACCGGTGTGTCACGCTATATCAAGCGCACCCAAGGCAAGGCGATCAAATCTGTGGCAGTCGAGCCGACTGCCAGTCCGATCCTGACGCAAAAGCGTGCAGGACTGGAGCTCAAGCCCGGCCCCCACAAGATACAGGGCATAGGCGCAGGCTTTGTGCCGGGCACGCTGGACCTGTCTTTGGTGGATGAGGTCGAACTGGTGACGAACGAGGATGCAGTGTTGTTCGCACGTCGCCTAGCCAGGGAAGAAGGCATCATCTCCGGTATCTCAAGTGGGGCGGCAGTGGCGGCTGCGGTTCGTCAGGCTCAGAAACCCGAGAACGCGGGCAAGATAATCGTAGTGATCCTGCCGGACTCGGGAGAGCGCTATCTGAGTTCCATCCTGTTCGAAGGATTGTTCGACGCCTCGGGCATCGCCCTCTAAAGCGGCAGTGCAAAGGAAGGTGCCTGCATTTATCATGCAGGCATAACCCCTCTATGGAACAAGCCATGTACAAGACTCTGGAAGACTATGTCGGAAATACACCGCTGGTCAGGCTCAAGCGCATACCCGGTGACACGTCCAATGTAATCCTCGCCAAGCTGGAGGGCAATAATCCTGCCGGTTCGGTGAAGGACAGGCCGGCACTGTCCATGATCAGACATGCTGAAGCACGTGGCAGCATCAAGCCCGGCGACACCTTGATCGAGGCGACCAGTGGCAACACCGGTATCGCGCTGGCGATGGCCGCCGCCATGCGCGGTTACAAGATGATCCTGGTGATGCCTGAGAATCAGAGTGTGGAACGCCGCCAGACCATGCGTGCTTTCGGTGCCGAGCTGCTGTTGACACCCAAGGCGGGTAGCATGGAGTTGGCGCGCGATACGGCAGAAAAGTTGCGGGACGAAGGTCGCGGCATCATCCTCGACCAGTTTGGAAATCCTGATAATCCCTTGGCGCATTACGAAGGTACGGGGCCGGAGATCTGGCGCGATACCCAGGGCAGGATCACTCACTTCGTCAGCAGCATGGGTACCACCGGCACCATCATGGGCAACGCACGATTCTTCAAGGAAACGAATCCCGCGATCCAGATCATCGGGGCTCAGCCGGAGGATGGGGCGCAAATACCGGGTATTCGCAAGTGGCCGGAAGCCTATATGCCCAAGATATACGATCCGGGAAACATCGACCGTATCGAATATGTGGGGCAGCAGGATGCGGAAGAAATGACGCGCCGTCTGGCGAGGGAAGAGGGGATATTCTGCGGGATATCTTCAGGTGGTGCATTGAGCATCGCAATGCGCCTCTCGCAGCAGGTGCAAAACGCCACTATCGTTTTCATCGTCTGCGACCGGGGTGATCGCTATTTGTCTACCGGTGTGTTCCCGGCCTGACCGGCTAATCGTTCAGTACTACTTTGTGTTTTGATAAGGCCGGATTCTGCGCGAAGTATCGCTTGATGCCGCTGAGTATCGCACTCGCCATCTTGCGTTGATAATCGCGATCTTTCAGTTTTTTCTCTTCGGTCGGATTACTGATGAACGCTGTTTCTATCAGGATGGATGGCACATCCGGGGACTTGAGTACCGCGAACCCGGCTTGTTCTACGCGGCCGCGATGCAACTTGTTGATGCCGCCCAATTCCTTCAGTACATGATTGGCGAGCTTCATGCTGTCGTTGATGGTGGCAGTCTGGGATAGGTCGAGCAGCGTGCGGGCAAGGTAAGGATCTTTTACGGCAAGGTTCACGCCGCCAATTAGATCGGCTTCGTTCTCCTTTTTGGCGAGCCAGCGTGCGCTGGCACTGGTTGCACCGCCTTCGGACAATGCAAAGACAGACGAACCACGAGCATGCGGCTTGACGAAGGCGTCGGCATGAATCGAGACAAATAGGTCCGCATGTGCGCGTCGCGCTTTTTCCACGCGCCCTTTGAGTGGAATGAAATAATCACCGTCGCGAATAAGTACCGCGCGCATCCCTGAGATCGCGTCAATCTGTGTCTTTAACTCGCGAGCGATGGATAGTGTCACATCTTTCTCGCGTGTCCCTCTGCGTCCCAGTGCCCCTGGGTCCTCTCCTCCATGCCCCGCATCCAGAGCGATGACGAGTACACGATTGCGCAATTCCGGGTAGGGTGGGGGTGACTCGGCTTCGGGCGGCGGAGGTGCCGTCATATCTGGGGCAGACATTTCTGCTACCCCTGCATTGTCATTTTGCTCGCTGGTGGAAAATTGTTGTTCAATTAATGCCATCAAAGGGTCCACTGGCGCAGCAGGGTAAATATCTAGAACCAGTCGATGTCCATATTCCCCAACAGGTTTCAGGCTGAATAGTTGTGGTTTGACTTGTGATTTCAGATCCAATACCAAACGGACGACACCGGGCTTGAAGCGTCCGATGCGCAAGCTGCTGATATAGGGATCATCTTTGCTGACTTTGTTTGATAACTCGTTCAACGCAGCGCTGAGTTCGACTTCCTCAAGGTCGATGACCAGCCTTTCTGGATTCGAGAGCGTGAATTGGTTGTAGCGGATGGCGGATTTCGATTCCAGCGTGAGGCGCGTGTAATCCTGCGCGGGCCAGAGGCGGGCGGAAGTGACGGGTATCTCTGCATGGGCGGAACCTGCCCATACCAATAACAACAGAAAAACAGACTTTAGAGTGCGTTCAAACATTTCGTCCCTGCTTCAGTATAGGCGTGCAGGAAAATCTCGCGGCCATCCTGAAGTATCTCGAAGGTGAGGCTGAGGTCGGCCTCGGGTAATAGTCCGGCTGCCTGTTCCGGCCATTCAACCAGACAGATATTGTGTGCGTCGAACTCGTCACGAAATCCGGCTTCTTCCCATTCATCGGCATCTCGAAAACGGTAGAGGTCGAAATGCCGCAAGTGTAGCCCCCTCACTTCGTAGCTTTCAACCAGAGTGTAGGTCGGGCTTTTGACTCGCCCCTTATATCCAAGCGCCAGCAACAAGGCCCGAACCAGAGTGGTCTTGCCGGCGCCAAGATCTCCGCGCAGATAGATTACCAGTCCGGGGCGGATCGCATGAGCCAATCGCAATGCAAAGGCGGCAGTGGCTTCCTCATTTGGCAATGCTATTGGGCTATGATTCGAGTCATGCAAAATTGTGTTCCCCGATCGGAAATGGATGAGCTCGCCCAGCGCATCAAGGCATGGGGCAGCGAGCTTGGCTTTCAGGCGGTTGGTATTTCGGATACCAGCCTGGGCGCGGCGGAAGATCATCTGCTCCAGTGGCTAGCGGACGGCCATCACGGCGCCATGGATTATATGGCAAAACACGGGGTGAAACGGGCGCGTCCGACAGAGTTGCTGCCGGGCACATTGCGCGTGATCTCTGTACGCATGAATTATTTCCCTGAGATCAGTCATGCTGCCGAGGCGGTATTGCTTGATCCTTCCCGGGCCTATGTTTCCCGCTATGCGTTGGGTCGTGATTATCACAAGGTGTTGCGAAACAGATTGGAAAAGTTGGCGCAGAAGATCAGGGATGTTGTCGACTGTCAGTGTCGCGTGTTTACGGACAGTGCGCCTGTGCTGGAAGTGGAGTTGGCGCAGAAGGCGCATCTGGGATGGCGAGGGAAACACACGTTGTTGCTTACGCGCGAGCAGGGCTCGTGGTTCTTTCTGGGGGAGATATTCGTCGACCTTCCGCTACCGGCGGATGTGACGCAGAAAAGTCATTGCGGAACCTGTGTCGCCTGTATGGATGTATGTCCAACGCGGGCTATCACAGCGCCATATATAGTGGATGCGCGGCGCTGTATCTCGTATCTGACTATCGAACATAAGGGCAGCATCCCTCACGAGTTAAGGCCGCTAATAGGGAATCGCATCTATGGTTGTGATGATTGCCAACTGTTCTGCCCCTGGAATAGATTTGCGGTGAAAAGCATAGAACCGGACTTTTCGGTACGCAACAAGCTCGATGACATATCGCTCATCGAGTTGTTCTCTTGGAGCGAAGAAGCATTTCGTACGCGCATGGCGGGCAGTCCAATCTATCGTATTGGATACGAGCAGTGGTTGAGGAATATCGCAGTGGCGCTAGGTAACGCACCGGAAACTGCAGAGAGTCTGCAGGCCTTGCAGGCAAGGTCGCAACATGAATCCTTTCTTGTTAGAGAGCATGTCGAGTGGGCTTTGCAGCGCAAGGTTGAACATAAACAGGATTAAGTTCTTGACCTGATGTGGGTGCGTCTATAGAATGCCGTCCCTCAACTGACGCGGGGTGGAGCAGTCTGGCAGCTCGTCGGGCTCATAACCCGAAGGTCGTAGGTTCAAATCCTGCCCCCGCAACCAAACAGTTAAAGATTGCTGGTGCAAAATTAGGTTGACGGAAATAATTTAGTCTCTATAATGCGCACCTCTTCGCTGCCACGGTGGTGAAGGAAGTCTGGAAAAAGTTCTTTAAAAGTTAGAAAAAACAACCGATTAGTGTGGGTACGTGTGTGGAGGCGGACGCATATCGCTTAGGTGATGTGGGTCGAACTCAAGACATACAGAAGTACCTCGCACTGATCGAAGTTACAGAAATGTAAATTC
>Ga0209231_1001208_pt1 | contig 10370 bp, 7 predicted proteins | sample Deesub45470m_DNA_FD_188086 | JGI IMG/M metagenome (GOLD analysis project Ga0209231, IMG submission 188086) | Deep subsurface microbial communities from North Pacific Ocean - 450_OLKR46/470m Metagenome (SPAdes) (version 2) | ecosystem: Environmental > Terrestrial > Deep subsurface > Unclassified ... | reverse complement strand
GCATTTCGCCTCCAGTTGGCCGACAGGTGTCAAGTTGGGTGGCTCGATTTCCATGCTGCTCCTTTTGGGCATGGTCCCGGGTTTGTGGGGCTCGGCGTGGCTGCATGCCGAGGTGCGCCAGCGCGTGATCAAGGCGGTGAAGCTCGCACCCACGGTCGATGCGGCCTGTGAATCCCTGATGGCGCAAGCCCGGCACCGCCAGCGCAGCAACACCTGGGTGCTGGCGGGCCTGCTCAGCGCCGTGGCATTGGCTGTTTTGCTTTGGAAGACGGTGCCCTGGTCGCGTTTCATGGGCAGTGCAGACCCCTCTGATGCGGTACCGACGGCGGTTTCGTCTGCTTATCGGTCGGCCGATACGCTGCCAGCAGCGCCTGCATTGACCCCGGCTGGCAGTGAGACTCTGGTGGCGGAACCGGCCCCTTCACGCGCGCCCGTCACCAATGAAGTGAACGAGGCTGCGGTGGCTGTTGATGGCCTTTCCGAGGCGGCTTCCGGGGCGGTGTCTGCTCCGCCCGCTGCGGGGGCCACAGCGTTGCAGCCCAAGGAAGCCAGTGTGAAACCAGGGGCACCACAGACGGGTTCGGCGGGGCAAAACGCTGCATTTCAGACCGAGCCTCCCAAGGCTGCGGAGGCCAAGGTGCGCGCAGTGCCTCTTCCCGTTGAAAAGGTTGTTTCTCCGGTCTCCAAGTCACCCGAGCGGTCTGTGAAATCGCGTGAGCTGCCTGATGTCGAGCTGGATGACGCCGTGGGGTCAGAGGTTGCTGAACAGACCGCGGGCGTGGTCAAGCCGGTGGTTCCAGTAGGGCCAGCAGGTGATTTCACCGAAATCCGTTCCCGCGTTCAGGGGTTTGGTGTGGCTGTGGGCATGTTTGCCGTGCCGGCCAATGCCGAGCGGGTGGTCGCGACGCTTTCGGGTGTGGGTCTGCCCGTGATCAGCGATTCGGTGGCCTCGGCGCGAGGAGAGCTCACCCGTGTTCGGGTGGGGCCCTTTGAACGACAGGATCAGGCCGAGACAGCCGCAGCCAAAGTCAAAGCCTTGGGGCTGGACGCCAAGGTTTACGCGCCTTGACCGGTTGCGGCGGTGGGTCGGGCGCGGCGCAATGCGCCCGCAATGGCCTGGCATGCCATGGCTCAAAAGGTGGGAATGGCTTGGCGGGCTACGTTGAAGCGCCGCGTTGCGCTTCGTTGACCGTTGTTGGCGATGTGTTGTGCAGGCCGCGCAAGATACCGATCACGATCAGGCATTGCGCGGCATAGTAGGTGCTCAACACCCAAATTGCTGCGTGGGACAGGGGCGATACGAAACGGTTGAGGGCGAGCGTGGCATCACTGACCATGAAGAAAACGGCGCCTGCCGCAACCAGACACGACGGCACATCGCGCAACACAACTGCCCGCCCGATTGCCACGGCGGCCATGGCAACGATGGTTGAAACGTAAACCGCCACAGGCACTCGCAGCGCCTCAGGCAGGCCGTTGAGCCACAGAAAACCATAGAACGCGGCACCGATCACCGCGCAGATCACCCAGGCGGGGCGCGATACGAACAACCGCGCCTGTTGGCGAAAGAGCATCAGGTAGGCCAGGTGGCCGAGCAGGAACGCCACCAGTCCCTGTATGAAAAAGCCCTCAAACATGAGGAAAACGTCGCCGGCCAATGCGCCGGTGAGTGCAACCACCAGCCAGAGCATCGGTTTGGGTTGGGCGGCGAGGGTGCCCGTTTTTGAGCGCCAAAACATGCCCACGGCCGCCAGCGCGAGGAGCATGGTCAGTGGCTTGAATACCCAGTGCCATTCGATCCAGCCGATCGCCGAGGTGGCCATGGACAGCGCGGCGCTCTCGATCATCAGGGCCTCCAGCATGCCGATGCGGCTTTGCAGCACCGCACCCACGGACCACAGGCCTGCCAGCAAGACAGCAAACCACACCGCGCTTTGCCACACAGGCCAGCCGTCGGTGAACCAAAGGTAGAGGCCAGAGCCGGTCAGCAAAACCGCAAACTGCGCTGCGGCAAAGCGCCGGACCGATGCGGAGAAAGGCGGTGCAAACCGCTTTACCTGGTTGATGTCAAAAGGCGCTCTGGGTGAGCGGGCCGCCATATCGGCCGATTGCCAGCCCGGCGGCTTGAACCACACCAGCAGCTTGTCGCGCCAATGGCGGGCTTGCCGGCTCTCGCGCCACAGCGCGGCGTACACCTCGGCGTTGGCCCACAGCGGGTCCCAGCTTCTGAGTGGGCTGCGGGTGCCGTAGACACAGGGCTCGCGAGGGTCTTCATCTTCGAAACTGCCAAACAGGTGGTCCCAGAGCATGAGAATGCCGCCGTAGTTTTTGTCGACGTAGCGGTCGTTCACCGCGTGGTGAACCCGGTGGTTCGAGGGGGATGCGAACACGCGGTCGAACCAGCCCAGGCGGCCGATCTGCTGGGTGTGGATCCAGTATTGGTAGAGCAGGTCGATCAAGCCAACCACGCCGAAGACCAGTGGCGGCACGCCGGCCACGGCCATGGGCACATAAAAAACCCAGCCAAACAGTGCACCGCTGCTGGTTTGCCGAAGGGCCGTTGATAGGTTGTAGTCTTCGCTCTGGTGGTGCACCACATGAGCGGCCCAGAACAGCGCGCTGGTGTGGCCCAGGCGGTGGTTCCAGTAGTAGCAAAAGTCGTAGAACACCAGCGCCACCAGCCAACCGACAGGGCTGGTCCAGAAGCCGTTCTCTGGCACCAGAGCCGCAGCGCTGAACACGGCGGTGTAGAGGCCAAACCGCAGCGCCACGGTGAACACCGCACTGATCTGGCTGAGCATGCCCAGGCCAATGCTGGTCAGTGCGTCGTCGAAGCGGTAGGTGTTGCGTCCACGCGCGTGGCCCACGGCCAGCTCGATTGCTATCAAGAGGAGAAAGACGGGGGTGGCGAGAACGATGATCTGGCTGGGGGTCATGAAATCTTGGTGTTGGGACGACCCACGCTTTGGGCGAGAGCCTGAAAACCCTCAGGCCAATGCGCCGCGGGCATCGATTGCGATGATGCGCTCAACTGTGCCTTGCAGCAGTCCCCCGCGCACGCCGACGTAGGCTTCGTGCAGGTTGACGGTGGGGTCGCAGTGGCCGGGGATCAGCCAGACGGCGTTGCCCAAAGGGGGTGGCGATGCATTGGCCTCGATGGGGTGCAGTACGCCGTGCTCATCGCCGCCGTTGGAGAAACGCTGACCGGGTGGATGCGCCACCCTTGGCAGGCCGCTGTCGATGGCGTGGCTTTTGTGGCCTGCGTCGCACACGGCGTGGTGGGTGGATCGGCTCATCACCTGCGATTTGACAAACAGCGCATGCTCAAACCGGGGTGCATCCGGATCGGTTTCATTGGCTGCGTAATCGGCATCCATGAACAGGTAGGAACCCACCTGCAGTTCACCCCAAAGACCACCGCCAGCCTCGCGCACAAAGCTGCCCGTGCCTGCCCCGGTGATCAGCGGCACTGTGACGCCAGCGCCTTGTAGCGTGTTCACGGCCTCTTGAACGCGTGCGGCTGAGGTCGCCATGGTGGCGTCGCGCTCGGCGGTTGAGCGAAGGTGTTGCGCGGCGCCGTGGTACGCCTGCAAACCCGCGAACCGAAGCGTGGGATTTTGTTGAATCAGCTGAGCCAGCCGTAAAGCCTGTTCGGGCGATTCGACGCCACAGCGTCCGTGGCCAATATCCATCTCGACGAAGACGTCGATGGCGCCCACCTCGTTTGCGCGGGCGGCTTTCAAGGCATCAATCAGGCGTTCAATCCCCAGTGCGCTGTCGGCAGCGATGGCGAAACGGGTGTCCCCCAGCTGAACGGCATGCGCCAGTCGAGCCAGCTTGACGGGGTCGATCACCTCATTGGTGATGAAGATGTCGTTCACGCCGTTTCGGGACAGCACGAGCGCTTCGTCGACCTTTTGCACACAGACCCCCACCGCGCCCTGCGCCATTTGCAGCAAAGCCAGTTCGGCGCTTTTGTGGGTTTTGGCGTGTGGCCGCAAACGCAAGCCTTGCGCCTGCGCGAATGCAGCCATGCCTGCCAGGTTGCGCTCCATGGCGTCGAGATCGATCACCAGCGCGGGCGTGTCGATCTTGTCGACGCTCTGGCTGACCCAGCTTTGCGCGCGGACAAGGCGTTGGTTCAGACCTGTGGATCCCATATCAGGTGGTGGATTCATCCAGCGTTTCTTCGGGCGGCTTGGCTTGCAGGTGGTTGGTGTCGGCCCAGCCAACCAGGCTCAAGCCTTCGGGCGACCACAACAGGCGGTTGATGGCGGTGTTGGTCAGTTCCCAGCTGCGTGGTGCTTGCAGCTCCAGGCGGGTGGCGGCCCGGTACAGGATGTCGAGCACACCACCATGGGCCACCATCAACACCTGTTCGCCGGGGTGACGCGCGGCGAGCTCGGTCACTGCGGCGACCACACGGGTTTGCAGTTGCAGCAGCGACTCGCCGCCGGGGGGGGCAAAGTCAGGCACCCGTTTGCGCCATGCCTGGGTTTCCTGCGGAAAGCGGGTTTCCAGCTCGTTCCAGGTTTGCCCTTCGAACTCGCCAAAACAACGTTCACGAAGGCCGGTGTGCCGGGTGACGGGCAAGTGGTGGTGCTGTGCAACCGCTTCTGCTGTGGCGCTCGCGCGGCTGAGGTCGCTGGCATAGCAGGCGGCGATGGGTTCTTCGCTCAGTGCGAGGCCCACCTGCGTGGCTTGCCATTGGCCATGGGCGTTGAGTGGAATATCGGTGTGCCCCTGGATGCGGGCGGCGTGGTTCCAGGCGGTTTCGCCGTGGCGCACGGCGATGATTCGGGTGACATGCAAAGCGGTTCCTGCGATGGGGAAAACAGGCCTCACTGTATCGTTTTGCATGGTGTGCACAACTGACTTGGAAAAATCGGGCTGCTTTTGCCGTTGGATGGTCGATATGCCGTCAAAATGCTTGGATGCATAGAGAGCGTGGCCAGTGACGGACGACAGCAACTTCGCTTCGTTGTTCAATTTTTTGCCAATTGGCGCCTACCGCAGCACGGCCGGCGGTCAAATGCTGCGCGCGAACCCGGCTCTCGTGAAAATCAACGCGTACGCCAATGAGGCGGAACTGCTGCTAGGTATCAAGGATATCGCGCGCGAGTGGTACGTTGACTCGACTCGGCGCGAGGTGTTCCTGCAGATTCTGGACCGCGATGGTTTTGTGCGGGGCTTCGTTGCCGAGGTGTTCCGCCACAAATCCCGTGAACGGATCTGGATCAGTGAAAACGCCCATATTGTGCGCGATGCGGATGGCAACATCCTGTATTACGAGGGCACGGTCGAAGACGTCACCGAGCACGTTCGCATGCAGGAAGCCTTGCGCCACAACGAAGAGCAGCTTCGATGGGTCACGGGCCAGATTCCCGGCATGGTGTATGTCTTGCATCTGGCGCCCGATGGTCGACGGACCTATCGATTTGTGAGCCCGGGCATTCAAGGTATTTATGGCCTAGCGCCTGAGGATGTGTTGCGCGACGCGCAACTGATCTCAAGGCATCGGCATCCCGACGATGGGCACTTGCTTGAAAAGGATTTGCGAGACGTGATGGCTGTGCCCGGGCCCTTGGGCGGGGAGTTCCGAATCGTCGGGTCCGATGGCCAGGTGAAGTGGTTGCTTCGCCGCTCAAGTGTGGTGTCGGCCAATGCCGAGGGGCAAGTGAGGGTAGGGGTGTTGCTCGACATCACAGACCGCAAGCAAGCCGAAGCGGCACTGTCTGACAGCGAAAGCTTGTGGAGGCTCGCTATGGAGAGTGCGGGCGATGGTGTCTGGGACTGGAACCTGGTGACCAACGAAGAATTCGTCTCGGAGCGAATCAAGACCATGTTTGGTTACGGCGACGACGACGTGCTGACTGTGGCGGACGATCTGGATGGTCGGACCCATCCCGATGACATCGCCCAAATGAAGCGTGATCGGCAAGCCCACTTCGATGGGCGAACGCCCCTCTACCGAAACGAGCACCGGGTTCGATGCAAAGACGGCAGCTGGAAATGGGTGTCGTCCCGAGGGGTGGTGATCGCACGCGATGATCATGGGCGCCCATTGCGCATGGTTGGAACCCACACCGACATCAGCGAACGGAAATGGGCCGAAGCACAGCAACGGGTGCTGGAAGCCCAACTGCGTGAAGCGCAGAAACTGGAAGCCATAGGCACGCTGGCCGGAGGCGTCGCACACGACTTCAACAACCTGTTGGCGGTGATCCTGGGCAATTTGACGCTGGCACGCGAAGACGTGGGCCCCGATCATCCGGCGCAGGAAAGCCTGAATGAGATCAACCGTGCGTCGGTCAGGGCGCGCCATCTGGTTCAGCAAATTCTGGCGTTCAGTCGGCGCCAGGCCCAAGAGCTGAAGCGGCTGTCGTTGCAGCCTTTGGTGGAGGAGACGCTCACCATGATGCGGTCTTTGTTGCCAATGGGCGTGCAGCAGGTGTCCGAACTGGCTGCCGAACCTCTGCTGGTGCTGGCGGATGCGACCCAGGTGCAGCAGGTGTTGATGAACCTGTGCAACAACGCCTGGCAATCGATGGATGGGCGGGGCGGGCGGATCACGGTTGGCCTTTCGGATGTCGCGGTCGATGCCGGCCGGGCTCACAGGCTTGGCGGCATTGTGGTTGGTGACTATGCGCGCCTGAGCGTGACGGACGACGGGCCGGGCATGAATGAAGCCACTCAGCAGCGCATTTTTGAGCCATTCTTCACCACCAAGGCCCCTGGTGAGGGGACCGGGCTTGGGCTGGCGGTGGTGCACGGCATTGTGAAGGCGCACAAAGGCGCTATCGATGTGCAAAGCGCCCCTGGCTCAGGCACACGGTTTGATATTTATTTGCCCCGGCTGTCCGGAGACTGGTTGGACAGCCCGGAAATCGAGGTCGAGAAAACCCTTGCCAGTGCAGTGACTGCACACAAAGGGCGCCATGTGGTCTACATCGATGACTACGAGGCCATGGTGTTTCTGGTGGGGCGGCTGTTGCGCAAGCGGGGCTATGAGGTGAGCACCTTTACCTCGGGCGAAGATGCCATAGCGTGGTTGCGCGATGACGCCGGTCCGGTGGACATCGTGGTGACCGACCAGAACATGCCTGGCATGTTGGGCATCGAGGTTGCGGCCGAGGTCAAGCGTTTGCGGCCCAGTTTGCGCACCGTGCTGATCACGGGTCATGTGAGCGAAGCGCTACTGGATCAGGCGGCGGCGGTGGGCGTGCACGAGGTGATGGGCAAGCAAGACAGCATGGCTGAGCTGGGTGACGCCATCGGCGAGCTGCTCGATACCCTGGTGCCATAGGCAACATCTGGCTCAAGCGCGTTTTCGGGTGGCTGTGATGCCCGGCGAATTGGCTGGCCCGTGTCGCCTGGGCCCGGGTTACCGGGGTACGTCGAGGTTGATTTGGCGCTGGCCTTTTGGGGGAGCCGGAAATCCCTCCAGCGCGGCGCTGACCATCGCGCGCCAAAGAGCGGGAGTGCTGTTCCAGCGCCCGTCGTGGGCAGCGCTGGTTTCGTAGGCCACCCGACCGGTGGCCGATTCGCGAATCACGATGGAGACCTGTCGTTGGTAGTAGGGCAATTCCGAGCGCAGCAACCAGGGGCTCAGCATCACGCTGCCATGGCCAATGCCAATCTGCACTTGGCCCGACCAGCCGAAACGGTCCCTTTCCCAAGGGTCTTCCCAGGGCGCGCGAGGCAGGCGTGCGCTTTGGCCTGTGACTTCAACGGTCCAAGGTGCCGTCGTGGCATCGCCCGATGTCACTGTCCAGCCCATAGGCTTCAGCACCTCTTGCACCCGTTGCTCCAGTCTGTCTGCCGACTGCGCGGCCGAGCCCGTCGATTGGGAGGGCAGGCGCTCAAAGCGGTAGATCTGTGGCGGCGCGGGAACAACGGCTTCCGCTTGGCTCGTTGCGACACCGTCCGTCCAGCGTGCAAAGCTCTCGACCTGGTTGTCGACCCGGTACACGCTGGCACAGCCGGCAAGCGACCCTGCGGCCACGATCGCCAAAAGGGTGAAGGTGGTTTTGAGAGGGGCGGGTAAGGTCATGGGCTGCTCCTGTGTGGGGGCACCGGTCTCCTGCGCCGAAAAAAGACCGGATCAGTGCGTGGCGATGGGTATGACCGTGCGCTTCCCGGTTTCGTTCCCGGCGGGCTCCACCCAGGCTCCAGACTGCGTGAACAATGCCGAGGAGGGCAAACCAGGCTCGCCCACCGGTTCGTCGTCAAACGCCTTGTCACCGTCTTCGCTGGCTTCGCCGGTGGCTCGAATGGTCTGGAACGGGTGCAGCTGGCGGTCCATCAGATGGCTTGGCACCACGTTTTGCATTGACGAAAACATGTTCTCAAGGCGCCCGGGGAATTTTTTGTCCCATTCGCGCAGCATGTTGCCCACTTGCTTGCGCTGCAGGTTTTCCTGGCTGCCACACAGTGTGCAGGGAATGATCGGGTACTCCCGGATTTCGGCCCAGCGAATGAGGTCTTTCTCCGCCACATAGGCCATGGGTCGAATCACCACATGTTGCCCGTCGTCGCTGACCAGTTTGGGCGGCATGCCTTTGAGCTTGGCGCCAAAGAACATGTTGAGCAGCAAGGTTTGCAGAATGTCGTCGCGGTGGTGGCCCAGCGCGATTTTGGTGGCCCCCAGCTCGCCCGCCACCCGGTACAGAATGCCCCGGCGCAAGCGTGAACACAGGCTGCAAAGGGTTTTGCCCTCTGGAATCACGCGCTTCACAATGGAATACGTGTCTTGATTTTCGATGTGGAACTTCACCCCCAGCTTGGTGAGGTAGGCCGGCAGAATGTCTTCGGGGAAGCCTGGCTGCTTTTGATCGAGGTTGACCACGATCAGTTCGAAGCTGATGGGTGCGCGGGCCTGCAGCTTTTGCAGAATATCGAGCATGGCGTAGCTGTCTTTGCCGCCCGAGAGACAGACCATGACCCGGTCGCCTTCCTCGATCATGTTGTAGTCGACGATGGCGCGGCCCACCTCGCGACACAAGCGCTTCTCCAGCTTGTGGTTTTCGTATTGGGTTTTGTCGTTGTTCATGTTCAGGCTTTCATTCTTTAGCCACGCTCAGGCGCAAGCTGGGTTCAACCGAGGATGCCGCGGATCTGGCTTGGCCAGTCCGCAGGCATTGCCCCTTGAGGGGTGATGCGCCTTCGGCGCGACGCGGGGGGTTACCAGTCCCCGCTCTCCATGCGAATCGCCACTTCGCAGTCTTCAAAAATCTCCAGCTTGGCGATCTTCACCCGCACACCCAATACGCCGGGCAGCTGCAACAGCCGCCGTGTGAGTTTGCCGATCAGGCTTTCCAGCAGATCCACGTGTTCGGCGGTGCACTCATCGATGATGATCTGGCGCACCTTGCGGTAGTCGAGCACGCTGCTGATGTCGTCATCGTCTGGACGCAGCGGTTGTGTGCCCTGATTGAGCTCGGCGTCCACCTGGATCGGCTGTGGCCCTTGGCGCTCTTCGTGAAGAATGCCGAGGTTGGCGTTGAAGCGCAAGCCGGTGAGGGTCAGTATCTGGGTGCCGGCTTGGGGCGCTGACTGGGTATTCATGGCGTAGGGGCGCTGCCTGGCATCAGCGAAAAATCGCGCTCGAAGCGCAAAAGGTGTTGACCGCCATCCACCAGCAAGGTGGTACCGGTGATGGATTGGTTGGTCAGTGCGAACAGCACGGTGGCCGCGACGTCTCCCGGGGTCGATGAGCGGCCCAGTGGTGACTGTTTGTGCAGCTCAGCGAACTGTTGGTCGCTCAGCAGATGGCTGGTCAGGGTCAGGCCTGGCGCCACACCGACCACGCGAACTCTTGGCGCCAACGCCAGCGCCAGCATGGTGTTGGCCGCCTCCAGTGCCGCTTTGGAGAGTGTGTAGCTGAAAAAGTCGGGGTTCATGTTCCACAGCTTCTGGTCCAGCAGGTTCACCACGGCGCCCTGCCGGTCACGGGCGGTGAGATGGGAGTGCAAAGCCTGCGCCAGCAACACCGCGGCACCGGTGTTGGCGCGCAAATGGGTTTCCATGGCGCCGAAGCTGAAGCTGCCCGCGTTGTCGTTTTCGAAGGTCGATGCGCTGTTGACCACTGCCTCGACCTGGCCAAAGTGGGCGATCACGGCTGGGAGCAGGCCACGCACGCTGGTCTCATCGCTCAGATCGGCAAAAAAAGGCCATGCGCTGTCGGCGCGACCGGTCAGCGTGCGGCAGTCGGCGACGGTTGTTTCCGCGTCGGCAGCAGAGTGGCGGTGGTGCACTGCCACGTTCCACCCCGCGCGCGCCAGGGTCAGCGCGATTTCGCGCCCCAGGCGTTTGCCCGCGCCGGTGACCAGCGCGGTGCGCGGTGCGGCATCTGAATGGGCGGGTTGGGG
>Ga0209231_1001207_pt1 | contig 10377 bp, 14 predicted proteins | sample Deesub45470m_DNA_FD_188086 | JGI IMG/M metagenome (GOLD analysis project Ga0209231, IMG submission 188086) | Deep subsurface microbial communities from North Pacific Ocean - 450_OLKR46/470m Metagenome (SPAdes) (version 2) | ecosystem: Environmental > Terrestrial > Deep subsurface > Unclassified ... | reverse complement strand
ATAGGGGCGCTCATGGTGATTTCTGTGACCCGTGTTGGGTTAAGGAGGCGGAAATGATAACATCGCCCGATAATTATTTGGAGAACACGATGGCAGGACATAGCAAGTGGGCAAATATCCAGCACCGCAAGGGCAAGCAGGATGCCAAACGCGGCAAGACCTTCACGCGGCTGATCAAGGAAATTACCGTGGCGGCACGCATGGGTGGCAGCGATCCGACCGGCAATCCGCGCCTGCGGCTGGCGATGGACAAGGCCTATGATAACAACATGCCCAAAGATAACGTCGAACGGGCCATCAAGCGCGGTAGTGGCGAGCTGGAAGGGGTGCAGTACCTGGAAATACGTTACGAAGGCTATGGCATCAACGGCGCGGCGGTGATGGTGGACTGCATGACGGACAACAAGACGCGCACGGTGGCGGATGTGCGCCATGCTTTCTCTAAATTCGGCGGCAATCTGGGTACGGACGGCTCGGTTGCATTCATGTTCACGCATTGCGGGCAGATGATTTTCGCGCCGGGCACGGATGAAAACGGCCTGATGGAAGTGGCGCTGGATGCGGGTGCGGAGGATATCAACACTAATGATGACGGCAGTATCGAGGTCATTACCGCGCCGAATGATTTTGTCAGCGTCAAGCAGGCGCTCGAATCAGCCGGTTACAAGCCGGAATTTGGTGAGGTCATCATGAAGCCGGCCAACGAAGTGCTGTTTACCGGCGACGATGCGGTGAAGATGCAGAAATTACTCGACGCGCTGGAAGACTTGGACGATGTGCAGGAAGTGTATACCACGGCGGTCATTGAGGAATGATTCCGCTTCGCCTGCTTCACGATAACTGTGTTGGCAGCGCTCCGCGACTCCTGATGAAACAACTAGCCATTCGACTAAGCCATCAAAAGACGATAGCTAAGTCGCTGGTTATCGCCGTACTATTAGTACTGTCTCGTTGTTGCTCACTTGCCGCCTTGTTCTCGATTCGCAGGCAAACCGGAGCGTAGAGATGCGTATCTTAGGAATTGATCCAGGGCTGCGAATAACGGGGTTCGGCGTGCTGGATAAGGAAGGTCAGCAGTTGCACTATGTTGCCAGCGGCTGCATCAAGACGCCGGACGGCGAATTGCCCGAACGCCTCAAAGTCATCCTCAATTCGCTGGGCGAGGTCATCGCGCTGCACAAGCCCGATCAGGTCGCGGTGGAGAAAGTGTTCGTCAACGTCAATCCGCAATCCACCTTGCTGCTGGGGCAGGCGCGCGGTGCGGCGATCTGTGCGGCGGTGCTGGCGAATCTGCCGGTGGGCGAATATACCGCCTTGCAGGTCAAACAGGCGGTGGTCGGCAATGGTCATGCGGCGAAGGAGCAGGTGCAGTTGATGGTGCAACGCCTGCTTAAACTGTCCGGCACGCCCAGTCCGGATGCGGCTGATGCATTGGCATGCGCGATTTGTCATGCGCACGGCGGGCTTGGGCTGGGCGCGCTGGCAACCAAGGGCTTTAGCGTTAAGAAGGGAAGGTTGATCTGATGCCGCTGGAACCGACACCCGCTACCTTCCGGAATCCGTTCGCTCGCTATTTCGCCGCGACACGCCCGGCATTCTTGACGGCCAGTCTGATGGCGGCTCTGATCGGGCTGGCGATAGTCTGGCACGATAGACAGACACTGGATGTTCCGCTCGCGCTGCTCACCTTGTTGTTCGCCGTGCTCGCGCACGCCGGAGCGAACGTGCTGAACGATTATTACGATGCGCAAAACGGTACGGATGCGTGCAACGTGGAGCGCATATTCCCTTTTACCGGGGGCAGCCGCTTCATCCAGAATGGCGTGTTGAGCGAGATTCAGACGCGTAACTTCGGTTTTGCATTGTTCGGGTGCGTGGCGATCGCGGGCGTGTGGCTGATGCTGCGCACCGAGCTGCAATTAATTTATATCGGGCTGGGCGGTCTGGTCATAGGCTGGGCCTATTCCGCGCCGCCGCTGCGACTGAACAGCCGCGGCCTGGGCGAATTGTGTATCGCGGCGGGATTTTTGCTGATCATAGCCGGGGCTGATTTCGTGCAGCGCAGTGAATTTGCCGCAACACCCTATATCGCCGGTTTCTCATACGCATTGCTGGCGGCTAATTTGCTGTATATCAACCAATTCCCCGATCGCAGCGCGGATATCGCGGCGGGCAAGTTGCACTGGGTAGCCAGGATGGAGGTAGCTCAGGCGCGCTGGGGTTATGTGCTGATCGTGACACTGGCGTATGGCTGGCTGCTGACGAGCGTCTTTGTCGGCTGGCTGCACGGATTGTCGTTGCTTGCATTGCTGGCACTGCCGCTGAGCGTGCAGGCCGCGCGTCTGCTGGTGCGTTACGCCGCACAGCCGCAAAAATTGGGTGGCGCGATTGTGCTGACCATAGGCGCGATGCTGGCGCACGGGGCGCTGCTGTCGTTGTCATTAATATTGAGTAAGGCAAATTTATGATTGGTCGTTTAAGCGGAATACTGCTGGAAAAGAACCCGCCGCAAATCCTGCTGGATGTGCAGGGTGTGGCGTATGAAATCGACGTGCCGATGAGCACCTTCTATAACCTGCCTGTGTTGCACGAAAAAGTCGTGCTGCATACGCAGCTGATCGTGCGCGAGGACGCGCATTTGCTGTATGGCTTCGGCACGAGCGATGAACGCATCGCTTTTCGCCTGCTGCTCAAAATCAGCGGGGTGGGCCCCAAGTTGGCATTGTCCGTGCTGTCCGGTCTGAGTCTGAACGATTTAGCCGATGCGGTGGCGAACAAGGAGGCCGGGCGGCTGGTCAAGATACCCGGCGTGGGCAAGAAGACCGCCGAACGGCTGCTGCTGGAATTGCAGGGCAAGTTCACGACAAGCACAGCGGGTGCTGCGAGCAGCATGGCGGCCAGCTCCGTCAGCAGCGACATCGTCAACGCTTTGCAGGCGCTGGGTTACAATGAAAAAGAGGCGGACTGGGCTGCCAAACAGTTAGCCAAAGAAGTCGGCGTTTCGGACGGAATACGTCAGGCATTGAAGCTGCTCTCGAAGGCGTGAGTTGCTGTACTCCGGATGAATTTGTTCATGCAAAAAAGTTGAGTTTCTGGCAATTTGCCTGTAATGTATCGGCATATTGCTATAAACGAGGTGTGTCATGTCAAACGACAAGCAAGAATTTTCAATTAAATCAAAGGATAGTGTCGAAACTAAAACAGCGCACAAAGCCGCTGTGGATAAATTTGGAATCAAACAGCGAAAAAGTAGAGAAACTTCACTCAGCTTAAGAAATAAGACTGTATCTAAAAACTCAGCCAGAAAGATTATTACGTCTCGGGCGGGATCATTAAATTCCGCGGTGCGTAATGAAAATGGAGTGCTAAGTGTAGTTGCGGGGGGTGGTAGAGAGGAATCAATCAAGAATCGAATAAAGAGGTTTGGGAATGATCGTACACCATGGCTCGGTAGTGAGCGCACTACGTTTTCTCGGCTAATTAACTTTAACGGGTTGCCCACCGATATGGAGCTGGTTCAGTTGGTGCACAATCGGCTTCAGATTACTGTGATCGATCGCTTGATTGCCGCTGGTGTGACTAAGCAGGAGATCGGTTTGATTGCGCCACCCAGAACCTTGGCACATCGACGTGCAAACGATGAAAGGCTGACTGTTGAAGAGTCTGATCGTGCGGTACGTATGGCTCGTGTGGTTGCGCAAACAGATTCGGTATTCGGTAGTCAGGAAAAAGCCATGAGTTGGTTGCGTCATCCGCACAGGCGTTTCGATGGCAGAGCGCCTATTGAAATGCTTACGACGGACGTAGGCAGCCGTCTGGTCGAAGAAGCACTGGTACAGATAGACGAAGGCTTTTTCGCGTGATTGTCTGGCGTATCAGCAACCATCTCGATTTGTCAGGTACAGGCGGATTGAGGGCAGCGGCGCGTTGGCATCATGCCGGTGCGCCGGTTGTTTATACGGCCAATTCACCTGCTTCCGCGCTTTTGGAGGTGCTGGCTCACCTCGATTTTGGTGAACCCGTGTATTTGCCAGACGCTTATCAGTTAGCGCAAATTGAAGTGCCGGAAAACGTGTCCATCCTGGAAATAAATGCAGTCGAATTAGCCGCTGGTTGGCAAGAAAATATCATATTGACACGCGAGATCGGCAACCGATGGCTGCGCGGATTCGCTTCTGCGCTGTTGTCAGTACCAAGCGCAATTGTTCCTCATACGCAAAATTATTTGCTCAATCCTGCCCATCCCGATGCGAAGGCAATTAAAGTCGTGGCACACGGCAGTTATCCGTTTGATTTGCGCTTATTCAAATAACGGATGTAATGTATAAAGATAACCCATGATCCACACTGACACTCTCACCACCGAACCGCGTCTGACTACGCCTGCCGTCGTATCCCGTCAGGAGGAAGCGCTGGAGCGCGCCTTGCGTCCCAAGCAGCTCGATGAATATGTCGGCCAGGAGAAGATACGCGAACAGCTGGAAATTTTCATACAGGCCGCCAAGCGGAGGCAGGAGCCGTTGGATCATGTGCTGCTGTTCGGCCCGCCGGGTCTGGGCAAGACTACGCTGGCGCAGATCATCGCGCGTGAGATGGGGGTGAATCTGCGCCACACTTCAGGCCCGGTGCTGGAACGCGCCGGTGATCTGGCCGCTTTGCTGACCAATCTTGAGCCGAATGACGTGCTATTCATCGACGAGATACATCGCTTGTCGCCGGTGGTGGAGGAAATACTCTATCCCGCGCTGGAGGATTATCAGATCGATATCATGATAGGCGAGGGGCCGGCGGCGCGTTCGGTGAAGCTGGATTTGCCGCCATTCACGCTGGTTGGCGCGACCACGCGCGCCGGGATGCTGACCAATCCGCTGCGCGACCGTTTCGGTATTGTTTCCCGTCTGGAGTTTTACACCCCTGAAGAATTGCAGCGCATCGTGATGCGCTCTTCCGGCTTGCTGGAGATGAATCTGTCGCACGACGGTGCGATGGAGATCGCAAAACGTTCACGCGGTACGCCGCGCATCGCCAACCGCCTGTTGCGTCGTGTGCGTGACTATGCCGATGTCAAGGCGGACGGCGACGCGACGCGCACGGTTGCTGATGCGGCACTCACCATGCTGGACGTGGATACGCAGGGATTGGATGTGATGGACAGGAAGCTGTTGCAGACCATCATCGAGAAATTTTCAGGCGGCCCGGTCGGCGTGGATAACCTTGCCGCCGCCATTGGCGAGGAGCGCGACACCATCGAAGATGTGCTGGAGCCGTACCTGATTCAGCAGGGCTATCTACAACGCACGCCGCGCGGCCGTATGGCGACGGCGAATGCGTATTTGCATTTCGGTTTGACGGTGGCGAGCCATTTGGGCAGCGGAGATTTGCTGGATGAGTAAACACCTGCTTTTTACCTGGCCGGTGCGGGTGTATTTTCAGGACACGGATGCAGGTGGTGTGGTTTATCACGCCAGTTATGTGAACTTTATGGAGCGCGCGCGGACTGAGTGGTTGCGCACGCACGGCTATAGCAACGCCGGTTTGATGAAAGAATTCGGCGTGGTATTCGTGGTGCGTTCGATGAAACTGGATTATCTCAGGCCCGCGCTGCTGGATGATATGCTGGATGTCACCGCGCAGGTCAAGGATATCGGACGCAGCCGCATCACGCTGTTGCAGACCGTGCGGCGCGAAGATGAGTTATTGACGGAGGCGGAAGTGCATCTGGTGAGCGTCTCGCTGGAAACGTTCAAGCCGGTCAGAGTGCCGGAAGCGTTGCGCTCACAGTGGCAGGATTAACGGGCAGTTCGCGCAGCGATTCGTTCGCCGCCTCTGCAAGTAGAGGATGGAGGAGAGGGAAGCGCGGGTATATTATCAGGGTGGCAGCACGCCATGCCTATTAGGAAAGGTTGGTAATGGAAGTTACGCAGGATTTGTCGTTTATACATCTGATCAGCAATGCCAGTGTGCTGGTGCAATTGGTGATGGGTTTGCTGCTGCTGGTGTCCATGATGTCCTGGTGGTACATTTTTCTCAAACTGTTCGCGATACGTCGCGAAACCCGTTTAACGGATGAGTTTGAAGAAGCATTCTGGCGCAATCCCAATCTGAATGAGGTTTACAAGGCGGTCGGTAATTCGGCGCGAGCCGATCAGGGGGCGCTGGAACGCATCTTCGCCGCCGGTTTTGTCGAGTTTGTGAAGTTGAAAAAACAGCACGGCGTGGATAGCAGTGCGGTCATGGAGGGCACGCGCCGCGCGATGCGCGCGACTTACCAGCGAGAAATGGACAGGCTGGAATCCCATCTGGCCTTTTTGGCTTCGGTCGGTTCAGTCAGTCCTTATGTGGGTCTGTTCGGTACGGTGTGGGGCATTATGAACGCATTTCGCGGTCTGGCGAATGTCGGTCAGGCGACGCTGGCACATGTCGCGCCCGGCATCGCCGAAGCGCTGGTGGCGACTGCAATGGGTTTGTTTGCGGCGATTCCGGCAGTCGTGGCGTATAACCGCTACGCGCACGACATCGACCGCCTGGCTTCACGCTTCGAAAGTTTTAGTGAAGAATTTTCCAATGTGTTGCAGCGCCAGCCATGAGAGCAAGCCGCCGTTCAAGAAACCGCCTGATGAACGATATCAATGTCGTGCCGTATATCGACGTGATGCTGGTATTGCTGGTGATTTTCATGGTAACGGCACCGATGATGAACCCGGGGCAGGTCGATTTGCCGCAAGTCAGTCAGTCGTCGGTGCCTTCTCCCGCGCCGTTGGAAGTGATCATCAAAAAAGATAATACGCTGGCCTTGCGCGATCATGCGCAGGGCGGGGGGGAAAGCCGTGTATCTCGCGAGGAATTGATCTCGATTCTGAAATCCAGCCAGTCCATGCAGGCGGAACAGGCGGTGGTGATTTCCGCCGACAAGAGCGTGCGCTACGAAGAAGTCATCGACGTGATGGATGTGCTGCAACAGCAAAAGATCAAAAAAGTTGGTCTGCTGACACAAGCCCGGACTCAATGAACGCGGCAGTCTATCATCAGGAACCCTATAAGCTGCCCGCAGGCCTGTTGGCTCTGATGGTGCATGTTGCTTTCTTTGCGTTGCTGTATTTCGGTTTTTCCTGGCAGGCTGAACCGCCTGCGACACTGAGTGTGGAGTTATGGCAAAGCCTGCCAGCGGCGGAACCTGCGCCGCCTGTCGAGGCCAGGGTCGAGGAAGTGCTTCCGCCGCCTGCCAAAGTGGTGGAAGTGGTCAAGCCGGATATCGTGATACCGGATAAAAAACCTAAAATCGAAGTCCGGCCTGTGGAAAAGCCGCCGGAAAAGTTGCCCGAAAAACCCAAGGCCAAGCCCGAGGTAAAGAAAGAAGTGCGCAAGGAAAGCGTTCAGCCTGCGCAACCTTCAGCAGCGGAATTGCAGGCTGCGCGGGAAGCCGTGCTGCGGGAACAGGCCGCACGCGAACAGGCGGCGCAAGAAGCGGCGACCGGTCGTGTGGTGGATGAATACATCGCTAAAATTGCCGGAAAAATCAGGCGCAATATCGTCATGCCGCCGGATGTGGCGAAGGATGCGCGTGCCGAGTTTCTGGTGACGGTATTGCCGGGCGGTACCGTGCTCAATGCGCGCCTGGCCAAATCCAGTGGCAACGCTGTTTATGATACGGCGGTGGAACGTGCGATTCTGAAGTCTCAACCGTTGCCCTTGCCTGCCGATGCAAGTCTGTTTAAGCGTTTTCGTGAATTAAAGCTGGGTTTTCAGCCTGTTGAATAAAAGGGATTGTTGTATGCAAAAAATACTGTTTACTGTGCTGGCTGTGTTGATGCTGCTACATACATCGATGGCTCGTGCCGCATTGAGCATCGAAATTATCGGTGCGGGGGAACATCAGATTCCCGTATCCATTGTGCCATTTGGCGGAGATGAAAAGCTGGGGCTGGCAATCAACGAAGTCGTGACGGGCGATTTGCTGCGTAGTGGTTTGTTTCGTCTGGTTGACCCTGCTGGCAAGTCGCCGCATGAAGTAGCCGAAGTGCATTATCCTGACTGGCAGGTGCGTGGCACGGAAGCGCTGGCGATAGGTACGGTCAGCGCACAGGCTGACGGGCGCATCGTGGCTCGTTTTCGTATGCTGGATGTGGTCAAGCAGGTCGAATTGATCGGGCAGGCCGTGTCGGCAGGTGACGGACAGATACGCGCTGTCGGTCACCGTATCGCTGATTTGATCTACGAAAAACTGACGGGCAATAAGGGCGTGTTCAGCACCCGTATCGCCTATGTGAACCGTCAGGGAAAAATGTTCAGTCTGATTGTCGCGGATAGCGATGGGCACAATGAGCAAATTGTCTTGAAGCAGAATGAACCCATCATGTCGCCTTCATGGTCGCCTGATGGCAGTCATCTTGCCTATGTGAGTTTTGAAACGGGTCATGCGGCGGTGTTCGTGCAATCGCTGTACACGCATCAGCGCAAGGCGGTGGCCAATTTTCGCGGCAGCAACAGCGCGCCGGCCTGGTCTCCGGACGGTAAACAGCTAGCCGTGGTGATGACGCGCGATGGCAGTTCGCAAATTTATCTGATGCGCCCAGATGGCGGCGATATTCGCCGCATTAGTTTTAGCGGGGCGATAGACACCGAGCCCAATTTTTCGCCCGATGGACTATCCTTGTTGTTTACTTCAGACCGTGGCGGCAGTGCGCAGGTTTATCGCATGCCGGTCGCCGGGGGGGCAGCGCAGCGTCTGACCTTCGCTGCAGGCAGCAGTTATTCGCCGCGCCACAGCCCGGATGGTAAATCTTTTGTGTTCACGCATCTAAGCGGCGGACGGTTTTATATCTCTGTGCAGGATTTTCAGACAGGTCAAATGGAAGCGCTTACCGAGGGTGGATGGGAGAAAAAACCCAGTTTTGCGCCCAACGGCAAGCTCATCCTGTTTGCCAGCGAGGCGCGAGGTCGTGGTATATTGGCAACCGTGTCCAGCGATGGTCGTGTTAAACAGCACATGTTTACGCAAAGCGGCGATGCGCGCGAGCCAGTGTGGGGACCACATCTTTAACTTAATTAAATGAGGGGAATGGCAATGAAAAAACTTGTTATCAGTATTGTGTTGGTGAACTTGCTTGCCGCCTGTGCCAGCCAGAAGCCGAATGAGACAACCGCCGTGCCTGCCGCGCCTGCGACTTCTGCTGCTGCCACTGCGCCAGCCACTGCTTCGGCAGTAGCTGCAAAAACAGCTGTTGATCCACTGAACGATCCGACCAGTATTCTTGCCGGCCGCAGTGTGTATTACCCGTTTGATGTGGCTGCGGTGCAGGATGCCGACAAGCCGCTGGTGCAGGCTCATGCTGAGTATCTGAGCAAGAATGCGGCGCGTAATGTGCGTCTGGAAGGCAATTGCGATGAGCGTGGCAGCAACGAATATAACCTCGCTCTGGGTCAGCGTCGCGCAGATGGCGTAATGAAAATGCTGGAGTTGGGTGGTGCGAAAGCGGCTCAGTTGGACAGCGTAAGCTATGGCGAAGAAAAACCAAAAGCGACCGGTCATGAAGAATCTTCATGGTCACAAAATCGCCGTACCGATTTGAACTACGCAAAGTAAGGCTATGTTGAAGCTGCGCGTCTTGATTTTTCTGGGTTTGTTTTTTGCCGTTCCCGCGCAGGCGGGGTTGTTTTCGGACGACGATGCGCGCAAGCAAATCCAGCAGGTCGAGGCGCGTGTGCTTATTCTGGAAGAGTTGGGTAAGCAACAAACCAAATCAATCTTCGATCTGCAAGGGCAGATCGATGTATTGAACGGTGAGCTCCGCAAATTGCGCGGGCAGAATGAAGAACTTGCGCACGGTCTGCAAGAGGCCGAGAAGCGTGAAAAAGATTTTTATGTGGATTTGGATGCGCGTCTGCGTCATTTCGAAGCCATAGAGGCCGAGGCGGTCAAGCCGGTCGATGTCGTGGCGCCAGCGGCGGCTGATGCAACCGCGGTGGCTGATCCAGATGATCCGGCGGCGGAGAATCGGGCCATTGAGACGGCTTATGGTCTGTTCAAGAATGGTAAATACGCGGATTCTGTTAAAACCCTGCAAGCTTTCCTTGAAAAATATCCGGGTTCGGTGCATGTCTCAAATGCGCGCTATTGGCTGGGCAGCGCTCAGTTTGCGCTGAAAGATTACAAGGAAGCGCTGGTGACATATCGCAGTTTGCTCAAGGCTGAACCCAATACAGCCAAAGCGCCGGATGTGCTGTTTGCCATCGCCGGTTGTCAGTATGAGTTGAAAGCGGTTGCCAGAGCCACGGCCACGCTTAAACAATTGATCGCCGATTATCCCGATAGTGCGGCGGCGGCTAAAGCGAAAAAATTGATCGCTGAGAGCAAGTAGTCACCTATGTCTGAGCCAG
>Ga0209231_1001206_pt1 | contig 10398 bp, 11 predicted proteins | sample Deesub45470m_DNA_FD_188086 | JGI IMG/M metagenome (GOLD analysis project Ga0209231, IMG submission 188086) | Deep subsurface microbial communities from North Pacific Ocean - 450_OLKR46/470m Metagenome (SPAdes) (version 2) | ecosystem: Environmental > Terrestrial > Deep subsurface > Unclassified ... | reverse complement strand
ACAATTTAGTCCGTATAATGAGAAATCATTTTTAAAAGCTCATCAAATTTTAATGAGCAATCTCATTGAAAAAGTTGGAAAGTATAGAAATCAAGGAGTTGGAATTGTGAAAGGATCAAAAGTTGAGCATTTAGCGCCTCCTTTTGAAAATGTCCCATTTTTAATGAAAAACCTTTTTGATTATTTGAAAAATTCAGAGGAAATTGAATTAATTAAAAGTTGCGTGTTTCATTACGAAATGGAATTTATTCATCCATTTTTAGATGGAAACGGTAGAATGGGACGATTATGGCAAACTTTGATTTTAATGGAAAAATATCCTGTGTTTGAATATTTGCCTTTTGAGACACTTATCAGCAAAGACCAAGAGAAATATTATAGCGCTTTATCAGAAAGTGACAAATCTGGAAAATCAACAAAATTCATTGAATATATGTTGAACGTTATTGATATTTCATTAAGTGAATTATTAAAATTTAATAACCGAACGCTGTTTGAAAAAGACAGACTTGACTATTTCGTTTCTCTTAATAAAATTGAATTTACGAGAAAGGATTATATGGATGTTTTCAAAGATATTTCTTCTGCGACAGCTAGTAGAGATTTGAAAAATGGAGTGAAAACAAATATATTTGTAAAAATAGGAGAAAAGAACAAAACAAAATATAGATTAGTAACTGGGCACAACAATGGCTAAAAAAAATTGCTTAATTCAACTAAATAGAAAATTGCAAACACTCAATAAAAATATTACTACGGCGGAAAAATATTTGGTTATTACGTCGCACAAATCATTATACGAACACGTTGCAAAATATAGCGGAAATCGAAAATTCAGTTAAAAAATGGGATTTAGAGAAGTCAAAATAGAGTTAGAAAGAATAGACAAACCTGAAATTATAAAACTGATTTCGGAGATGTACAAAAAGATCCCATCAGTCAAAGCTTATTTGGATGTTTTTGCTACTGGAGAAATTGAACAACTTGTTTCAAAATATAAAAAGGAAATCGAACGATACATTTATCCGAGTGGATCAAACATGGTATTAAGGGAGTCAGAGGCAAGAAAACTAATTCGGACTATCCGAAAAATGAAAATTACCGAGCTCAATATTGAATTGGAATTACATTATGTAATTTGTTGTATGGAAATTATTCAAGATTTTGGTTATTCCGACGACAATTATTATATAGCAATTGAAAAAATGTTTTACAGCGCAACAAATGGAATTGCCGAATTGGGAATAATAGAAAGATATGAAAAACAACTTGATTCAATTTCTTTTAAAGCAAGTGAATTTGGACTTGAACTGAATTACTGATATGAAAAGAAAACGGTTTGATTTTGAGCAAAACAGCGGAATTTAGCAACGAATCGAAAAAACTTAAAAAGAAAAATTGTAACAAACCGAGAAATATTTCAGATTTTTACAATTATAAACTGATTGAAAAATAGACAAATTAAATTTAGATCTAAAAAACAAGATTGGAATAAAAAGCAACATTTTGCAACACCGTATATAATTTATGCTTAAATAGGAACTAGTACAAACCGACAAACATTCAATAATAATATTGCTACGGCGGAAAAATCTCCGATGTTGAAGTCGCATAAATCAATGAGCAACTCAGATATAGAGGAACAGCTCAGTGAATTGTACGGATTTATCGTATCCACCTCAACAATATCTATTGTTACTGACAAAATCTCCACTAACATAATAGCTTGGCAAAACGGGCCCTTGGAATCCACTTATTTAGTAGTTTGGATGGACGCCATTGTTTTTAAAGTCAGAGAAAATTCAAGGGTAGTCAATAGGGCTATTTACCTGACAGTTGCTTTACGAGAAGATGGTTTAAAAGAGGTTTTAGGAATGTGGCTTGTGAAGAATGAATCGTCCGCATTTTGGATGTCTGTTTTAACAGATTTGAAAACTAGGGGAGTCGATGATATTTTAATAACGGTAACCGATAACCTAAACGGTTTTACAGACACTATCAGCAACGTTATCCCGAACTCTGACAGACAAATTTGCGTAGTACATCAAATTAGAAACTCAGCGAGATACGTGGTATGGAAAGATAAAATGGAGTTTGCCAAAGACTTGAGATATATTTATACCGCTCCAAATTGAGAAGTAGGGCTGCCTTTGAAGATTTTAAATTTAAATGGAACGCTAAGTATTCCTATGCAGTTGATTCTTGGGATAAAAACTGGGATGAACTAACTATGTTTCTTGATTTTTCTGTTGAAATCAGAACGATAATTTATACCACAAACCTTATCGAAAATCTCAAAGGAAAACTAAGAAAATACACCAAAAATAAGCTCTCTTTTCCAACTGACGAGGCTGTTAAAAAATCTGTGTATTTAGCTTTAAATGAAGTTACAAAAAAATGGACTTTGCCTATCAGAAATTTGGGATTGATTTTAAATCAATTTATTAATATTTGAAAAAAGGGTTCAACCATAAAAAATTGAACCCCGAGAATTATGTTTACACACTTTTTAGGATAGTGTCATTAAGAAGAATAAACGTACTAATTTCTTTTCAGTTTTTTCTTAATTTCAACTTCGTGGTAAGCTTCTATTAAATCACCAACTTCAATATCATTAAAGTTTTTAATTTGAAGTCCGCAATCATATCCTTTTAAAACTTCTTTTGCGTCATCTTTAAATCGTTTCAACGAACTTAAATCACCTGAATGAATTACGACACCATCTCTGATAACTCTAATTTTGGAGTTTCTTTGAATTTTACCGCTCAACACCATACAACCTGCAATCGTTCCAATTTTAGAAATTTTGAAGACTTCCCTAATCTCTGTATTACCTAGGATTTCTTCTTTCATTTCAGGGGACAACATACCTTCCATCGCATCACTTAAATCGTTGATGGCGTCATAGATAATAGAATATGTTCTGATGTCAATTTCTTCATTGTCAGCCAATGTTCTTGCATTTCCTGAGGGTCTTACGTTAAACCCAATAATGATGGCGTCAGATGCAGAAGCCAACAATACGTCTGATTCTGTAATGGCACCAACGCCTCTATGGATAATATTTACCTGAATTTCGCCGGTTGAAAGCTTTTGGAAGGAATCGGCCAAAGCTTCAACAGAACCATCAACATCACCTTTTAAAATAATGTTTAATTCTTTAAAGTCGCCTAAGGCAATTCTTCGTCCAATTTCATCCAATGTGATATGACGTTGTGTTCTTACAGATTGTTCGCGTTGTAATTGAGAACGTTTAGAGGCAATTTGTTTTGCTTCTTTTTCATCTTCAAAAATGTAAAATTTATCACCTGCTTGGGGCGCACCATCCAAACCAAGTATTGAAACCGGTGTTGAAGGTCCTGCAGTTTTCATATTATTTCCGCGCTCATCAAACATCGCTTTTACTTTACCGCTGTGTTTTCCTGCAAGCATATAATCACCAATTTTCAAGGTTCCGTCCTGAACCAAGATGGTAGAAACATATCCACGTCCCTTATCTAATAAGGCTTCAACCACAGTTCCTACGGCTCTTTTGTTTGGATTTGCTTTTAAATCTAGCATTTCGGCTTCAAGCAATACTTTTTCAAGCAATTCTTCTACATTCTGACCAGTTTTGGCTGATATTTCTTGAGACTGGATTTTTCCGCCCCAATCTTCAACCAATAAATTCATTTGTGAAAGTTGTTCCTTAATTTTTTCAGGATTGGCGTTTGGTTTGTCAATTTTATTGATGGCAAAAACAATTGGCACCCCAGCTGCTTGAGCGTGACTGATGGCTTCTTTGGTTTGTGGCATCACATCATCATCAGCCGCAATTACAATAATTACCAAATCCGTTACTTGAGCACCACGAGCACGCATTGCCGTAAAGGCTTCGTGACCGGGTGTATCTAAAAATGCTATTTTTTGGCCATTTTTTAAATTTACGCCATAAGCGCCAATGTGTTGCGTAATTCCTCCGGATTCACCTGCGATTACATTTTCTTCACGGATATAATCCAGCAAGGATGTTTTTCCGTGATCCACGTGTCCCATTACGGTTACAATTGGTGCTCTTGGTTTTAAACCTTCAACGTCATCTTCTTGTTCGTGGATGGCTTCTTCAACTTCCGCTCCAACAAAGTCCAAACTATAATCAAATTCTTCCGCAACGATACTAAGTGTTTCAGCATCCAATCGCTGATTCATAGTTACCATTAATCCCAAGGACATACAGGCTGAAATTACATTGGTAACAGGAATATCCATCATCGTGGCAATTTCACTTACCGTCACAAATTCCGACACTTTTAGTATTTTGCTTTCAGCTTCCTGTTGTTCAAAATCTCTTTCCGTTTGTTGGCGAAAGACATCTCTTTTATCTCTTCTGTGTTTTGCGCCTTTTCCTTTTTTAGATTTCCCTTGAAGTTTTTCTAAAGTTTCTCTAATTTGTTTTTGAACATCGGCTTCAGTAGGTTCTTCTTTCACCAAAGGTTTTCTGCCACGCACCAATGGTGCTTTGTTGGCTCCTTTATTTTGTGCAAGAATTGGTTGTTTTTTAACGCCTGTAATTGGTGTTATTTTTTTTACGATTCTTCTTCGCTTTTTCTTGTTTTCGTCGCTGTCTTCTTTTTTAACTGCAAGTTCCGGTTTTTTCTTTTTAGGACGTTCAAACTGTTTTAAATCGATTTTATCGCCAATAATTTTAGGGCCTTCTAACTTCGAATATATGGTTTCTATTGTTTGAGATTCTAATGTTTCATCTTCTGTAAGTGCAGTTTTCTCTTCAATTATTTCAGGTAGTTTTTTATCTTTTTCCTGTACTTGCGCAGCTTTTTTCAGAATTGGTTTTTTGTGAATTTTAACTGCTTGTTCTTCAGTTTTTGGAGTTTCTGCAGTTTTTTCAACAGGCTTTTCTTTAATTTCATCTTCTACAACAGGCTCTTTTTCTTTAATCTCTTCATCAGGTTTAGATTGTTCCAAAATTACATTGGGTTTTTCCTCAACAATTACCTTTGGCGCTGCTTCAGCAACAACAGGTTTTTTCTCAATTTCTGCCTCTTTTGAATCAATATCAATTTTACCGATTGTTTTAATCTCTAATTTTTCAGCTTTGGCTTTTATCACAACTTTTTTGGCTTCTTCCTCAAGACGATGTTTCTCCAACATTTCTTCGTGAGCAATTCTTAAGGTTTCTTTTTCTTTCCTTTTTTCTTCGCTTACCTCTTTTGAAGCCGCTTTTTTACTTCTGTCGGTCTGAAAACCATCCAATAAGATTTCATACTCTTCATCAGATATTTTTGTTGTAGGTCTTGCTTCAATTTCAAAACCCTTGGTTGCTAAATGCTCAACAGCCCTATCTAACGAGATATTCAATTCTCGCAATACTTTGTTCAGTCTTAATGTTTTGTCTTCAGCCATACAATATTTATTTTTGCCAATTTGTGTTGAATAATTAAAGATTAATCTTTAAATTCTTCTCTTAATATTTTTTGAACCTCTAAAATGGTTTCTTCTTCTAAATCGGTTCTGCTTACAAGTTCACTGATGTCTTTTTCCAAAACGCTTCTTGCGGTGTCTAAACCAATATTTTTAAATTCCTGAATCACCCAAGCTTCAATTTCATCAGAAAATTCTGTCAATTCAACATCGTCTTCTGCTTCCACGCCTTCACGTTGCACATCGAGCTCATAGCCGGTTAATTGCGAAGCCAAACGAATGTTTACGCCGTTTTTCCCAATTGCTTTTGATACTTCTTCAGGCAGTAAATATACATCAACCCTTCCTTTTTTGCCATCTTCACGACCTTCTTCTTCGTGAATTTTCATTGAAACCACTTTTGCAGGGCTCAATGCTCTTGCAATGTAAAGTTGGGTATTTTTGGTATAGTTGATTACATCTATATTTTCATTTCCCAATTCACGTACAATTCCGTGAATACGAGATCCTTTCATCCCCACACAAGCACCAACCGGATCAATTCTGTCATCATAAGAATCCACGGCAACTTTTGCTTTTTCGCCTGGAATTCTTGCAACGCCTTCAATAGTGATCAATCCGTCAAATACCTCTGGAATTTCTTGTTCAAATAATTTTATCAAAAATTCAGGGGCAGTTCTCGATAATATAATTACGGGCTTGTTGCCTCGCAATTCTACGGATTTAATGATGCCGCGAACGTTATCTCCTTTTCTGAAGTAATCTGAACGAATTTGTTCATTTTTTGGCAATATGATTTCATTGCCGTCGTCATCCAACAAAATGATTGCGTTGTGACGAATATGATGAACTTCAGCAGTGTAAATATCTCCTTCTAACGCTTTAAATTGTTTAAAAGTATTGGTGCTGTCGTGTTCGTGTATTTTTGAAATCAGGTTTTGGCGTAGGGCTAAAATGGCTCTTCTTCCAAGATCTATTAATTTCACTTCTTCCGATACGTCTTCGCCAATTTCAAAATCCGGTTCAATTTTTCGGGCTTCTGAAAGTTCAATTTCTTCATTGTCGTCTTCCGACATTCCATCTGCAACAACAACGCGATTTCTCCAAATTTCCAAATCGCCTTTATCCGGATTTATAATAATATCAAAGTTATCATCAGATCCGAATTTTCTCTTTAAAGCAGCTCTAAAAACTTCTTCAAGTATTGCCATAAGCGTTACCCTGTCAATATTTTTATCTCCTTTGAAATCTGAAAACGACTCAATTAATGCTAAATTTTCCATGCACTCTCTTAATTAAAATATTATTTTCACTTTTGTCTCTAAAATATTGCTGAAAGGGATGGTTGAATTTTTAGTGACCGTAATTTTTCCTTTTCCTAAAGGTTTTGGCTCACGGGTTTTCCACTCTAATTCAATCTCACTGTCAGTCACATTTTTAAGAACGCCTTCAATAGTGGTGTTGTCTTTCAACTTTATGGTTAAAACCCTATTGATATTTTTTTTATACTGTCTATTAACTTTTAATGAATTTGCAATGTCGGGTGAAGCTACTTCAAGAGAAAAATCTTCTATTTCCCGGTCTAAATTATGCTCAATTCCTCGACTAATTCTAATGCATTCCTTTAAAGTTACGCCGTAATCACCATCAACTTCAACAAAAATCTTGTTATCTGCCAAAAATTTCAAGTCTATCAAAAACAACTCTGGGTTTTCTTCGATAGCTTCTTTTACCAAATTTATGACTTTTTCTTTTTGTATCATACTATAAAAAGAGGGGACTTATGTCCCCTCCTAGCCCTTTATCTGTTCTAATTTGGTGCAAATATACTAAGATTTTTTGAAATGATAAAAATTCATGTTTATTTTTAATTTAAAATTATTAACTTAGCCTTAGGATAATAAACTATACAACAATTTTTTATGAAAAGTATTTTAGTCCCTATTGATTTTTCTGAACAGGCAAAATATGCTGCAAAAGTGGCTTCAGATATCGCCAGACATACAGATGCGAAAATATTTTTGTTGCATATGCTCGAACTTCCCACAGGAGTTATAGACCCTGCAGGATATGGAAATTCTAGCAATACGCCTTCGGCCTTGTTGTTTTTGAAAAGAGCTCACGAAAAATTTGAGGAATTTAAAAAATTGCCCTTTTTGGAAGGTCTGAATGTGCAAGATTCCGTTCAGTTTCACAAAGCCTATGATGGCATTATTGACGAAAGCAAAAAGCAAAATGCCGATTTAATTGTGATGGGTTCAAAAGGAACTTCCGGACTTGAAGAGATGTTGGTGGGTTCCAATACCGAAAAAGTTGTCAGAAATTCTGACGTTCCTGTACTTGTCATTAAAAGAGATATTGAAAAATTTAAAGTTGAAAATATTGTTTTTGCCTCTAATTTTGGCTTTGATCACAGAAAATCTTTTCAGAAAATATTGGATTTTGCATCACTTTTTAATGCACGATTGCACTTGCTTAAAATAAATACCATTCATAATTTTGAAACAACGAAAGAGTCAAGTGATGCAATTAGGGCTTTTATCAACGATTTTGATTTGGGTGATTATACCTTAAATATATACAATGATATTTCTGTTGAAGCCGGGATTTTAAATTTTTCTAAAGTGATTGATGCAGATGCCATATTGTTAAACACCAGCGGCAGAAGAGGTTTAGCCCATTTATTTAACGGAAGCATTGGAGAAGATTTGGCGAATCACGCGAAATTGCCTGTGATAACTTTTAAATTGTAGGTTAAAATTTAGATTTTTTTGATTATTGAGAGTTATCATAAAATTAGACAACTTCAATTTTTTGTCTTTTATCTTTATTAATTTTTCAATTCTTTAGGTATTTCACAAATTGGAATCGGAATCATTTTATGTCTATTTGCAAGGTTTCTTTTGATGTAAATCTCAAAAATATCTTTTTCTCTTCCTTCAAAATCGGTAATTTTTTTACCCAGTTCAACTTGTTTCATCACCCATTCCAATTCGTCATAACTTGCGCCAATCTGGTCTTCATCAGTTTTATTATCACCCCATAAACCATCTGTTGGAGCTGCTTTTATAATATCTTCATTAATGCCTAAATATTTTGCTATTTTATAAACTTCAGATTTCATTAAGTCGGCGATCGGACTTATATCTACGCCGCCATCGCCGTATTTTGTAAAAAAACCAATGCCAAAATCTTCTACTTTATTGCCTGTTCCAGCAACTAAATAGTCGTTTAATCCCGCAAAATAGTACAAAGTGGTCATTCTTAGCCTTGCACGGGTATTTGCCAAAGACATTAATAGTTGTTCCTCGTTTTCAGCCTTAGGAAAAACAGCAATCAGGCTGTCAAATACCGGAGTTAAATTTACTTGTTGCAAGGCTATTTTTTTAAAGTTTTTTTGCAGCCATCCAATATGGTTATATGCTCGGGTAATTTGATTTTCAGCTTGATGAATTGGCATTTCAAGACACAATACAGGAAATCCGGTCTTGGCGCACAATGCTGAAGTCACCGCAGAATCGATGCCTCCGGAGATTCCAATCACAAAACCATTAACTTTTGATTTTTCGGCATAGTCCTTTAACCAACTTACAATGTATTCAACAACTTTTTCGGCGTTCATACTTAATTTAATTTAGTAATTTTGACGTTTTAAGTAAAGAATTGTAAATATAGAAATTAATGAACAGATTTTTTATTACTGCCATTGTTTTATTGCTTTTGGTTTCCTGCAAGGAAGAAAAGGCAAAAGATGTTGATGTGTCGGATGTTGACATCACCCTTTCAGTAAACAGGTTTGAGCAAAAATTTTATGAAGCCGATAAAACAAAGCTTTCCATAATTAAAAATGAATTTCCTTATTTGTTTCCCGAACAAAACGACAGTATTTGGCTGAATAAAATGAAGGATAAAGAAGAAAGGGAATTATATCAAAAGTCACAAGCTGTTTTTGGGGATTTTGAAAGTGAAAAAACACAAATAAAAGAACTTTTTAAACACGTGAAATATTACCATCCAGATTTTGAAGCCCCTAAAATAATTACGCTAATCACAAATTTGGATTACCAAAACAAAGTTGTTTATGCAGACAGTTTGCTGTTTGTTTCATTGGATATGTATTTGGGGAAAAACAGCGAAGTGTATCGGGATTTCCCTGTTTATTTATCCCAAAATTTTGAAAAATCCCAATTGGTTGTTGACATCGCAAATGCCATTAGCGATCGTTACTATAAAGCCGATAAAGGCCGACAGTTTTTAGATTTGGTTGTTGGAGCCGGAAAAAAAATGTATATGATTGACAGCTATTTACCTGCTGTTTCTGATGCAAAAAAAATAGGATATAGCGATGCCGAATATGACTGGGCAATCGCTAATGAATTGCAAATATGGAAGTATTTTATTGAAAATAAGCTGCTGTACAGTACCGATTCAAAATTGGTAGATCGTTTTATGGCGGAAGCTCCATTTTCAAAATTTTATATTGATATTGATAAAGAATCTCCCGGAAGAATAGGGGTTTGGCTAGGCTGGCAAATTGTACAATCCTATATGAACAATAATGAGGTAACTTTGCAGCAACTTTTGCAAACCAATGCTGAAGAAATATTTAATAATTCGAAATATAAACCAAAAAAATAATGGCAGTAGCACAAACATCAAAAATTGAATTTATTGTTGGATTAGACGAAAACAAAGTGCCAGAAACGATAAACTGGACGGCAGATGACGGTGAAATTAAGGATGCGAAATCAAAAGCATTGATGATTTCCGTTTGGAATCCTGAAAAAAAGGAAACTCTTCGAATGGATTTATGGACAAAAGATATGCCGGTTGATGAAATGAAACAGTTTTTTCACGAAACATTGGTTTCAATGGCAACTTCATTTTTACGAGCGACAAATGACGAAAAAATGAGCGCCACGATGCTAGATTTTTGTGATTATTTTGCTGAAAAGATGGAACTGAAGAAATAGTTAAATG
>Ga0209231_1001205_pt1 | contig 10414 bp, 11 predicted proteins | sample Deesub45470m_DNA_FD_188086 | JGI IMG/M metagenome (GOLD analysis project Ga0209231, IMG submission 188086) | Deep subsurface microbial communities from North Pacific Ocean - 450_OLKR46/470m Metagenome (SPAdes) (version 2) | ecosystem: Environmental > Terrestrial > Deep subsurface > Unclassified ... | reverse complement strand
GCATTGAGATACAGGTTGTAATTCAGCGCATAAGGTCCGTATATCATCTTCCTCGACACAAATGAACCGCTACTCCCCGCATTGATCGCGAGCGTATAGCTGATGCCCTGCCCCGCGATCCCATCGCAACTGACCGCAACATTTCCCGTAGCCTCTAACGGTGTGTAATTGGCCGGGGAATAGGCACCAAAAGCAAAATTTGCGATGGCCAGCGTGCAGACCGCCTGTGATGAAAGTGGAATGCACAGCAGAATCAGCCCTGATATTGTTTTCATGGCTGGATTCCTTTGCAGATTAGTGGCCCGATGTGCGGCAAAGGGCCGGGGTTTTCAGGCAGGTTAACTTCAAGCTCGCACGTTTGACCGTACCAACTCGCTTTTACCCTGTTTTTCTTGTTAATCCCCGTCAGATAGGCTTCACCTTGAAGAGCGACCTGAAACTCCTCAGGATTGCCTTCGATGATGAGTACCGTTCCATTCGGTAAAGGTTCACCGTTTTCGGCGACCAGCTTGACCAGCGCGCCGATGGTGAGTTCGACGGAGAACTTCAAACTTACCCCGCTATGATAACGGGGAACAACTTCCGCTTCCGCGCTCTCGATCTGCGCTTCCAAAGGCAAATCATCCGTATCTATCCGAATCCTGTTTTTTTGATAGGACATAAGACCGGGTAAAACAGCATAGCCCTGACTATCGGTGCGCGCGGCCAGTTGCCCGTTCAAATAAACCGGGACATCAGCGTAGTCAGCCACCTGAGCCACGACAAAACTGTCGTAAAAGCGACTCGACCAAAACACCTTGCCGTCCATGAATGCCGCGCTGCCGTTCGCGCTCATATTGTAGATTGTCTGTCCCGGGGTTCGTCCGGCATCAAAGATATAGCTTCCGTAATCGGTTCTGAGCGTGATGCCTGCGCTCTCGCGCTGCCCCTGCCCGCCCCCCACCAGCGCCCGAAAACCCAATCGAGGCCCGATGCCCATAGGCGGATTCTTCTGCACCATTACCGAACCGTCTATTTTTCCCTGCTGCGACGAGAAGTTACTGCTGGCAAATACATCGTTATCGAGCGGCAATGCAAGAAACAGATTCATCATCATGTTGGCTGGCCCGCTCAGTGAGGTGGTCGCCGATGCGTTGACAGAAATATTCTTGCCTAACACTTTTGAATAACTGGTTGTCAGGGATTCGCTGCGCAGTTGATTCGCGATCTTCAAATAATTGTAGCCTATGCCGAACGAACCCATTTTCGTAGGAAAACCCATGGTCGCCGAATATTGTTTAGCCTGACCAGGCATTCCTGAACCGAGTTGCATAAAATTATTGCTGGTAAACTGGGAGCGCAGGCCGAAATTAAATCCACCAAAGGACTGGTGATCCACCCCAATCAACAGAAAATCTCCGCTGCCTCTGCGACTATTGCTGGCGGCAGCAGCGACCGTCAACGCAATAGGAACGGGCGGTATATATGTCGTGGCGACGCCGGCAGTTTGCTGGTCAAGTAGCGCTTCGATTCGCCACTCGGCGGTCAGACTGTCGCCAAACCCTTTTCTTTGCGTACCCACCACCATAGGTCTCCCATAGTTCGCGTTGTCGATGGCAAAATTATTGCGTATGAAGCCCATCTCGACGGTGTAATCATCGACACCGGGACGCAACAAGCCAGGCGTAGCATAAAAAGGCTGTGTAATGACTTGCTCGCGTCCCAGCATGTCTTTCACTACCAGCTTCACCTCACCTGAACCGGTAATAAAGGGAATATTGTTGAGTTGAAACGGTCCCGGCGCAATGGATTGGCTCGACTGCTTAAAACCGTTAATAAAAATTTCGGTGGTACTGGGCAGTGCAGCTTCACCCGCAAATGCAGGTAACGGAATTGTGACAAAACCGGGTTGAGTTGCAAAATTAGTACCATACTGAAAGCCGCCAAATCGCACCGGACGCCCCCAAACACCACTCCTGCCGGTGTTGTCGCCAAATTTAAGGCTCAGCCTTTCTTCAGGAAAATCCCGAGTCCAGTTAGTTTCAAGTCGAATCACACGGCTTGCAGTATTGCCAATTGGGGTATTTGTATAAAGATTCTGACCGCTGAAGCTGCTGAACCCTGCACCAAGACGATTAAATATACCGGCCTCAAATTGTCCGTTTAGCTGCGTCTGATTTAAAGAGGGTGAACTGCCGCTAGCGCCATAAAGATCGTAGTTGACATAGCCTCCCGTTTCAGGTGGATTGGGAACAATATTCTCCACATCAGTGGCAAAGATAGTCGGCTTGAATGCGGCAGGATCAAATTCAAGCAATAGCTCCTGATTAGCCGCATCGAACTTGAACTTAAATCCCTTAATATCGGCAAGGGGGTAGTAATCCGCATTCATGGATTTGATCGGTACCGTATTGGCCTGACTCAATCCCCAATTTTCCAGATCACCGGCTGTTGCAAAATAGCCGCCTGATTTTGAATAAAGAATCTGCCCCATCCCCATATCCTGACCATTCACCTTGATCGCATACAGCTCCAGAGAATAGGGTGTTTCCGCTGCAAACACCGGCACAGTCATAAAAGCACTCCAGTATATCCACAGGCACAGCCTGAATAACCATAACATTTCGGGCAGTCAACGCATCTTCACTCCGGCTTGATTTCAGTTTCAACACCGGGCGGTGCAGTATCCGATTTGATCATTACCCTCAAGGGTTCACCGTTCCACGGCTTATCAATTTTAATTTTAAAAGTATGCGCTCTACCGGGAAGAATGTACTTCATCATCGAAGGTATAGTGGCCAGTGACGAAGCATCAGGTAAGCTGATGCTGATCCCTGTAATCTGAATGTGTGCATTTCCCGAATTAGCCAGTACCAGGTTGATGTTTTTATCATCCACCGGATCTGCCTTCCATTTCAGCACCACCTGCGTCTTGACATCTGTGGGTGTAATAAAAATGGGCAGCGACATGCGCACCGCAACCGACATACCGGGCTCATCTGGCCTGCGCGGCGGCGGCACTTCCTGCAGATACAAGCGATAAGCGCCTTCCAGCCTTGCATCAGGCTTCTTCAGGTTGGCGACACGGACAGTTTGTCTGGATTGGGGTTGCACCTTGAAAATAGGTGGAGATACGATCAGATCGTCGGTTGGCACAATCAGATCATCCTTACCATCCTCCTGTGACCAAGAGTTCATCATTGCCTGCACCGTCAACACTTCGTCGCCCATATTTTCAACGACAACCGTTCCAGAACGAGTCTTACCATCGAGGTAGATTCTGACTGGATTTATATTGAACTGACCGCCTTGAGCAGCGGTTGCGCCCAAAAAAAATACGGCCAAGAATGCGAACTTGGCCGCCGATTTATAGTGCCTCATAATTTTCCCCCACGATTTAATCCATAACTCAGATGACCTCACCGCCGAACATATTACCATCAGTTCAATATATCAACGTAGCCCTAGCATTGTCATAGTAATTGCTCGACAGCCTGTCCGGCAGGAATATGACCGGCAACCGTATAGGTCTGTGGAAGGCCGTTGCCGGTAGCTGAGAGCACACTACCGAACGGCACGTTGCCGCCATCGCCCCACAGCGCATCGCCCGGATTAATGACGTGAACAACTGAATTTATCTGCGCAAATAGTTACGCCAAGTCCGACACCCGACAACACTGCGAAAAAAGCGGTCAAAACCAGTTTGACCGCTAATTTATGATGCTAACTTTTTGATCCGGGTTTACATTAATACGTCAATGTAGCCGTAACATTGTCAGCGTAAGTACCTGCAATCGCCGCCTGACCTCCAGGAATACGGCCAGCAACCGTGTAGGACTGTGCGATGCCACTACCGGTAGCTGAGAGTACGTTACCAAGCGGTATGTTAAGGCCGTCACCCCACAGCGCATTACCCGGGTTATTGACGTAAACGGCATAACCAAGATGACTGGCGCCATTGGTCAGCGACCGCCAGTTACCGTAAGTGCTCATGTTATAACCTGACCCGGCGCCTATCGCCATGGAATAAGCCGTGCCAGAAGTACAAGTAGCGCTCAGCGTTGTGGTCGTATCAACGTTGGCCTGTTGATTATTCGTGTATGGCCCGAATGCCAAACCGCCAGTGGAAGTAAATGCGGAGCAACTGGCAGTTACCGTCGAGCCAACGGCCAGACCTCCACCTATCGTCATTGTCGCTGCCTGCGCGCTACCCAAGCCTAAAGCCAGAGCAACAGCTGCAACGATTTTTAATGTATTAACGTTTTTCATGATCATCTCCTTTAAGAAAAATCAACTTTCAGAAAAAATTCCTGAAGCTCGTAAAAAATTTGCGGTAAACACCTCGAATGAATCTTCTCGTCATCGATCAACAACTGCTCAAAGCGGCGATTGAAACGACTATTTGCTTTTCACATCACCGCCAGCAATCCTGTTGGTGACGCTGCAAACTTTTTACTGATGGCGAATTATGCACAGACCAAGCAGCATGCCACCATCAGAGATGGATGATTTTTATGTAAGGGAAGGATAATAAAAATAGGGATTTCCCTATTAGCCTGATTGACTTTAATTCTGAGAACCACGAGAGGCGCACCGTTGCACTTACGGCTGTCTAGCGGCATTAGCCATACAGCTAGACAAGTGCAAAATTTTTCAGGTAGTCAATGCCACACCTTTGACCTGTGCAAAAACGTACCTGCCCAAGAATAGCTCAAGCAGGTCATTCGCCATGACCAGTTTGGCCTCGACCTTGCTCCACACCCCTGCTGCCCTTAAGCGCCTCTTCTGCGCGTTTGCCATAGGGTGCATGCGGGGGCTTGGCAATTGCGATTCATTTATGCCTGCCTGACTTTGGCGTGTGCCGGACGGAACGCCTTGCACTGCTCAGGATCGGATTCAAAATACGCGCCTTCGATCAGGTCTATGCAATAGGGTATGGCCGGGAATACCGCATTCAGGCAATCGTCTATCGCCGAGGGTTTGCCGGGCAGATTCACGATCAGGCTGTTGCCGCGTATCCCGGCGGTCTGGCGCGACAGGATGGCGGTGGGCACAAATTTCAGCGAAGCACTGCGCATCAGCTCGCCGAAACCCGGCATTATCTTTTCGCACACGGCCTCCGTGGCCTCAGGCGTGACATCGCGCAACGCCGGGCCGGTGCCGCCCGTGGTAACAACCAGACTGCATCCTTCCCTGTCGCATAACTCGACAAGCGCAGCTTCGATCAGTGGCTGCTCATCGGGTATCACCCGTGCGACGGCCTGCCAGGGGCTGGTCAAGACGCGATCAAACCAGGCGCGCATCGCCGGGCCGCCCTTATCTTCATATTCACCACGGCTGGCGCGATCTGAAATCGTCAAAATACCGATACGTGCAACATTCATGCTTATTCCCTGATATTTGTTTCGTTCTGGTATGCCGTCCCGTCCAGCAATTGCACGGTCACCTGCGCGCCCGCCGCCAGCCCCGTGCTGTCGGATGGCATGACCAGCAAACCATCAGCTCTGGCCATGGACAGCAGCACGCCACTGCTCTGCGTACCGGTGGAACTGGCAACATAGCCCGTATCATCGTGCGTCAGTTGCACGCGGACAAATTCGGTGCGCCCGGGGCGCATCTTGAGCGGATGTGCCAGACGTGCGCTCACGGTGCGACGGAACAGGCGCGGATGGCCCATCATGCGGCGCAGGGCGGGCGCGACAAATTCTTCAAAACAGACCATGCTGGAGACCGGATTGCCGGGCAAACCAAATACTGCGGTTTTACCGGTTGTGCCGAACGCCAGCGGATGTCCCGGCTTCATCGCCACGCGCCAGAACTTCATCGCAACGCCCAGCTTCTCTACGGTCGGGCGCACGTAGTCATGCACGCCGACCGACGTGCCACCGGATACCAACAGCACGTCATATTCCAGGCCCAGTTTGAGGTAGTGCTCCAGCTCCAGCGGATCATCGCGCGCGATACCCAGCAACGCCGGCGTAATGCCCAGCGCCTGCACCTGCGCCATCAATGCGTAAGTATTGGAGTCGGGTATTTTGTTCATATCGACCGGAGCGTTGATCGCTTCCAGCTCGTTGCCGGTGGACAGTATCGCCACGCGCGGACGGCGATACACCTGCATCTGCGTTATCTTGACTGTGGCCAGTATGCCAATCACGCCCGGCGTAATTTCCGTGCCCGTACTCAACACCACATCCCCGTTGCGCATATTCTCGCCTTGCGGGCGCACATCATGGCCGTCTTTAATCGTCGTGACCACCTGTATCAGCTGCGTGGATATTTCCTGCGTATCTTCCACACGCATGACCGCATCCGCGCCCTGCGGCAGCGGCGCGCCGGTCATAATGCGCGCGCACTGACCGGGCTGAACGATTTTACTGGGCATGTCGCCCGCCTTGATGTCTTCAATAACCTCAAGTGTCACGGGAACCTGCACCAGATCGGCACTGCGCACCGCATAGCCATCCATCGCCGACACATCGTAAGGCGGCAAATCACGGTTGGCCCGGATATCCTCAGCCAGCACGCGCCCCAGTGACTGCTCCAGCCCCGCCGACTCGGCATTGAGCAACGCAACCGACTCCAAAACGACGCGCTGCGCCTCGCTTACCCGCAAATATTCCATTACATTGCCTTCCTCAAATTGATTGCCAACGCCACGTCCTGCGGCGTATCCAGATCGAAAAAACTGCGCAGCTCGGTTGCCTGCATTTCCGCCTCATCCACATAACAGACTGCCAGTCCGGCCAGAAATTCGCGCAGGCTGTGTTTGCCGCCGCCTGCCAGACAAACCCGCAATGCATCCTGACTGCGCGTCGCATAAAAGGCTGCCAGCGGCTGCGGGTATCCCTGCACGACAGGCACGACCGCATCGACACCCTCGCGAAATCCGGCCAGACGCGCAATCAGTTGCGGCGTGATGAACGGCATGTCGCATGCCACGGCAAATACCCACGCCGTCTCGGCACGCGCCAGTCCCGCTGCCAGCCCCGCCAGCGGCCCTGCGTGCGCGAGATCATCGCTGACTTGCGGCAAATTACACTCCGCACGAGGCCGGCGCACACTGACGATGACGTCGCGAAACAGGGGCTGCACGATGGCAGCCACGCTTTGTAATAATGTGTGTTCGCCCAGCAACAGATTTGCCTTATCCTGCCCCATGCGGCTCGACTCCCCGCCCGCGAGTATGAGTGCCGTGCAATCTGCGATCATTTTTGTTCCAGCATGAAACGGGTGATGCCCGCGATGTCTTCCAGTCCGAAATGCGGAAGATCGGGATAAATTTCATCCATATCGGTGACGATGGCAATCAGACCATCTTCGACTGCGCAACGGGGTGGTTTATCGCAGGCCCGGCGCAACACTTCTATTTTCGCACCAGGCGCATGCGAGAAGCCTTCCGCCAGCACCATATCCGCTTCGGCCATGAAACGCTGCGCCAATTGCTCCGGTTCGCGGTTATCGATGGCATCCGCCACCAGTTGCAGTGCGTCACGGGTAAGCAGCAGGCTCATCGCCGCCCCGGCCGCCTTGTAGCGATAACTGTCCTTGCCCGGCGTATCGAGTTCCACCTTGTGATGGGCGTGCTTGATCGTGGCGATACGCAATCCGCGCGCGCTCAGATTCTGCACCAGCTTTTCCACCAGAGTGGTTTTCCCGCAACCGGAATGACCGACGATTGAAATAACTATTGGCATAAAAACCTCCGCACAACGTAGCGAGCGACGGGAAGGTAAGGAAAAGGATTGTGAGAAACCGGAATGTATAAATAATACATGAGGATTTCGAGAAATTTTTTGACGCAGCATTCCTGAGCGTAGTAGTTGAGCGGAGGTTTTTTCATGGATGTGCTACCACCCAGGTTTCGCCTTGCGGCGTGGTTTCTTTTTTCCAGATCGGCACACGCAGTTTCAGCTCATCTATCATCCAGCGGCAGGCCTCCAGTGCCGCGACGCGGTGCTCCGCGCCCGCCGCGATGAACACAATGTTGTCGCCCGCAGTCACGGTGCAGATGCGGTGCACGATACGGGCATCCAGCAGGCTGAATTTAGCGATCGCGTCGCTGCGCAACTGCTTCATTTCGGAAACAGCCATGCTGCCGTAGGCATCGAAGCTGATCTCAGCAACATCGCGCCCCTCGGAAAAATCCCGCGCACAACCCACAAAGGTAGCGATACCGCCCATGCGCCGCGAACTGGCCTTGAGCGCCAATATTTCCTCGTCCTGGGAAAAATCTTCCTGCTGTATCCTGACTGCGTCCTTCATTCAACCCCCGGAAAATTTGGCCATAAAGGTCACTTCGCTGTTATCTGCCAGCGGCATGGCCAGATCGCGCACATGCTGACCGTTGACCGCAAAAAAACAGACAATTTCAAAGGCCTGAGGATAATGCAGCGCCAGTTCGTCGCGCAATTCCTGCAACGTCATGTCGGCCCGATAGCCGACCTCCAGCGCATTCTTTCCTATGCGTTCCACCACCGGGCCAAAAAACAGCACATTGATCATTTCGATACTCCACGCAACCACACGCCGCTCTTGCCACCGCGTTTCTCTTCCAGCTGCACGCATTCGATACGCATGCCGCGATCAATCGCCTTGCACATATCGTAAATCGTCAGCAGCGCAACGCTGGCCGCGGTCAAGGCTTCCATTTCTATCCCCGTCTGGCCCACGCAACTTATCGTCGTGAACACCTTGATGCCGACACAACCATCACTGTCCGGCTCGATGATTTCGCTGAACGCCACCTCCACGCCGGTCAGCGCCAGCGAATGACACATGGGGATGATATCCGGCGTATGTTTGGCCGCCATCACCGCACCGACATCCGCGACCGTCAGCACATCACCCTTGGCGATCCGACCGGCACGTATATGATCCAGCGTGGCGATCTGCATGCGCAGCACCCCGCTGGCGATGGCAACGCGGTGCGTGTCCGCCTTGGCGGAAACATCCACCATGCGTGCTCTGCCCGATTCAGAAAAATGCGTTAATTCGTTCACTTATAAAACTCCGGGAAAGATTGCTTAACCGCCGATATACGACATTTCGATTTTATTGCGCGGCATTTCCATAAATTCGTGGCGACCCTGTGAATAGCGGTCGCTGCGATTCTGCCAGTTATTGGTGATGGCGCGACGAATTTCTTCGTCGCTCTTGCCCGTGCGCAGCAACGCCCTGAGATCGGTATCAGACTGTTCGGCAAACAAACAGGTGTAGAGTTTGCCATCGGTAGACAAACGTATGCGCGTGCATTCATGGCAGAAAACCTGGGTGACCGAGGCAATCTGGCCTATCTCCCCCGCGCCGTCCGCATAGGCCCAGCGACTGGCCACTTCTCCCGCGCAATTAGGGTCAACGGGAAACAAGGGGTAGCGCGCGGATATCAGGTCAACCACTTCCTGAGCGGGCACGACTTCATCCATAACCCAGCCGTTGCTGCTGCCGACATCCATGTACTCGACAAAGCGCAGAATGATGCCGGTATGGCGAAAATGTTCGGCCATGGCGAGTATCTCGCCATCATTCACGCCGCGTTTCACCACCATATTGACCTTGATCGGCGACAGCCCTGCACGTTGAGCCGCCTCTATGCCTTGCAGCACCGATTTGACCTGCACGCCGGAATCACTCATGCGCTGAAAAATGGCTTCATTGAGCGCATCCAGGCTGACGGTGATGCGCGATAATCCAGCCTGTTTGAGCGCCTGCGCCTTGGCGGCAAGCGCCACCCCGTTGGTGGTCAGGGCGATCTCAACCGCTGCGCCGCTGTCAGTGCGCAATGCGGATAATTTTTCGATGAGGCGCTCGATACCGCGCCTGAGCAGAGGCTCGCCGCCGGTCAGGCGTATTTTGCGCACGCCCAGACGCACGAAGGATTCGGCGACACGCACAATCTCTTCCAGGCTCAACAACTCACTGCGCGGCAGGAAGACATGATTCTTATCGAATATTTCTCGCGGCATGCAGTAAGTGCAGCGCAAATTGCATCGGTCCGTGACCGAAATGCGCAGATCGAGCATGGGGCGGCGCAAGCTGTCCAGCAGCCGCTCCGCCGGCTGGACGCCACCGCAGACCACTGGCTTTGGCTTCGCGTCATGGGCAGGCGGACGTGTTTCGACGATTTTGACAGGTATGATTTTTGCGTAATGCATTATTGATGACTGAATGTTGTGCGCGCCCCGGATTCCGGACTGACGGAAGCCGGTGCATGCTACCATTTTTCTGTCTGCTCTCCTCTACCCATAACGGGTATCACCACGGGGGGAGAAAATAGCACTATCGGCTTATTCGTCCGTCCTGAAAAAATGAATCCGGTTGCCGCCCGCAGCCTTCGCCTGATACATCGCCCTGTCGGCCCACTTGAGGATGTCGTCCGTGCTGGTTTCATGATCGATGAATAACACCACGCCTATGCTAGAGGTACAGTGATGCA
>Ga0209231_1001204_pt1 | contig 10417 bp, 11 predicted proteins | sample Deesub45470m_DNA_FD_188086 | JGI IMG/M metagenome (GOLD analysis project Ga0209231, IMG submission 188086) | Deep subsurface microbial communities from North Pacific Ocean - 450_OLKR46/470m Metagenome (SPAdes) (version 2) | ecosystem: Environmental > Terrestrial > Deep subsurface > Unclassified ... | reverse complement strand
AGAGACAGACGATACCCACGGCCATCTGGTCGGAAGTCGCATTTTGAGTGAAGTCGGTGGGCTGGTCCTGCGACATTCGCGCAAGGTTAACCATGCCGCCCGTTATGGCGGGGACGAGTTTGTTATTCTGCTGCCGTCGACCAATAAAGATGGCGCTCTGAAAATGGCGAGCGCCATGCTTGAGGTCCTCCGCGCCCACACCTTTACCGCTGACGACGGAACGACGTTCAACTTAACCGCCAGTTTCGGCGTTGCTTCCCTGCCCTGCGATACCCGCGACCGCCGCGAACTGGTCTACCTCGCCGACAAGGCGATGTACGAGGTCAAGTCGTCAGGCCGCAACGCGGTCCGCGGCGCCTGATTCACCCCTACCTGCGCCGCAGCGGCAATCCGTAAAGCAATACGAACAATAGCGCTGCGACCAGCACGATCGAGGGCCCGGCCGGTGTGTCCCAGCGGCTTGAACTGCTCAGACCGCCAATCACCGCCAGACAGCCGATCCCGGCCGCGACCGCAGCCATCGTTTCCGGTGTGTGCGCCAGCCGCCGCGCGGCAGCCGCCGGGATGATAAACAGTGCCGTCACCAGCACCAGACCGACCACCTTCATCATCACCGCCACCAAAAGCGCCAGCAGACAGACAAACGCCAGCTTGACCGCATCGACCCGCACCCCCTCGATCCGGGCCATATCTTCATGCACCGTAATGCGCAGCAGATCATTCCACAACCAACCCAGTACCAGCAGCCCGCCAACCCCGATGACGGCAATCCAGATCAGATCAGCGTTATTGATCGCGAGAATATCGCCAAACAGATAGGCCATCAAATCGACGCGCACCGATTCGAGCAACGACAGGGCAACCAGGCCCAGCGCCAGACTGGCATGGGCCAGAATGCCGAGCAGGGTGTCGGTCGCCAGCATCGGCCGTCGCTGCAGCAGAAACAGCAGGACCGCGACCAGCAGGCAGATGCTGATCACGCCGAAGGTCAGATTCATATCAAACAGAAAACTAAGCGCGACCCCGAGCAAGGCCGAATGCGCCAGAGTGTCGCCAAAATAGGCCAATCGGCGCCAAACGACAAAGACGCCAAATGGCGCCGCGACCAGGGCGACCAGCAGGCCGCCGATAAGCGCCCGGAGCAGGAAATCATCCATTGCCATCACCTCTGCGCCGGTTCAATGCTTGTGCTCCTGATCGTGGGCATAAACCGCCAGGGTCCGCGCCGCCTCCTCACCAAACAGTTCGATGAAGGCCGGATTACGGGTGACCGCAGCCGGCGACCCGGTACAGCAGACGTGCCGATTAAGACAGACCACCCGACCAGTGGCGGCCATAACCAGATGCAGATCGTGGGAAATCATCAACACCGCACAGCCGCGCTGCCGTCGCACCCGATCGAGCAGGGAGAACAGCTCCACCTGGCCATGCATATCAACCCCCTGGGCTGGCTCGTCCAGCACCAGAAGTTCGGGAACGCGCAACAGGGTACGAGCCAGAAGCACCCGCTGCAACTCGCCACCGGAGAGCTCCTGCAAGGCCGCATCGAGCAGGTCGGCGGCGCCGACTTCGGCCAGTGTGGCGGTCAGATCAGCCGGTGCCCCGCCACCCAGACGCAGAAAACGACGGACCGGCATCGGCAGCACCGGATCGACATGGAACCGTTGCGGCAAATAGCCGATACGAAGCCCCTCGCGCCGGTAGATGACACCGGTAGTCGGTTGCTGCAGGCCGAGGGCGGTGCGGACCAGGGTGGTCTTACCGGCGCCGTTCGGGCCGATCAGGGTCACCACCTCGCCGGCACGCACCTGCAGATCAACCCCCTGCAAGATATCGATCTGGCGGATGCGCAGCGAAACGTTGGCCACGCCGAGAAGAATTTCAGGACTCTGTTCCAAAGACATAGATCATTCCGTGACAAGCAGCAGCTTATACGTTAACTTTTGCCATGTTCGTTTGAACCCGGCACAATTGCAAGAGGTTTCCCGATGAAAAAATGGCTCCTCCTCTTCATTCTGTTCGCTACTCTTGGTTACCAGCCCGCCGTGGCCGCACCACCCCGGGTCGTCGCCAGCATCCCACCCCTGCATGCCCTGGCCTCCGGTGTGCTGCAGGGGGTGACCACTGCGCAATTACTGCTCCAGACCGGCTCACCGCACTCCTACTCTCTGCGGCCGTCTGACGCCCGTGCCCTGCAGGAGGCCGACCTGCTGATCTGGGTCGGGCCGCAGTTGGAGCTGTTTCTGGTCCATTCACAGCAGAACCTCGGCGCAAAACGCAGCCTCACCCTGCTCGACCTGCCCGGCCTGCAGCGGCCCGCCCTGCGGCATGGTGGGCTGTGGGCAGAAACTGTCCCCGGCGAACCCGATCATGACCATGCCCATGGAGAAGACGGAGGTGGCGATGCCCACATCTGGCTCGACCCGGACAACGCGGTGCTGATCGTCAAGGCGATCGCCGACCGGCTGACCGAACTCGACCCGGTTAACGGCGTCCGCTACCAGCAGAACGGCGCCGACTATATCCATCGGCTGCATAATCTCGACAATGAACTAAAAACGAAGCTGCAACCGGTGCAGCAACGCCCTTATGTCGTCTTCCACGACGCCTTCCAGCCCTTCGAACAACATTATGGTCTGCACCCGGTCGGCGCCATCGCCATCGACCCGGAACGCCGCCCCGGCGCCCGCCGTCTGCAGGAGATCCGTGACCTGCTGCTGCAGAACAAAGCGGTCTGCCTGTTTCGCGAACCGCAATTCGAACCCCGCTACGTCCCTCTGCTCATCGAAGGGACTAACGTGCGCACCGGCATCCTCGACCCCCTGGGAAGCGCCCTCCCCCCCGGCCCGGAACTCTACTTCGACCTGCTGCGCAACCTGACCAGCAGCCTCGTCAGCTGCCTGGCAGAAGGCGCGCCCTGATTTAGTACAGAACACCCAGTCTCACACAAAGCCACAAAGACACCAGGAAATTCGCGACACCGAAACCCAAGGCTGATCAAAAGCCGCCAGATGCAAGGCGCCCGCAGGCCAAGAAGTGAGGCGTAGCGATAGCTACGTCGCAGCGACGCAGCCAATAGCAACGCCGCAGATGTGCCCTTTTCATCAGCCTCTTCACAGAGACTAGAACCAGTCTTTGCGTTTGAAGTACCCCACCATCGCACCCGTCCCCACCAGCATGACTCCCCAGACCAGCGCATAACCGTAGCGCCAGTGCAGTTCCGGCATGTACTCGAAATTCATCCCATAAACGCCGACGATAAAGGTCAGCGGGATAAACAGGGTGGCCATGATGGTCAGCACCCGCATCACCTCGTTGGTCCGCTGGCTGACGCTGGAGAGATAAAGGTCAAGGAGGTTGGCCAGACTTTCACGATAAATTTCGACCGTATCCATCACCTGGATGGTGTGGTCGTAAAGGTCGCGCAGGTAGATCCGGGTCCCTTCAGTCACCAGGGTCGATTCATCGCGCTGCAGCCCGGAGACCAGATCGCGCAGCGGCCAGATGGCGCGCCGGATCAGGGTCATCTCCCCCTTGAGCAGATGGATACGGGTCAGCTCATCCCGGCTCGGCTGATCGGTCATCGCCTCTTCGAGGTCGGCCAGGCTGTCACCGAGACGCTCGAGGATGTGATAATAGCTGTCGACAATCGAATCGACCAGGGCATAAGCAAGAAAATCAGCCCCGCGCTCCCGGGTGCGGCTCCCCTGCCGCCGCAGTCGCTCACGCACCGCATCGAACACATCCCCCTGCCGCTCCTGAAAGGTGAGGACAAATCCGGCACCGAAGGCCACACTCACCTGCTCGGAGCGCACCCGCTCGGTCTCACGGTCATAAAAGAGCATCTTTAAAATCAACAGCAAAACCGTATCAAAATCTTCGCACTTCGGCCGGTGATCGGTATTGAGAATATCCTCCAGAGTCAGGGAATGGAGACCAAAACCGGTACCGATCGCCTCAAGTCGTGGAATATCATGCACCCCATCCAGATTGATCCAGGTCACCCCCGGCGCTCCGCGCTGCTGCAGGCAGGCCTCGACCGACACATCGACCGCCTCGGTCAGGGCGTTGTTGTCGTAAACCATCATCGATAACCGCGACGGCTCCTCCGGCCGATCACCGACATGCACCAGCGATCCCGGCGCCAATCCGATCTTTTTTGGACGAATACGCAACATGGTTCCACCCTTTCCTGTCCTGACCGACTCCCGATCGTTCCAGCCTTCTCTATTTTTCCAGAATCTTACTCAAGTGCATAACATTACATCACCCAAAACGCAAACAACCGCCCCGCATATTTGTTGATGATCTGAAAACTTTTGACGTCGCCAGCCAATTCCAACACCCGCAATCATCAGATTCAAAGCGACCTATGTGCCCTGCCGGAAACTGAACACACCCTCTTCTACGAACCTGAATGAAAAAAGTCTATCCTCTGAATGGACAAAGGGCAGACCCTGTCCCCAGCCTGATGGTCACAACTGAAAATCAAGACACCACAGGAGTTAAATCATGCGCTGCAGAATCAGGACCAATGTTGCAGAACCGACAATGACCCACAGAACGATACCGAGCAGAAGTGGCCGCACCCCCACCTGACGCAACACATCTTTCGTTAATCCGGCACCGATCAGAAACAGGGTCATAACCAGCGTCTGTTTCGACAGCAGGTAAAGCCCGTTCCAAACCTGATCGAAGTCCGGCAGCCCGGTGTTAACAAACGCTGCGACAATAAAACCGATGATAAAGAGGGGATACCGACCCGCTCCTCAGATTTGTAGAAATACCCGGCGATCAGAGTAGAAGGAGCAATCCAGAGGGCCCGGGTCAACTTGGCGGTTGTGCCGACGGTCAAAGCGACCGCACCGAAGGCTGCCGACGCGCCAACAACACTGCTCGTATCATGGATCGCCAACGCCGCCCAGAGCCCGAATTGATGTTGATCGAGTCCAAACAGATGGCCAAGCGGTGGAAAGATGATCAACGCGACCGCATTCAGCGCAAAGACCGTCGCCAGTGAAACCGCAATCTCCTCATCTTTCGCCTTAATCACCGGGGACAAAGCGGCAATTGCGCTTCCTCCACATATTGCAGTCCCAAAAGTAACCAGCGTTCGGGTGTTGGCCGAAACCTTTAACGCCTTGCCAATGAAGGTGCCAATCGTAAGGGTCAAAATGATGCTGACCAGAGTCAACAGCAGGGAGCTTTTCCCGACTTTAATCACTTCAACAAAATCGACACCGAAACCAAGACCAACAACCGAAATCTTGAGGAGCGACTTACTGATTTTAGAGGTCATTTCGGGATTGGGATTGCCGATGAAAAAACTAAAAATAAAGCCTGCGGCCAAGGCGGTCGCAGAGGAGATAAATGGCAAGGCCGTCAGCAGAAACAGACAGATGAATGCCGTTTTTTTTAATTTATACTGCTGAGCATCGTTCAAGCCATCCATACCAGAGCCTCTAGCAATTATTAAATGGCGCTAGTTTCCTGCCCAGTCAGGCCTCGATCGACACATTGGCAGTTTCGGACAGCGTATCGCTGTCGTAAGCCCTTATCGATAATCGCGACCACTTGTTCCAGTCAGCGGAAAGGGAGCAAATATATTGCTGTCGTGCGTGAGCAACCGCATCAGCCGGGGATGGATAAACAGTTTTTCCTTCCCGATCGCCAATTCGGTGAGCACACCAATCTCGGTTAACTGCTTCAAGTACTGTGACGCTGTTTGCCGTTTGGCTATTCCTGCTTCGGTCAAGTTGCTGATACGGCAATAGGGTAGGGCAAAGATCAGATTGACCAGTTCATGACTGTACACCTTGGGTAGCCGCTCCCGTATATACGCCGCCGTCTGCTCCGACAGATTGCGTAGCGTCGCGATCTTGGCCGTCGTCCAGGTGGCTGTTTCTTCAACCCCGGCAATGAGATAGAGCAGCCATGGCTCCCAGTCCCCCGTGCGGGTCACCTGCAACAGCAATCGGTAATAATCTGCCTTGTTCTGGATGATGTAACGGCTCAGGTACAATATCGGCAAAGTCAGCAGACCCTCCTGAATCAGAAACAGACTGTTCAGCACCCGCCCGGTGCGTCCGTTGCCATCGGTAAACGGATGGATCGCCTCAAACTGGTAATGCCCGACCGCCATGCGAACCAGAGGATCAAGCTCCGTTTCGTTATGCAGAAAAAGCTCCCAGTTCGCCAGTTTGTCACGTAACCGGCCCTCCCCTTCAGGCGGGGTATATATTTTTTCTCCGGTCGTATCATTCATCAGTGCCGTGCCCGGTGTACTGCGCACCGACATCGTAACCCCTTTGATCGTCGTGCACACCTGCTCGGCAATACGCGTATTCAACGGAGTCTGCTTGAGGGTCAGGAATCCTTCAAACAGGGCGCGACTGTAGCGTAGAGCCTCCTTGGTCGCTGAATCCGCCTGCCGCTCATGACCGGCATAACGAAACAGGTCATCTGTACTTGTGACGATGTTCTCGATTTCAGAACTGGCCCGCGCTTCCAGCAAAGGTAGCGTATTGATCAGAACCGCCTGATTGGGGATTAGCTCGGCCGCTTGCTTCAACGCAGCCAGCGCCGCCCGCGCGGTGATGCAGCGCTTCAGTACGGCACGGGTTTCCAATTCGACCGCTGGTGGTAACAGCGGCAGTTCGTTATAGGGTCGCTCTGGTTTCCAGCCTGCAGCGCTCATGTTTAAATTATCTTGTTTTTTCGACATAATGGTACTCTATGTCGATGGCATCGACATGTCAATCAGATATGTCGATTATCTATCTTTTTATCGACATATCATCACAATCAAAAAGGTCTGCCCTCCGCATTAGCAAAGGGCAGACCCAATTCCAACCTGAGGGCCACAACGGACAATCAAGTACACCGTACAAAACAAAGACACAAAAAACCCCACCGCTAAAAGCGGCAGGGTTTAATTTTTGGCGTCCCCAGGGGGATTCGCCCACTTCGTCGTCCGTTTCACCTGGACTCCTGCGTCGGCTCCCCTCCGTTCGCTTCCGCGGCCCCGACCATGGCCGCTCTTCTGACATCAAGTCAGCGCTCGCTCCGCTTCGAATCCCCCTCCCACGGGGACAAAAAAACCCCGCCGCGTAAGCAGCAGGGTTTAATTTTTGGCGTCCCCAGGGGGATTCGAACCCCCGTCGCCGCCGTGAAAGGGCGGTGTCCTGGGCCAGGCTAGACGATAGGGACTTAGACTTCAAGTCCCCGCAGGAATGACCCTGCGGTACTACTTGTAAAATGGTGAGCCGGGGGGGGATCGAACCCACGACCATCTGATTAAAAGTAAATCTAGGTAGCTATCTTCGAGCTTAGCATCTCTTCCCAAGTGCTTGTTTTTGCTCATTATTTTATTGCATCTCTATCTAAGCTCCCATATCATTTTTCATCTATTTTAGTGTCAGTCATTGCCAAATACATTGCTTAATTGCTCGGAGTAATTTGTTGTCTCGATTTACCGACAAGATGATTTTGAATATTCAATTACCAGAGAAGGGTCGAAAACTCAAAACCGAAGGAAATGGCTTATACATCATTATCTCACCCAAGGGCATGCGGAAGTGGCAACTCGCATTCAGATGGCAAGGTGAACAGAAGTGGATTGATCTTGGCAAGTATCCCAATGTCTCAATTGATGATGCCAGACGAAAAGCAAGAGAACATCAGTATTCAATCGATCAGGGGATCAATCCATTAGCTGAAGATGATCCTATCGACTCGAAATTGACCGTAGAGCAGCTATCGGATGAATATCTATCCAAGTGTGCGAAATCCGGAGTACACTGGACACCCATTCCGGTATTGACTGGACACCGATTCCGGAACTGACTGGACAGTCATTCCGGTTTTGACAGGACACTGATTCCGATTTTAACTGGACACTTTTTGGATGATTTCCGGAAACGGCTGCCCAGTCGATTCGAGTCGAATTTCCCCATCTTCCTGCCGCCATCACGTACCATCCTCGGAAAAATATTCGGAGGTCATGGTGAAGAAAGGCAGGAAGAAATCAATGCGAACAATACGAGAAATTTTGAGGCTACATTTTGAGCACAACTTGAGTCAGCGTGCCATAGCCCGTGCCTGTGCGGTCTCCCCGACCACCGTTGGTGGTTATCTGGGCGGCGCCGAACAGTCCGGACAGACTTGGGTTGATCTATCGGCACTTGACGACCGTTCTTTGAAAACGCTGCTCTCTCCTGATGATGGTCGCAAGTCTTCTCGAAAGCCACTTCCCGACTTTGATGCACTGTGTCTGGAGATGAAGAAGAAAGGGGTGACCCTGCAACTTCTCTGGGAAGAATATCGAGCCATTCATCCCGACGGCTACGGGCGCAGTCAATTCTGCGAACTCTACCATCGGCACGGGAGCACCCTTGATCCGGTCATGCGTTTCACGCACAAGGCTGGGGACAAAATGTTTGTTGATTTCTCCGGGGACCGGCCCTCGTACGTAAACTCTGAGACCGGCGAAATCATCGAATCTGAGCTGTTTGTCGCAACCTTGGGCGCCAGTTCCCGCATCTACGCTGTTGCGGTCGCCAGTCAGCAGATTCCGGACTGGACCAGGGCACATATCAAAGCTTTCGAATATTTCGGCGGGGTTCCTGCCTGCGTGGTTCCGGACCAATTGAAATCGGGGGTCAAGACCTCCTGCAAATATGACCCGGAGATCAATCCAACCTACGCTGAGCTTTGCGCCCATTATGGCGTTGCGGTTGTCCCTGCACGCCCGGGCGAACCCCGCGACAAGGCGAAGGTGGAAAGCAGCGTCCTCATTGCCCAGAGGCGGATCCTTGCAACCTTGCGCAACCGCACATTCTTCACTCTCTCCGAGCTCAACGGCGCAATTGCCGTTGCACTGGAGACACTGAACAACCGCCCCATGCAGGGGATGGGCAAATCCCGCAATCAGCTCTTTGCAGAACTCGACAAACCCGCGCTCAAGGCCCTTCCTGCGCAGCGCTTTGACCTGCAAAGCTGGAAAAAGGCGAAGGTTCACATTGACTATCACGTTACAGTGGAGGGGGCCTGGTACAGCGTCCCCTATACGCTGATCGGCAAGGAGGTGATGGTCTGTCAGACCGCCACGATCGTCGCCATTCTTCACGACGGCAAACGTGTCGCTTCCCATGCTCGCAGCCACAGGAAAAATGTCTACATCACAGTCGATTCCCATCGACCTTCTGCCCATCAGAAGCATCTGGAGTGGACACCGGAGCGGATGCGCCACTGGGGGCAAAGCATCGGATCCCGAACCGGCTCTATGATCGAAGCCATCATCCAGTCGGTCGACCATCCTGACCACGCCTACCGTAAGTGTCTGGGGCTGCTCAGGCTGGCCAAGAGTTGCGGCAATGATCGCCTGGAGTTGGCCTGCGACCGGGCGCTCAGGCTGCGGGCTATCGGCTATCGCAGCGTCAAGAATATCCTTGCCAAGGGGCTCGAAGATGCTGATCTCCCCGAGCAGGATGAGGCGTCTTTGCCGCTGTTCCATGCCAACGTCAGGGGGAGCGACTACTACACGGGGGGTGTCCAATGATGTTGGAGATGACTCTCGGCAAACTGCACCAACTCAAGCTCGCCGGCATGGCCGAAGCCTTGACCGGACAGGCGCAAAGCACCATGTACAGCGAACTCTCCTTCGAAGAGCGGCTGGGCCTGCTCGTTGATCAGGAGATGAACGTTCGAGACAACCGCAGACTGACTAACCTGTTGCGGGGAGCCAAACTGCGCTATTCAAACGCCAGCCCCGAAGACATTGACTTCCGAACGCCCCGAGGGCTCTCCAAGGAGGTCATCCTCTCGCTGATGCAAAACGGCTGGGTCAAGGGGAAGCAAAACGTCATCATTACCGGTCCCACCGGCAGTGGCAAAACATACATTGCCTGCGCCCTTGCCAACAGTGCCTGTCGCAGCGGTCACAGCGCCTACTACATCCGGTTGCCGCGACTGCTGCAGGATCTGCACATTGCCAGAGCAGACGGCAGTTACGGCAAGCTTCTGACACGTCTTGCCAAGTACGCCCTCCTGGTCATCGACGACTGGGGCTTGGCAAAGCTGGGTGACAAGGAACGCCGGGATATCCTTGAGGTGCTCGAAGACCGCCACGGTATCACTTCGACCATTATCGCCAGTCAACTCCCGACGGAACAATGGCACGATATCATCGGCGATCCCACGATTGCCGATGCCGTACTGGACAGGCTGGTACACAACGCGCATAGACTCACGATGAAGGGAGAATCGATGAGAAAACTGATGTCAAAGATCAAGTAGACTGGACACTTTAAAACGGCAACTGCGGCAGGAAGAGTTAGGGGGAAACACTGTCCAGTTCAAACTGGAATCGCTGTCCAGTCAATACCGGAAACACTGTCCAGTAAAATCGGATTGCGCA
>Ga0209231_1001203_pt1 | contig 10424 bp, 8 predicted proteins | sample Deesub45470m_DNA_FD_188086 | JGI IMG/M metagenome (GOLD analysis project Ga0209231, IMG submission 188086) | Deep subsurface microbial communities from North Pacific Ocean - 450_OLKR46/470m Metagenome (SPAdes) (version 2) | ecosystem: Environmental > Terrestrial > Deep subsurface > Unclassified ... | reverse complement strand
CATGCATGTGCTTTTTGACGGGCTTTACGAAAAACGCACGGTGATCGCCATGAGCATGCGAACATTGGTGTGGTCTACGATTGCATTCCTTGCATGGCACCAGCTGGTGCGGCGCCAGGCATGAGTCATACCGTTGCGCCGCCTATAACACAGCGCCGCATGAATGACAGAAAATGCAATGAATATCCTGCTCCGCCATCTGACTCGCAGAAAGAGGGGAGCAGCGTGGATACTCACGCTGCTTTTGCACATCGTACCGGCGCAAGCTGCCAATGAAAATATTCCCGAGCTTGTGGATTGCATGGCCGATGAGTCAGTCAGATTTCGAGGGGGGACAGCAAGACTGGAAAACGATCTTTTTACCGGCACCGACCAGAATTACACCAATGGCGTGGCGTTCACCGCCATTTCGCACGATATCGCCGGCAAGCTTAGAGTCGAATGCCTGCCCACGCCGGTGCGGCTGCATGCTGAACTGATCAAGTTTATGAACCCTGATTTTTGGGCCGATGCAGAAAATTCTGCTCACACGCAAAACGTGACGGTGAAGTTTGGCCAATCCATGTTCACACCGAAAGATTTTTCCAGAACCGATCTGATCACGGGCGATCGGCCTTATGCGGGCTTGCTGTATGTGGGCATGTCGTGGAACCGCCGCAAACATGAGCCACAAAGCAATTTGGAAATGCTCGATACGCGTGAAATTACCCTGGGCGTCATCGGTCCGTTGGCTCTCGCAGAACAGTCACAAAACCTGTTTCATGATGCGATCGGCGCCGCCAGATTTCTCGGCTGGCAACATCAGTTGAAGAATGAGCCCGCGCTGCAACTGGCCATGGATCGCAAATTCAAGGACTATCGCGGAACGGGCGCGATCGTGCCGGGTTTCTCCAACGATTCGATACGCTCGCTGGGACTGCGGCTGGGCAATATCGAAACTTCCGCCAGCCTGGGCATAGAAGGCCGTATCGGCTGGAACCTGCCGAACGACTTCGGCACCTATCCGATCAGGCCGGGTGCCGAAAACCGTCCGCCATCGGCAGACACCGTCCACAGCGGTTCGGGCGATACTCCTTCGGCACTCGCCAAGCCACGCCCAGGCGTTCACCTGTTCGGGACGATGGAAACAAAGCTCGTCGCGCATGACTTTTCGCTCGACGGCAATCTCTTTCGATCAAGCCACAGCGTCACTCGCCGGCCATGGGTTACCCAGGCTGCCATCGGCATCAGCGCTCAGGGCATGGTGGCCGGGCACGGCACCAAGCTGGCCGTGATGCGTGTTTACCGTTCACGGGAATTCGAAGAGCAGGGGCCAAGCCAAGCCTATGGCTCTGTCGCGCTGAACCTTGAGTTCTAAAAATACGCATGCCGTGGATGCACCCGACTATTTCCCTCTGTCCACAAGTCAGAAAGCCATGCAATATCTGCACGGACAGCGCCTGATACCAGCCCACAGATGCAGGAGAGGCACGACCGCCGAACCGGCGTTAAAAAACCCGCTTAAGCTGCATGCGTGCGGGTTATCGAGACTTTGCAATATCTGTTAAAACAGTGTTCTGGCGGAGAGGGTGGGATTCGAACCCACGGTAGCGTATAACGCTACGCCTGATTTCGAGTCAGGTACATTCGACCACTCTGCCACCTCTCCGGGACGCGAATTCTACCAGATACCGGCAATTTGGTGCAGAATGATGGCATGCGCAGACACGAGATTTTAATCAGGTCATTACAGATCGGCACTTTTCTGTCGTTGTTGATGTTCGGCTATTCCAGCCTGGACAAGGCGCTGCCTTCCTGGCGAGACGAAGAGCTGGTCGTTGTCATTTCGCAGAACACGACCCTTTCGGACGAAGAATTTTCCAAACAGCTGGCGCAGCATTTCGCCAATTATCTGGGCGTGCCGCTGAAAATAGTGCTGATTCCGGCAGAGCAAATTGAAACCCACTTTCGTAATCACCGCGCCCACTTCTCCGCATCCGGCTTCAGGCTGGACGAAAAAAACAAAGCGCTGCTTTTTGGTCCGGGCTATTTACCTGTGCGCGAACAGGTGGCATTCAATCAGAATCAGCGCGCCCCGCGTCACCTGAACGAACTCGTCGGCAAGCGTATCGCCGTGGTGGCGGGCTCAAATCACGAGAAGGCGCTGATCGCACTTAAGCAGGACATGCCCGAGCTGAGCTGGGAATCCCGCACGAAGCAAACCACCGTTGAAGATTTGCTCACAGAAATCGCGCAGGACAAACTGGACTTCACCATTGCCAATCACGAACAAATTGAGCAGATGCTCAATTACTTCCCCAATCTTGCCGTCGCGTTCGACATCGGCAAGCCTTCCAAACTGGCATGGGCCTTTCCGGCTGATGCAGATAACGCGCTGATTGCCGCATCCGAACAATTCTTTGCCGGTATCAAGAAAAATGGGGATTTGAACAAACTGCTGGATCGTTACTATGGCCACAACGACAGGCTGGCGCCCCTAGACGCGGCCGCATTCATCAAACAAACCAGCCTGACCCTGCCCAGGTTTCAGAGCTTATTCGAAGAGGCTGGCAGGGCGGTCAACGAGGACTGGCGTCTGATTGCCGCAATCGCCTATCAGGAATCACACTGGGACCCGCTGGCGACTTCTTTCACTAACGTGCGCGGCATGATGATGCTGACCGAAGCGACAGCCGACCGCATGAACGTATCCAACCGCCTCGATGCCCGCGAAAGCACACTCGCAGGCGCCAAATATCTGCAACTGCTAAAGAAACAACTGCCATCACGCATCCAGGAACCCGAACGCACCTGGCTGGCACTGTCCTCCTACAATCAGGGGCAGGGACATCTTGAGGATGCACGCGTCCTGACAAAACGGCAGGGCGGCAATCCTGATTCCTGGGTAGAGGTGAAAAAATGGCTGCCCTCATTAAGCAACCCTAAGCATTTTCAGAATCTGAAATACGGCTATGCGCGCGGCGGAGAAGCCGTGATTTTCGTGGAAAATATCCGCGCCTATTACGACATGCTGACCCGGCTCACCAGCGAAACCGCCACACCCCAGAAACACGACTACCAGCTGATCAGCACACGTAAAAACCCCGCCTTTTCTCTGCACGCGCAAGGCAAGACCAGACTGTCACCCGACAGCACGGCGCGGTCTGGCTCGACCTACTCCCTGTCACCCTGACGATGCTCTGCAAGCTGTCGCTCGATACGCTCCAGACGTGCGGCGATATCCTGCAGCATCACCCCGGTATCACGTTCCTCGCGTTCGATCTTTTGCACATCTGCGCCGACAAAGAAGGCCGACAGGTTGGCGGTCAGCAATGACACCAGCACGACCCCGAACAGGATCAACAAGGCGCCGAACACCCTGCCCGCCGGACTCGACGGCACGATGTCGCCATAACCCACGGTGGACATCGTCACCCACGCCCACCACATGCCGTCCCACACCGTGCCGATAGACGGGTCGATGCGCACCACCAGCACGGCCGACAACAGCATGGTGATCAATGCCACGACCAGCGTGGCGCCCAGCTGATGGTAGGACAGAAGTTTACGTATCGTGCGCGACATGCGCGTAAACAGCACCAGCACCAGCAGCAGGCGCAAGTTCCGCAGCAATCCTGCCAGCGGGGTATAAGCCCAGAGCAGCGGTATGCTGCCGACGATGATGAGGGAATTCATCCAGTTATGCTTCAGATAACGCCGTTTGTTTTTGGTCAGAGCGGTCAACAACACGGTTTCACTGAAGAAGGCCAGCCACACCAGCCATTCGGCGATGCGTTCCGTCAAGGGAGAAATACTGCCGCTCTCGCCCAGATACCACTGAAAGGGTATCCACAGCGCGACGCACAGCATCGGCCATTCCAGCCGTCTTCCCCACAGACGCGCGGCAGGTGTCTCGCTTTCATCAACGCCTGCGATACCGAGCCAGTGGACGATAGCCATTTAGCGAGCCAGCTTTTCCAGGCCGCCCATGTAAGGCCGCAGCACCTCGGGAATCACGATACTGCCGTCAGTCTGCTGGTAATTTTCCAGCACGGCGACCAGCGTGCGTCCGACCGCCAGACCCGAACCGTTCAGGGTATGCAGCAATTCCGGCTTGCCTGCGCTGTTCCTGAAACGCGCCTGCATGCGGCGCGCCTGGAACGCCTCGAAACTGCTGCATGACGAGATTTCGCGGTAGGTATCCTGCGCAGGCAGCCACACCTCGATGTCATAGGTGATAGCGGAAGAAAAACCGATATCGCCGGTGCAAAGTCTGACCACGCGGTAGTGCAAGCCCAGTTGCTGCAATATCGTCTCGGCGTGCCCCAGCAATTGCTCCAGCGCGGCGCAAGACTCGTCAGGATGCACCATCTGCACCAGCTCAACCTTGTCGAACTGATGCTGTCGTATCATGCCGCGCGTATCGCGCCCGGCCGAACCTGCCTCCGAACGGAAACAAGGCGTGTGTGCGACAAACTTCAGCGGCAATTGCTCCAGCGGCACGATCTCGTCGCGCACCATATTGGTGACAGGCACTTCGGCGGTCGGGATCAGATAAAAATTCTGCTCTCCCCCCTCACCCATCTGACGCGGCACGCGGAACAGATCCTCTTCAAACTTGGGCAGCTGACCCGTGCCGCGCATCGAGGCGGCATTCACCAGATACGGCACATATACTTCGGTATAGCCGTGCTGATCGGTGTGCGTATCCAGCATGAATTGCGCCAGCGCCCGGTGCAGCCTGGCCAGCCCGCCCTTCAGCACCGAGAAGCGCGCGCCGGAAATCTTCGCCGCCGTCTCAAAATCCAGACCGCCCAACCCCTCACCCAGCTCGACATGATCTTTCACCGCGAAATCGAATACCGGCGCGCTGCCGACACGGCGCAACTCCTGATTGTCCGCCTCAGAAGCGCCGACCGGCACGCTCTCGTGCGGCATATTCGGCAACCCTTCCAGCATGATTTGCAATTCCGCCTGCAATTCAACCAGTTGCACCTCTGTCGTTTTCAGCTCGTCGCCGACCAGCGCCACTTCAGCCATGATGGCCGTGGTGTCCTCGCCCTTGGCCTTGGCCTGCCCGATCAGTTTGGACGCACTGTTGCGCCTGGACTGCAACTCCTGAGTGCGCATCTGTATGGCTTTGCGCCGCACTTCCAGCTCATGAAAACGCGCCGTATCCAGCACAAAACCCCGTGTAGCCAGCCGTGCCGCCACACCCTCCAAATCACTGCGCAAAAGCTGAATATCCAACATGCTGTATTTCCTTATTTGAAAGCGGACACGACCACGGTACGTCCCAGACGGATGGTCCTGGAATTATGTTGCATGACATAAGGCTCATTTTCCCTGCCCAGCGTATGGTAGCGATCGCGCTCCAGACGCAGGAACCGGCCCCACCCCAGACAAACCAGCGGCGCAAACAGGATGCTCAACAGCCTGGAACTAGCCTGCAGCTTATCGGTGGCCAATTGCAGATCGCGAAAATCGCAGTCCAGCATGGCGTGAGCAAGATAAAAATAAGGGATGGGGGTAATGTGGCCGCTGGTATTGAAGCGATCCTGATTCTTGACCGGCAAGGGGCCGAACAGATTGGCAAAACCCGTCACCAGATAACGCAGGCGCGATTTCATGTTGAGCACATTAGGCGTGGTAACCACCATCAACCCACCCGGTTTCAACACCCGCTTAATTTCGCGCAGCACGGCGCGATAATTCTCCACATGCTCCAGCACCTCCGAACAGGTCACCAGATCAAAACTTTCGTCCTCATAAGGCAGGGGATGGGTATTCAAATCCAGCTGCGTGACGGGCACATCCTTGAGCGCAAAACGTTCAATATGATAGTCACACGCCTGCGCCTCCAGTTTTGGCCAGGTCTGGCGCAGCAAAGCCAGCAGATCCCCGGTCCCCGCACCTATATCCAGACAACGCGGCGCCTCATGTTTCAGCCGTTGTTTGACGACCTGCTCAACCGAGCTGTATATCGCATCATTACACATGTGATCTCTCTACTTTTTGTTTTTTGCTGCGGCATCCAGTTCACAGAGCCGCGCCAGTTTCTCGGCAATTTTGCCTTCCAGCCCGCGATCCGTAGGCTGATAAAAATTTACCTGCGGCATATCGTCCGGGAAATACCTCTCCCCCGCCGCATAACCGACCGCCTCGTCATGCGCGTAACGATAATCACGCCCGTAATCGAGCTGCTTCATCAATTTGGTTGGTGCATTACGCAAATGCAGCGGCACTTCCCGTGAGCCATCCCTGGCCACAAAGGCCCGCGCGGCATTATACGCGACATAGCCCGCATTCGACTTGGGCGCGCAGGCCAAATAGATCACAGCTTGCGCGAGTGCCAGCTCGCCCTCCGGCGAACCGAGCCGCTCATAGGTCTGCGCCGCATCGTTGGCCAACTGAATCGCGCGCGGATCGGCCAGGCCGATGTCTTCCCATGCCATGCGCACAATGCGCCGCGCCAGATAACGTGCATCCGCCCCGCCATCCAGCATGCGCACCAGCCAGTACAACGCCGCATCCGGACTGGAGCCGCGCACCGATTTGTGCAGTGCGGAAATCTGGTCGTAGAACGCTTCGCCGCCCTTATCGAAACGGCGCAGATTCTGCGCCAGCGTGTTATCGAGAAACTTCGCATCAACAGTTTCAAGCCCTGCGGCCTGAGCGGCAGTCTGCAACTGCTCCAGCACATTCAGCAGGCGGCGCGCATCGCCGTCGGCATAGCCGATGATGCGCTCGCGTGCATCGTCGGCAAAGCTCAATCCCGGCAATGCCACCTGCTGCGCACGCTCGAACAAGGCGCCCAGCTCTTCCGCCGACAAGGCGTGCAGCACATACACCTGCGCGCGCGACAGCAGCGCGTTGTTTACCTCGAAGGAGGGATTCTCAGTGGTCGCGCCGATAAAGGTCACCAGACCCTGTTCGACGAAGGGCAGGAAGGCGTCCTGCTGCGACTTGTTAAAGCGGTGCACCTCGTCCACAAACAAAATGGTATGGCGGCCGTTCTGCTGCAACACCCGCTGCGCCTCGGCGATGGCCTCGCGTATATCCTTCACGCCGGACAGCACGGCGGACAGTGGCATGAATTCGGCATCGAACGCAGTAGCCATCAGCCGCGCCAGCGTGGTCTTGCCCACCCCGGGCGGCCCCCATAAAATCATCGAATGCAGACGACCTGACTGAAACGCCAGCCGCAATGGCCTTCCTTCGCCCAGCAGATGCGACTGGCCGATCACCTCGTCTATGTGTTGCGGGCGCAGCCGTTCAGCCAGGGGAGCCGCAGCGGCGGGGCTGTCAAAAAGCGTATCGTTTGGCACTGTCAATCGCTTATCACATCAGCACCGGCGGGTGGCGTGAATTGAAACTGTGTTGCGGAGAGTTTGGGGTTGCGCTGCATCGCCGAGAAGCGCAGCACGGTCTTGTGGCCGAACGCGTCGTTCAGTTCCATCGCTACCAATGCGGCTTGTGCGTCGAACCCCATATACACGGCCGAAAAGCTGCTTTCCTGAGATTTTGGCGTGGCTTGCAGCCATTCCAGCCCTTCGCGGCTGCCGCTTTCCTTGAGGATAAAACCGCGCTCGATCTCGTTGCTGCCCGCCAGCAGGGCGGCCGGGCTGCTGCCTAAAGCCGCATCCAGCTTCCTGACCGTGACCTGATTCAGGTCCTTGTCATACAGCCAGAATTTCGCGCCATCTCCTACGATGATCTGCTCGTAAGGCTGCTGATACGTCCAGCGAAAACGACCGGGACGCTGAAACTGCATGACACCTGAGGCACTCTGCATGCGCTTGCCGTTCTGCTCCAGCACCACCTGGGTGAAATTCGCCTGCGCGGAATGCGTCGCCGAGATGAAGGTTTTAAGCTTCTCTATCGCGCCGGCCTGCGCGATGGTCGCACACATAAAAATAGCCAAACCAATAAATAGTTTTTTTAACATGCTTTATACCTGAGATTGGTAAGGGTTAAAGGGAGAAGGGTGGCCGCACCAAGATTTTACTCTTCCCCCTTCCCCCTTCCCCCTTCCCTGTTTGGAGCAATCACTTCGCGATTGCCGTTGCTCTGCATGGCAGTCACGATACCGGCGGTTTCCATTTGTTCGACCAGACGCGCGGCGCGGTTGTAGCCTATGCGCAGATTGCGCTGCACCAGCGAGATCGAGGCGCGACGGGACTTGACCACGATCTCCACCGCCTGATCGTAGAGCGGGTCGGCTTCTGCATCCAGCGTGGGCGACATGCCGCCATCGTCGGCTGAATCTTCGAGGGAATTGAGCACGCCATCTATGTATTGCGGCTCGCCCTGCGCCTTCAGGTATTCGGTGATGCGATGCACCTCCTGATCGGACACGAACGCGCCGTGCACGCGCTGCGGATAGCCTGTACCGGGCGGCAGATACAGCATGTCACCCTGTCCCAGCAAGGCTTCTGCACCCATCTGATCGAGGATGGTGCGCGAATCTATCTTGGAGGACACCTGGAACGCCACGCGCGTCGGCACGTTGGCCTTGATCAAGCCGGTGATCACATCCACCGAGGGGCGCTGCGTCGCCAGCACCAGGTGTATGCCTGAGGCGCGCGCCTTCTGCGCCAGACGCGCGATCAGCTCTTCTATCTTCTTGCCGACCACCATCATCAGATCGGCCAGTTCGTCTATGAACACCACGATCATCGGCAATTCTTCCAGCGCTTCCGGATCATCCGGCGTGAGTGAGAAAGGATTGGTGAGCGGCTGCCCGGCCTTGATCGCCTCGCGGTGCTTCTGATTGAAGCCTGCGATGTTGCGCACGCCGAAATGGGACATCAGCCGGTAACGCTTGTCCATCTCCTGCACGCACCAGTTGAGCCCGGACGCGGCCTGGCGCATATCGGTCACCACCGGGCAGAGCAGATGAGGTATCCCTTCATAGATAGACAGTTCGAGCATCTTGGGATCGATCAGCAACATGCGCACCTGCTGCGGCGTAGCCTTGTAGAGGATGCTGAGTATCATGGCGTTGATGCCCACCGACTTGCCCGAACCGGTCGTGCCCGCCACCAGCACATGCGGCATCTTGGCCAGGTCCGCGACGACCGGTTTGCCGGCAATGTCCTTGCCCATCGCCATCGTCAGCATGGAATGCATGTCGGCATAGACCTGCGAGCTTAAGATTTCGGACAGGTGCACCATCTGCCTTTTGGGATTGGGCAACTCCAGCGCCATATAGCTCTTGCCTGGTATGGTCTCGACCAGGCGGATGCTCACCACCGACAGGGCGCGCGCCAGATCGCGCACCAGATTGGTGATCTGGCTGCCCTTCACCCCGACCGCAGGTTCGATCTCGTAACGCGTGATCACCGGCCCCGGATAAGCGGCCACCACTTTGACCTCCACGCCAAAATCCTTCAGCTTGTGCTCAATCAGGCGCGAGGTGAACTCCAGCGTATCGGCGGAAACGGTCTCAAGCTGATGGGTCGCCGGGTCGAGCAGATGTAGCGGCGGCAACGGCGAATCCGGCATGTCGGCAAACAGCGTGATTTGTTTTTCCTCGCCCACACGTGCCGACTGGGCCACTTCCATCACCGGCATCTCTATGTGTATAGGCTGGTGCACCTCGACGCGTTTTTTCTCCACCTCGACGACTGCGCTGCGCTGGCTGGTGGCCTGAACACCGATACGCCTGTCCTGACGCGTCTGCCAGTACTGCTGCATGCCGCAATAGGCAGCTTCCATCCGCGCACCCAGCCAGTCCATGAATCGCAGCCACGACAGGCCGCTGAACACGCTGAAACTGCTCGCCATCAGCGCCAGCAGCAGCAGGGTTGCGCCGGTAAAGCCCAGCAAGCGCGTCAGCGCATCACCGATCAGCAGGCCGAACATGCCGCCGGGCTCCAGAGGCAGGGACACTTCCAGGCTATATAAACGAATGGCTTCGAGTGCGCTGCTGGCGAGCAGCAAGGAAACGAAGCCGGCTATCGAGACCCACAGCGTGCGTTTGCTGAAGAGGCTGTCTGCCCGCAGGTTGCGATAACCCGCCCATAACTGTTGCAGCATGAACAGCACCAGCCACCAGGCCGAAACGCCGAACAGATAAAACAGCAGGTCGGACAAATAAGCGCCCAGCACACCCGCAGGATTGTCGACCTGCGTGCCGGCTACACTATGCGACCAGGCCGGATCGGCCGGATTGTAACCGTACATGGCCACGGCGAAATACAGCGCCCCGGCAACCAGCAGCAGCCAGCGCGATTCGCGCAGCAAACTGAACAGTTTGTTTCCCGGCAAATCGTTGACTGATTCAGCCATGTTCTACCCCGACCAGACCCAGCTGCTCGGCGGCACGCACCGCTTCCAGACGGTTCTTGACATTGAGCGCCAGATATACCGCAGCCACATGGATTTTGACGGTGCCTTCGGCGAGATGGAAAGCCGATGCGATCTCCTTGTTGCTCTTTCCC
>Ga0209231_1001202_pt1 | contig 10432 bp, 10 predicted proteins | sample Deesub45470m_DNA_FD_188086 | JGI IMG/M metagenome (GOLD analysis project Ga0209231, IMG submission 188086) | Deep subsurface microbial communities from North Pacific Ocean - 450_OLKR46/470m Metagenome (SPAdes) (version 2) | ecosystem: Environmental > Terrestrial > Deep subsurface > Unclassified ... | reverse complement strand
CATTTAGGTCATGTGCATTATCTAAAGCTTCCAATTCTTGTTCCATAACCCAGTATGCTTGCCACTCTGTAATAATTTCAGCGTGTAAGTCGGCGTATAGGCCACTTAAAATACCTTCATTTGCAATATAGCCTTCAGCTTCAACTTCTAATGCGTCAACAACTGCTTGTTTTGCATCAATAATTGGTTGAATTACAGCAATTTCAGCAGTCCAATCAGCAATATTTGCTAAAGCACCATCAATATTGTCTTGAAGACAAACATCATCACAAACCAAGAAAGCAGTTAAGTCGGCTTCTGCATCAGTTAAGTCAGTGTTCGCATCAGTTAAAGCATTATCAGCGTCAGTTACGGCTTGAACTTTAATAGCCAAGTCATCTGTAGCGTCATCAACAGCGGTTTGTGCAGCATCCACAACAGCTTCAGCAGCAGCAACGAGCGCTAATTGATTTTCATATAAATCTTTTTGATGGTCATAAACCACTTGCGCAGCAGCTAAATCATCTCCAAAATTATCAACGATATCTTGTTCAACTGCAACTGCAGCTTCTAAAGGAGCAATCGCATCTAAGGCAGCTGTTAATACATCAGCAGCAATTTCTAAACGGTCAGCATTAGTACCACCCGCAACGTCATCACCACCTACATTGTAATAATCTCCAGGAGCTAAAGCGCCAGCAGTTGCATCAGCAAGGAAAGCTGCATAAGTACCATAAGTGCCTGTTTGATTAATACCAGCACCTGCAGTTAAAGATAAAGCCAATACACCATTGTCTGTACCATTAACTTCTCTGTAAGAATCGGTTGGAGTAGTTGCGTCTGCGTGAAGACCTACAGCGCCATTAGTTCCCCCTGTCCAAACAAATCCAGTTGGATTCGCTTCAAAAGCAACTACTTTAGCATCGTAATCAGCTTGTGCAACTAATACATCAGCTTGTGCAGCAGCCAAATCAGCTTCGGCAGCAGCTAAAGCAGCTTCAGCAGCAGGAAGACCAGCTTCATAAGCAGCAGTTTCGTCAGCTAAATCTTGAATAGCATCTTGATAAGATACATTTAATAATGCCAATTCTGCATTTAAGTCAGACAATGCAGTGTTAGCATCAGTTAAATCATCATTAGCAGCAGCTAATACATCATCAGCAGCCCATTTAGCTTCATTAGCAGCGTCTAAAGCATCTTCAGCGGCAGTTACTGCAGCTTCAGCATCACTCACGGCCAATTCTAAAGCAGCTAATGCTGTTGGATAATCGTCTAAGGCAAGTTGCCAATCTGCGATATCCTCTTGTGCATCCGCGATCCAAGCTTCACGATCTTCTTTTTCGTCTATAGCTTCATTTAAATCATCAAGAGCATCTTCATATCTGTCAACAAACTCATCTCTTAGACCCGCTTCATCATAAATAGCCATAATTTTATTGAATTGCACTTGCATTTCAATTTCTTTGGCATCCATTTGATCGTGGTACAAGCTATTTTGAGCTTTTAAAGCTGAAATAATAGCTTCTGGAGTAGAAGGGTTAGCTATATATGCTTCTAAATCAGCGATAGCAGTTTCTAAATTAGCTTTGGTAGCCATTGCAGTAGCAACATTTCCTTCCATTTGAGCTAAGTAAAACTCCCAAGAAACATCACCATTTTGCATTAATTGCGCATTAGCCAAATCAGTTTTAGCCCCTAATAAATCATACATAATGTCATTTGCATGGTTCATAGCCAACATGTAGTTATAAGCATAACCAACAGCCAATTGAGCACCTGCAGCTTCCATTGCAGCTATTGCAGCGGCCATATCAATATCAAATTGAACTTGCGCTAGGGCTAAGTCATTTTGCGCAGTGGCAACAGCTAAATTAGTTTCAGCAACTAATTTTAAAAGGTACTGTTCACGTTGTGCAGCTTCATAAGCATTGTCTGCTTCCATACCTGCTGTTTCAACCTCAACTTGTGCAGTTTGAGCGGCAGTGTAATCGGCTTGTGCTTGCGTAGCTTCTGCTTGTGCCAACAATAAAGCGGCTTCAGCATTTTGCACACCGGCTTGTGCAGCAATTAAATCAGCTTGAGCCTCATAAATGGCTTCAACTAGGGGGGAAACTTCGTTGTCTATACAAGACGTGAAGGTTACACTAAATAGGGCAGTCAGCATTAGGACTACCGACAATTTTTTTAAATGTTTCATTTTGTAACTTTTTAATTAATATTCTTTTAAATTTAAATAGGTTAACACAATTGTGTTTCCACAATTAGTAACAAAACTACATATATAATTTTTATTATGCAATAATTGATTTGTCAAAACCTTTTATTTTTAATGCTAAAATAATAATATTTTTGATTATTCCTACATAATATGTTAAAAAATAAGCAGTTAATGCGAATGAAGTGTTGTTTTTATTTTTTGATTGATGGTTTAATTTCTTGTTTTTCCCCATTTTTCGTGGGTTTTTAAAGGTTTTTTTGCTGATTTACACCACTTTTTTATAAGTTTTCACTGAGGAAATACCAATAAGTGGCTTAACAATGCTTTATTTAGGTTATATGTTGGTTTAACCGCCCATATTTTTGCCTATTTTACTTTTTAGGCGCTGTTTTTTTGCATTTATAAAAGTCACTCACTATAATAAGGTGAGATTGAAGTGTAATTGGAACAATTTTTACAGCTATTTGTCAAAACAAAACCCCTTAAAAAATTATTTCAATTTTAAAAGGGGTGAAGGGCAATGTCATTAAGTTAAGGATATTTGTCATTCCGACAAAGGAGGAATCGCATCAAACTAGCTAATCATTATGAGATTCCTCGTACCTCGGCAGGACAAAAAAATGGGCATCAAAGTCTTAACTTAATGACATTGGGGTAAAAGGGCGCGAAAAATATCCTTTCTATTTAGGATTGATATTTAAACCCGGTTTGGATTTACCTGTTTCTTTTACAGATTTGCTTTTGGCCGGTTTCGCTTTTGCGGCTGCTTTTTTGGGCGCTTTTTTTTCTGGTGCCATTTTTATAAGATTTTAGTTAGAAAAATAAAATTATTAATTATTTTAAGATGAAATAAATTTTAATTAACTTGAAACATTAATTAAAAACTTCGTTTATGCTACCGTCAATTTTTAAATTTAGAAATATCGTTCTCTTCTTTTTTACCGGATTTATTTACGGGCAGCGACCCACACATTCGCCAAATCCGCAAGACAATACACCCATAGATCTCAATAATTTGTTTGATGTCCTTGTTTTTATTGTATTGCCTATTTTGATGATTATATTCTATATTTTATGGCGAAAACAGCTTAAGAATAAGGGCAATAAAAATTAAAATCGAAATAAAAATATTGGATAGGATATGCAATTCTTAAAGTAATGGATGACTTCGTTTCGTCAAGACGTTAAATTTATTTAACTCGAATAAACATCCTGTTTAACCTAACCCAATCCAAATCTTTTGATAATTTTGCATCACAAATCTTTTAGATGCAATTCACCGGTAAACGTTATCTCGATTATAGCTCATTCATAAAATTTACTTTTGGGGAAAGGGTTCAAAAAATATCTTTGGATATCGGCTTTTCCTGTCCGAACCGAGATGGCTCAAAAGGTTATGGTGGCTGCACGTATTGCAACAACGACACTTTTAATCCGTCCTATTGCGAATCAACAAAAAGTATTACCCAACAATTAGAACACGGGATTGCTTTTTTCGACAAAAAATACAAATCTCAAAAATATTTCGCTTATTTTCAGGCATATACAAATACTTATTCTGATATTGAATCGCTTAAAAAGATGTACGACGAAGCCTTGAAATTTCCAAACGTCATTGGTTTGGTGATTGGCACGCGTCCCGATTGCATTTCGGAAGAAGTGATTGATTACTTGTCCTTTTTATCGAAAAAAAACTTTATATCCTTAGAATTTGGAGTTGAAAGCACCTTAAATAAAACCTTGTTGAAAGTAAACCGATGCCACACTTTTGAAGAAACTCGAACGGCTTTTGAACTTTGCGCCAATAAAGGCATTCATTTGGGTGCGCATTTAATCATCGGATTGCCTGGAGAAACCAAAGAAGAATTGCTGAACCACGCAACAGAAATCTCAAAACTCCCCATTCAGGCTTTAAAAATGCACCATTTGCAAATTGTCAAAAATTCTGTAATGGCTGTACAATACAAAAGAAATCCGGAAGATTTTGATTTGTTTTCTTCAGAAGCATACATCGATTTTATGAGTGATTTTGTAGGTTATTTAAGGCCAAACATCAGCATTGAACGCTTTTCAAGCGAAGCACCTTTCGATTTGTTGATTGCGCCAAAATGGGACGGTCTCAAAAACTTTGAAATTGTTGCCAAAATCGACAAAAAATTGATTGAAAAAAATACCTGGCAAGGAAAGTTTTACAAAGCGTAATTTAGGGACCTAACTATTTTCCGCCATTGGCCTTTAAATCGGCCAAACAAAAGGAATCCAATTGAGGAATTTGCGCATCTTTAACCACATGATGCACATTTTTGCCATTTTCAATTAAATAGTACATTAAACAGTTTTCAACAGTACAATGTGCGCTATGTGCAGTGTCTTCGTGGTTTGCAACCATATTGGTGCCTAAATTTACCAAACCTAAAAGATGGCAAAATTCATGCAATATTACGGTTGACTCCAAAATTATTTTGCTTGGCCCTAAAATATTATTGGATGCTGCTTTAATGGTTTCTTCATAAATAACGAATGAAGTATTTCTGTAAGCAGTTCCCAATACACTTGTGTTTTCGGTATCGGTTGAAGATTTTCCGTTTAAAAACAATGCTGAAATGGCAAGTTGGTTTTCAAATGAAAAAATACTTCGATTTGCGTCTTCAATACTTCTTATGTCTTCCATAGAATACGCTGACTTTAAGGCAATATTAATTAATCGCTGTTCAATTACAATGTTGGTTTTATAAGTTCTCGCCTCAATAAAGTTTTTAAGGTTTGTTAAAGCTTCGGCGCTTGGTTTAAATCCGTCAACATACATCACTTCAATATAAATATTTGTAAATGCTTTATTGGACAAGATATCATTTGCCGAATAGCCAACTTGTTGTTTAAAAGGATAATTGCCATTGTTTAAAACATTCCCCGGACTGTCGTCTTCACTACAACTTATTGTTAAAAAGAAAATTAGCAAAACACTTTTAAATATATTCTTCATTGGTTTTAATTTTACAATAATTACATTTCATCAATCTAAACAATCGTTTATTATTGATTTCAATTGAATATCGCCGCTAACCGAAATATTCACATTGCCAATAATTTTCACATTTATTGGATAATGAACGCTGTAGACTTCTTTTACGGACAAATTGGCCATAAAATCGAATAAATTCTGATCATTAACTATTGAAATAATAGTGGTTTGTTCGGTGGTTGTGTTATAAAGCGATATTTTAATTGGATACACAATATCTACACAAGTAATTGCGCCAATTGCCTGATTGCAGAGAGCGGACAAATTATTGAACTGGCCCTGGCTTGTAACCGATGTTTGGCTGTAATCTTGGTTTAAAATTGTGATGGGGAAATTAAAAACAACGGTATCTGTATCAATGGGTGATAGGTTAAAAATATTCAAAACCAATTGGTAATCTGCTGTGTTAGTTATTGTTAAAGGAATATTGTTTGCCAATAATGATACCGGCAATTTAACTGAAGAACAGGAAATGTTGTCGATCAAATCGTCGAAAGAACCATCATACATTCCTATTCTTTTATAGTAATTTGAAGTTTCTGAATTGGCGTTGTTAGTATTGGGGTTTTCACCTTCCGTAAGGTCAATTTCTTTCATACAGCCAAATATTGCTATTGGCAAAAGAAATAAAAAAGAGATCTTTTTAAGAGAGAAATTCATTTGTGAGTTTTGAAATATTAAAAACAAATTTAATTATTAATTGATTAATTTAAGATTTCCCCTTCCGCTTATTTGATCATCTGATGTTATCAAAGATTAAAATGAAGGGGAAATTCATAAATTTCAAGATGGTAAAATGCAATTATTAAAATTCAAATCCTAATGAAAATTGCAATACGTTGTTATAATAATTGGTTTCATCATAAATTTTCCCCAAACCATAATGGTATCTAGCGCCTATAACAATGCCCGTTTCCGATTTAAAACCAACACCGAAATTCATGCCCCAATCAAATGAATTAGGCTCATAGGTATTGGTGCTGCTAAGGCCAAAGGTTTCAACTTCCTCTTTATGTGAAATTGCATACCCAATTTGTGGTCCTGCTTCCAAATAAAAAACGTTTGTTGGATACAGTTTTAACATTAAAGGCAAGTTAATATAATCAATTTTCTGTGTCAGCCTGTAACTGCTGTTTTCAAATTCATAACCTTGTTGTGAATAAGTCAACTCCGTTTGAATTGACAATAAATTTGACAGCGCAGATTCATTAAAAAACCCAATGTGAAATCCATGGCGTTGATCAGTTTCGTCTCCGTCAGAATTTCTTACCGAAGCCAGGTTGTATCCGCCTTTTATGCCAAATGAGGAATCTTTATCCGCTTCAGTTGCGCTTTGCGCGTTTATGTTATGTGATAAAATAAACGTCATCATTATAATTAATATTCTCATTTTTTATCATTTTATAAACTGGCTGCATTCAATTTTTTATGCAGCCAGTTTGTGATTCTTATTGATTTAAATAAATCCTTTTTATAATAATTTTGCTTTTAGGATAACTGCAATGTTAACGTTTAATGAAGAATCAATTGAAATATTATTCAAATCGATACCTGTAACCGTTGATGCATCTAAAAGTCCGTTAAATTCAAACTTTCCATCGTTATTTGAATCTTTATAGGATACAAAATGCAATTCATAATCTCCTTTCGACAAAAAATTCAATTCGTAGCTTCCTGTTGTGCTATTTACGCTTGAGCTGTTTGCTGCTTTTGCAAACATTACGCCACTTCCCTGCGCACTTGTTTCTTTAGCTGCATTAAATGTTCCTTTGGCATAAGCATAAACAATAATTTTGTCTGAAGTATTTTGGACATCGCTTGCCGTTCCTTTAATTTCGCCGGCACTGGCTTCATTCACAACTCTTACGCTGGTTGAAAGTTCGCTTGCCGTAACAAATTTGAAATCGTTGCTTCCGCTTTCAACAATGGCTTTTCTGATGTCAAAATCTAAAACAACATTGTTTTGGCTAGAGGCTAACACTTCAAAAGCACCGTTAATATCAATGCTGTTTGATGAATTTTGGATTGCCTTTACGGTTCCGTTGGTCATTAATACATAAGATCCCGGAGCATTTCCGCTTGCATCAGTTTGGTGATCCAATACCAATGTAATATTTGAATATGTGCCTGTATTCAACTCTAAATTCCCCAACATTTTCTTCATCCCATTTTGGTATTGCATTAAATCAATTGTGGTTTTTGAGAAACCTTCTATGGAAACGCCGTTAACTTTTACGTCTGCCACTGTCACAATTACCCCTTTAACATTTGCATTGTCTGTTGGAGCATCGGTAATATAAAAATTGGTTTGACTTTTTTCGTCACCATACGATGCGCCATCGTCGTTAGAGCAAGATGCCAAAAAAGTAATTGATAATACTAAAATTGTTGCCGTAAATAAATTTTTTGTTTTCATAATTGTAGTTTTAAATGATTATTTCTTTTTTTGCGTAATTCGAAATATTTCCGATTTACACCATTAAGACAACGCACTTTCAAAATACCCTACCTTAAATTTTATTTTTTTTCAGAAGCAATAAACAGTGCGGTTTTCCATAAAAAATCTTCATTCATATTTTATTTCTATTTTTGCTTCATACTAAAAGAAAAGAAAAGCAATGAATTTTACCGATTTATGCGATGAAAAGCAATTTGATATTTTTTATAAACAAGAGGTAAATCATGTTTTTAGGTTTATACTCTTAAAGAATAAAAATAAAGACGAAGCGTTTGACATTGTACAGGAGGCCTTTATAAAAATATGGGAGAATTGCAATAAATTCGACCTGCTGAAAGCGAAATCTTATTTGTTTTCTGTTGCCAAAAATTTATTTCTTAATGCAAAAAAACACGAAAAAGTAGTCAGGAACTTTGAGAATAATACCACCAACTTATATATTGAAACTGAAACACCCGAAAGTGCTTTAAGGGAAAAAGAGTTTAAACACAAACTTGAAAAAGCCATTGGCAATTTAACCGATTCAAGTCGTGAAGTTTTTTTATTGAATAGAATTGAAGGAAAAAAATATAAAGAAATTGCCGAATTATTGGGCATTTCCCTAAAAGCCGTTGAAAAAAGAATGAGTAAGGCTTTGTTGGCGTTAAGAACTCAAATTGAAGAGTTTAATTAAGGTAGGGTAAAATATAATTTAGTTGTCATATAACCGAATGGAAGACTTTAAAAACATATTAAAATGGCTAAATAATGAAATGACCAACGAAGAGTTGGCTGCATTTCGTAAAACTGATGACTATAAATTGTATAAAAATATTGCTGAAGAAGCTAAAAATATCAATTTAACATCCATAAACGAAACTGTTGCGCTTCAGGATTTTAAAGCCAGAATTTCAAATCGCACCAAGAAAAAATCAAAAGTAATTTCAATTGGCAGAAACTTTGCATTCAAAATAGCGGCATCAATTGCGCTATTGGTTGGATTAACCTACTTTCTTTTTAACTTTAATCAGGAAACGCTTAAAGCTGATTTCGCCGAAAATAAAAGCTTCCTTTTACCCGATGAATCTTCGGTTACTTTAAATGCTGTTTCGCAAATTACCTTCAGCAAAAGTTCTTTCAAAAAAAACAGGCAGTTAAAATTGGATGGTGAAGCATATTTCAGCGTAAAAAAAGGCAGCGCTTTTAATGTTGAAACCGAACAGGGAAATGTAGCGGTTTTGGGAACAAAATTTAACGTAAAATCGAGAGAAAATTCATTTAAGGTTTTCTGTTATGAAGGAAGCGTAGCCGTTTCGCATCACAACACTAAAATTATTTTAACCAAAGGCGAAGGCGTTCAGCTTACAAAAAACAACCAATTGGTAAAATTGCTTAACCCAAAATCGTCCGCTCCTTTATGGTTAAACAACGAAAGTGAATTTACCGAAGAGCCTTACACCGAGGTTTTGGCTGAGTTTGAAAGGCAATTTAAAATGAAAATCATTTCAGAATCAGTAAACACCAAGGTTCTTTTTACCGGTGGTTTTAACAATAAAGACATGAATTCAGCAATTAAATCCATTACATTACCTTTGAATATTAACTATCGCATAAAAGATAATGAGATTATTTTATCGAAATAGATTTTGGATACTGATTTTTATGATGCTTTTTTCTTCCCTAAAAGTAAACTCACAAAATAGTTTTTCTTTTTTGGAAGAATTAAAACTGGTTGAAAATAAATTCGATGTTAAATTTTCTTATGTCATTTCAACGGTTGAAAACATTCGGCTTCAGGAAAAAATTTCAACAATTTCAACATTAAAAGAAGTCCTCGAATATATAAATTCCAACACATTTTTAACTGCCACAAAAATTGATGAACGTTTTATTTCAATAGCTCCAAAACTTGAAAATATCAAAATATGCGGCTATTTATTTGATAAAGACGCCAAACCAATAAATAATGCCACCATCATTGTTTCCGGAAAATTATATGGCACAATTTCAAATGAAAATGGTTCATTTACCCTAGAAAACTTAAAAATTTCAGACAATGTTGAATTTAGGTATTTAGGCTATAAACCAATCCTGAAAAATGTAAATGAGTTGGTTTCCCCAACTTCAAACTGCGTAAAATTGATGATGTTTGAAGAAGAATTTGAATTAAGTGAAGTGTTTATTAATAACTACATTACCAATAGTTTATCCAAATTAAACGACGGAACGATTCAATTAAAAACGACAAATTTCAGTATTTTAGCCGGCCAGGTTGAACCCGATTTGTTGCAAACATCGCAAATTCTTCCAGGAGTTGAAAGTCCGAACGAATCTATTTCCAACATCAATGTTAGAAACGGCGTAAGCGATCAAAATGTTATTTTTTGGGATAACATTAAATTATACAATCCCACACATTTCTTCGGACTTATTTCTGCCATAAATCCATACCTGACCAAAAATATTTCCATTATAAAAAACGGAACCAGCGCTAAATATAACGACGGAGTTTCAAGCACTATTTTGTTAGAAACCGACGATATTTCCCAAAATAAATTGAGTGGCGGAATGGGCACTAATTTTATATTCTACGACGGATTTATTAAGGTGCCGGTAACTGATAAACTGGAACTTAAAACCTCTTTCCGAAATTCCAATAACAATTGGTTTAATACGCCTACGTATGTCGCTTATTTTAACAAAACATTTCAAAACAGTTCGGTGAGCACAACGGCTTCAAATTCCGATTTTAACTTTTACGACGTAAATGTAAGTT
>Ga0209231_1001201_pt1 | contig 10442 bp, 6 predicted proteins | sample Deesub45470m_DNA_FD_188086 | JGI IMG/M metagenome (GOLD analysis project Ga0209231, IMG submission 188086) | Deep subsurface microbial communities from North Pacific Ocean - 450_OLKR46/470m Metagenome (SPAdes) (version 2) | ecosystem: Environmental > Terrestrial > Deep subsurface > Unclassified ... | reverse complement strand
GCCAATCTGGTTTATTCTGCGCGCCCTTCGGAGAGGTGGATGAGTGGTTTAAGTCGCACGCCTGGAAAGCGTGTTTGGGATAATATCCCAACGGGGGTTCGAATCCCCCCTTCTCCGCCAAATCAATGAGTTACGCTTGTTTTAACCAACAAGCGCAACCTCAAATTAAGACAAATTTCTTGCTGGCACTGTGCCAGAATTGCGCCAAGAAAGTTGCTCTAAATCCCCATATTATTGCTTCTTTCACCGTGCCAGAACTGTGCTCAACCAGCCTTAGAAGAAAAATTCATGGCATCCAGAGCCTCTTTTCGGGCTTCTGCTACGGTCATTGCGACTCCTGTCAAAGTGGCGACAATTTCCTGCCAAATGACCGTTCACACTAAATTTCTTACACCCTCACATGATGAGAAACCGTGCGGGAAAACCGCCAGTTTCTCAAAAAATTCACGTTCAAGTCGGTGACAGCCCTTAATATGCTATTTCCTATTCAATATCATGATGTTATACAATCGTATTGGCAAAATTGCCGGACACTACTGAAGCTGAATATAAAAACTTCCCCGGCCCAATAAATCAGCATTCTTTTTTCAAGTGTTTAGCTCCCATCCAAGCCGGCATCGTTGCACTTCAGGCAAGCGTTCAGTCACTGCATTTAACCTGTAAAACTGCGGATTTCGCCTTAATCTGCAGTTGTTTGCCCATTCTGGCACGTCTGGCGAAATGCACCTGCAAATCGGATTCAGACAGGCGTATCACTTGCTCGCGACCCGTAGCAGATTGTGCGATGACGGTCATTTTTGATTTGATGGTGACGATAACCGAAGCCAGCTCATCATTCTCTTCCATTCCCATTATGATCAATCCCTTGCCGCCTCCTGCGAGTCGCTTTAGTTCCGCCACCGGGAAGGCCAGCAAGCGGCCTGAACGCGTCACCGCAATCACCCAGGAATGTTCTGCGGGGGTAAACAGTGCCGGCGCGATGATGTGTTCGTCACCGTCTATCTTGATGAATTGTTTGCCCGCCTTGTTGCGCCCGACCATGTCGGCCAATTTGCAGACAAAGCCGTAACTGGCCGAAGTCGCCAGCAACACATTTTGTTCGCTTGCGCCGCAAATCACCTGAACGATCTTTGCGCCCGCCGCCAGTTCAATCAACGTGGTGAGCGGCACGCCGTCGCCGCGCCCGCCGGGCAATTGTGATACAGCAATGCTGCATACCCGTCCGTTGCTGCAAACGACAATGCAGTGATCGGTGCTGCGACACTCGATAGAAGTCAGCAGGTGATCGCCTTCCTTGAAAGAAACCCCTGATAAATCAAGATTATGCCCAAGTCGTGTGCGTCCCCAATACTTACCGGAAATAATCACCGTAACAGGCTCGTCCACCACGGAGGTGGTCAGCGCCACGCGCTCGACCTGCTCAATCAAGGTGCGGCGATCATCGCCATAAGCCTTGATGTCGTCGTCAATTTCGCGGGCGACGCGGCGACGCATCAGCGATTCTGAATTGAGTAATTTGTTCAAGTCCGCCCCCTCATCCTGCAATGCCTTGAGTTCGCGCTCAATTTTGATGCCTTCCATCTTTGCCAGTTGGCGCAGGCGGATTTCCAGAATATCTTCGGCCTGACGGTCGGACAGCTCAAAGCGTGCAATCAGTGCGGCTTTCGGATCATCGGATTCACGTATCAATGCAATCACTTCGTCCAGATTGAGGAACACCGTCATGCGGCCTTCCAGTACGTGGATGCGATCGTTGATCTGTGACAAACGATAGGCACAGCGGCGGCGCACTGTCGCCAGCCTGAATTGTCCCCACTCACGAATGATGTCGGTAATGGCTTTCTGCCTGGGCCTGCCGTCTATGCCTATCATCACCATATTGACGGACAGCCCACACTCAAGACTGGTATGCGCCAGCAGAATGGACATCATCTCATCCACCGACTGGCGACCGGACTTGGGCTCGAACACCAGACGCACCGCCTGATCCTTGTCAGACTCGTCCGCCACCTTATCCAGTACCGACAGGATCAGCTGCTTGTTGTGTACCTGCTCAACCGTCAGCGCCTTCTTGTTCAGCCGAAATTTCGGATTGGTCAGTTCCTCGATTTCCTCCATGATTTTTTTGGACGAAACGCCATGCGGCAGTTCATACACCGCTACGCGCCACTGACCGCGTGCCAGCTCCTCAATCTGCCAGCGTGCGCGCATCTTCAACGAGCCACGCCCGGTTCGGTAACATTCGCGAATATCCATAGGCGAGGAAATAATCTGTCCGCCTCCCGGCAAATCGGGGCCTGTGATCTGGCTTAAAATTTCTTCATCCGCACAATCTGGATTTCTCACACACAGCGCGGCAGCACTGCCCACCTCACGCAAATTATGCGATGGGATTTCGGTCGCCATCCCGACTGCGATGCCGGATGCGCCGTTGAGCAACACCATCGGCAGGCGCGCCGGCAACATCGCGGGTTCCTTAAAATGCCCGTCGTAATTGGGAATCATATCCACCGTACCCATGTCCAGCTCGGACAACAGCACGGCGGAAATCGGTGTCAGGCGTGCTTCTGTGTAGCGCATCGCGGCGGAATTATCGCCATCACGCGAACCAAAATTACCCTGCCCGTCCACCAGCGGATAGCGCAGGGAGAAGTTTTGTGCCAGCCTCACCATCGCGTCATAAGCAGAAGAGTCGCCATGCGGATGAAACTTGCCCAGCACTTCACCGACCACGCGAGCGGATTTCACAAAGGTGCTGTTATGTGTCAGTCCCATCTCCCGCATCGCATAGAGGATGCGGCGCTGCACCGGTTTCTGGCCATCGCATACATCCGGCAACGCGCGCCCCTTAACCACCGAAACGGCGTATTCCAGATAAGCGCGTTCGGCGTATTGTGCCAGTGGCACAGAGTCGCCTTCCGGCAAGGCGGGCAAAGGCAGAAACTGGCGCACAACCTTGGTCGCAACAGCAGGTTCAAGCACCTTTACCTCCACTTTCGGCAACTCACCTTCGGGTGCATCAAATAACTCTTCCTGAATCTCAGACATCGCCTGTTACCTCATTACCGTGAAACTCCAGCCATTCGCGCCGCGAACCGGATTCCTTTTTCGCCATCAGCATATTCATGGTTTGTTCCGCCGCCACAAACGACACCGCATCCAGTTCAACACAGAGCGCGCGACGGGTATCGGGACACATGGTGGTTTCCCATAATTGCAGCGGATTCATCTCGCCCAAGCCCTTAAAACGCGATACATTCCACGAACCTTCGCGCACCTTCTCCTCGCGCATTCGATCTTCAATCGAGGCCAGTTCATCGGCATTGAGCGCATACAGCTTGCGCAACGGCTTCTTGCCTTGCGCCGGTACGTCTATGCGAAACAGCGGCGGCTGCGCCAGATAAATATTGCCATTGGCGATGAGTTTGGGGAAATGACGGAAGAACAACGTCAGCAACAAGGTCGCGATATGCGAGCCGTCCACGTCAGCATCGGCCATGATGTAAATGCTGTGATAGCGCAGACCAGACAGATCGATATTGTCATCCAGACTGTGCGGGTCAACGCCGATAGCCACCGCGATGTCATGCACCTCGGCGTTGGCAAACAGTCGGTCGCGATCCACTTCAAAGGTGTTCAGAACCTTGCCACGCAAGGGCAGTATCGCCTGAAATTCCTTGTTGCGCCCCTGCTTGGCAGAGCCACCCGCCGAATCTCCTTCGACAAGAAACAGCTCGTTGCGCGCCGGATTGTATTCCGCCGCATCGGTCAATTTCCCGGGCAGAACCGCCACCGCAGAACCTTTTTTCTTCTCAACTTTCTGAGTTGATTTCATCCGGCTTTGCGCCTGCTTGATGGAAATCTCGGCAATTTTCTTGCCGTATTCGCTATGTTCATTCAACCACAGCAAGAGCGGATCGCTGACCATGCCGGAAACCAGCTTCAAGGCATTGCGCGACACCAGCTTTTCCTTGGTCTGCCCCTGAAAGGACGGGTCGAGCAGCTTGGACGACAACACAAAACTCACCCGAGAAAACACATCATCGGAAGTGAGCTTAACCCCCTTGGGCAGCATGTTGTGCAGATCAATAAAGCTCTTAACCGCATTAAAAACGCCATCGCGCAAACCGGCATCGTGCGTGCCGCCCGACCAGGTCGGAATCAGATTGACATAGGACTCGCGGGTAATCGCGCCCTCCTCCGCCCAGGCAAACGCCCAGGCTGCACCCTCGCCCTCGACAAAAGATTCGTCACCGCCCTTTGCGATATAACGCTCGCCGGTGAAAATGGGGGCGGCCAGTTCGGCATCTGCCAGCGCCTCGGCCAGATAACCGCGCAAGCCGTCAGGATACGACCAGGATTTAAGCTCTTTGGTTTTCTCAATGAGTAGGCTGATGGTCACGCCCGGCAGCAAGACCGCCTTGGCGCGCAAGGCGCGTTCCAGTTGCGCCAGATTGATGGCCGGGCTGTCGAAATATTTGACATCCGGCCAGGCGCGCACCGTGGTTCCGGTCTTGCGTTTGGCGCAAGTCGCGGTCTGCGTCAATGGACTGACCGCCACACCTTGCTCAAAACGCAGAAAATACGCGCCGCCATCGCGGTAAACCGTGACCTCAATCGCCGTCGAGAGTGCATTGGTGACTGCCACGCCCACACCATGCAGCCCACCCGCGAAACGATACGCCCCGCCGCCAGATTCCTTGTCGAACTTTCCGCCCGAATGCAGCACGGTAAAAGCCACTTCAACCACCGACACGCCTTCTTCCGGATGGAGGCCGACCGGAATGCCACGACCTTCGTCCTGCACTGAGACCGAACCATCTTCATGCGCTATCAAATTGATTATCTTGGAGAAACCGGCCAACGCTTCGTCGCAGGCGTTGTCCACTACTTCGGTGATAATGTGATTGGGATTATCCAGCGTGGTGTACATGCCGGGGCGCTGGCGTACAGGTTCTAGCCCCCGTAAAACCTTGAAGGATGACTCGTCATACGTTGAATTCAATATAATTCCCCACGTTATCCAAATATGTTTAGGCCATTCATAGAGCGAGAAACGCGCACCTACAATTCAAGCCTCATTCTGGAGAATATTTTCTCGATTTACGAGCTTCATTGCTTGTATTTTTAAACCGCGCCTGAACTCTTCCGGTCGCAGTTTTTAAGGGTTTCCCCATAAGTTGATCACGCACCACTTATCTGACGATTGGTGTTGCATCAAACTCTGGACTTCACCCGATTCATTTTGCAGAAATAGAAGTGATTTACAGCTGGTATTTTATCTCAAGGCGGAATCATAGTGCATCCCACACGCGGTGTGTATCAAGCGCTAAGAATTACATGTATAACATTCGTGCATCTTTCATATGCTGGCTTGGATAACGCCCCGCTTCACCGGATACGCGCTCGACGAGATCGTGCCATAGGCGTGGCTCCTCTTGTATACTCCCCTTCACATTAACACTCACCCTTGCCACCATGTCTGCGATCACTCAAGCCCACGAACTAATTGATTTTATAGACGCCAGCCCCAGTCCCTGGCACGCAGTGGCGAGTGCCGAGGCGCGCTTGCTGGAGCACGGTTTCACACGGCTTGCAGAGGAAGAGAGATGGCAACTTTCAGCAGGCGGGCGCTATTACGTAGTGCGTGGAGGTGCGGCGATGATTGCATTTGTACTGGGCAGTCGGCCGATGACGGAAGCAGGATTTCGCATTGTCGGCGCCCATACCGATTCCCCGGGATTAAGGCTTAAGCCGAGGGCTGCCTTGGCTGGAGAGGGTATCGCACGCTTGGGGGTTGAAGTCTATGGCGGGCCCATACTGGCCACGTTCACCGACCGGGACTTGAGTTTAGCGGGGCGTGTTGTGTTACGCACCGCAGAAAATCAGGAAACAAAGCTGCTGCGCTTCGAGCAACCACTGGTGCGTCTACCCAATCTGGCGATTCACATGAACCGCGATGTAAATGAACAGGGGCTGAAGATCAACAAGCAGACGGAACTACCGTTAATCTTGGCCATGTCGGGCGAGGGAAATAACGCAGATGCAAACTTGCGCAAACTGTTGACCGATGCCGTTCAGGCGGATGCGGCAGATCTGCTGAGCTGGGAGCTAGCTGTTTATGACGTGCAGAAAGGCTGCTTATGGGGGGCAAACGAGGAGTTTATTGCGAACGGCCAATTGGACAACCTGGCATCCGTCCATGCAGCCCTCACTGCGCTAATCATGACGGAGCAGCCGACTGCCACCTGCGTGACAGCCTTCTTTGATCACGAAGAAGTCGGCAGCGAGAGCGCCACAGGAGCAGGCAGCAGCTTCATAACCGATGTGCTCAACCGCATCAGTTTCCATACAAAACTGGACGAGGAAGATAGACGATGCGCCATGACGCGCAGCTTTTTCATCAGCGCCGACATGGCACATGCATATAATCCAAATTTTCCGGCCGCGTATGAACCTAATCACAAAGTGATGATAAATGGCGGGCCGGTCATAAAGACAAATGTGAATCAGCGCTACACAACGAACGCCGAGACTGCGGCCCGATTCATGGGATTTTGCGAGAAAGCCGAAGTACCCTACCAGCAGTACGCACATCGCAGCGACCTGGGTTGCGGCAGCACCATCGGCCCGATAGTGGCGGCACAGTTAGGCGTCGCAAGTGTGGATATTGGTTCGCCCATGTGGGCGATGCATAGCGCGCGTGAAAGCGCGGGTGTTCATGACCACGCTTACATGATTGCGGCCTTGACTGCGGCTTTCGGCAGTTAAAAAGCCTTTAACCTGTACTTATAGATTAGGCCATTAAACAGATTAAAGAGGCTGCGTCATTCCCGTAAAAGCAAGAATCCAGATAATTTAAAAATTCCCGCGAAGCGGGACAAAGCTTGAGTTTTAAACCGCTGCGCGTATTTTCCCCGCTGGATTCCCGCCTGATGAAACGACTAAGTATTGACTAAGCAATCAATAAAGCGATTGCAAAGTCACTACTTATGCTCGGGAATGACAAATTAACATTTAATTGCCGACGCAGTAGCACAGTTATTGAGCGTTTTCCACCACTCGACGATTTAAAAAAGCCAAGGCACTTGCTACCCGGAACTTAAAGTATTTCGAGAACATTCTCAGGCGGCCTTCCGATTGCAGCTCGGTCTCCATTGATCACTATTGGACGCTCCAACAGCTTTGAGTTATTTGAAATAATTTCCAGCCATTCGGAATCAGAGCGATCATCTGTTGGGACAATACCAAGTTCCTTTGCGATTTCATCATTGAATCTGATCATGTCCTTTGGACCTTTGCCCAGCTTTTTCAGCAGTTGCTCTAGTTCCGCCACAGAAGGAGCCGTTTCCAGATAGAGCATCAGTTCCGGCTCAATTCCCTTTTCCTGTAGCAAGCTTAAAGTTGCCCTGCATTTGCTGCATTTCGGGTTGTGATACATTGAAACGCTCATGTGCCTCCTTACTATTAAGAAAATTTATCCGCTCGAAATACGCACAGCCGATTAGCCTGTCATAACGCACACAGAACACAACAGTTTTGCATATGAGGATGGGTCACACACCTTTTTCAGAAAAAAATTCTTTAAAAAACATGTTACAACGCAACTTGTTTGTTAAAATCAGTCGAATCAAGCAAACCACAGGAGAACAATATGACAGCACGTAGAACCAAGGAAGAGCGCATTGCTGCTCTGGAAGCACAAATTCAAAAACTTAAACAAGAATCCTCTGCGCCCAAAGAAATCAAACTTAGCAAAGAGAGCCACGGTTTCACCACGGCTATTTCTGCCATTGAAAATGCCGCAAAATTAAATAGCGTATCCGTTGGTGATGTTATTAAGGCAATTGCACGAATTAAACGCACCGGATTAAAGATTGAAAATTCTGTGCGCAAATCCAAAGAATAGAACGGGCTAAATATTCATCAAATTGCGGGTAGTCGAAATATTCTGTCGCAAGAGCGTCAAAATATAAACGGCTGCAACTCGCACCAATACTCAATCCGTAGCGCGACATAGCTGATGGTATGCATCGCCCACCCGCGTGGCGATGTTTATGCCACCTTAAACGCAACCATCGCCATCTGATTCAAACGCTTTGCCGATAACATTCGCAACCATCATGCACAGCCGTTCAGCGTAACTGGCCATGCCTGAATCGCTGCGGGATTGCTATTGCTTGCCGTACAGTTTACGTCCGCGAATCCGGGCGCGGTGCGCGGCGCGTTGTTCGGCTTCGGTCAAGGCTCTGGGCTTCTTGCCTTCAAACGGATTTTTGCTCGAATTGAACTGAATCTTCATCGGCGTGCCCTGCAACTTGAAAATCTCAGCGAAGGAACGTTCCAGATAACGTGCATAACTGGCCGGGATATTATCCAGTCCGCTGCCGTGTATCACGATCAGCGGCGGGTTGCTGCCGCCCTGATGGGCGTAGCGCATCTTGGGCAGGAAACGACCCACCTTGGGTGGCGCCTGTTTTTCAATCGCGCCGATCAGCGCGCGAGTCAGCTTGGGCGTGGACAATTTCGCCATCGCCGCCTCATAAGCTGCATCCACCGACTTCAGCACGTCGATGATGCCGCTGCCATTCAGTGCAGAAATGTAATGACGTTTGGCAAAACCCAGAAAATGCAGTTTGCGCTCGATATCGCTCTTGACCATCTCGCGCTGATGCGCATCCAGTCCATCCCACTTATTCACCGCCAGCACCAGCGCACGTCCGGCTTGTAATACAAAGTCGGCGACATGCGCGTCCTGTTCGGTAATCTGGTCACGCGCATCGACTACCAGCACAACCACATTGGCGTCTTCAATAGCCTTCATGGTCTTGATGACAGAGAATTTCTCGATGGCCTCTTCAACTTTGCCACGGCGGCGCACACCGGCGGTATCGATGATGGTGTACTGTCTTCCATCGCGTTCGAAATCTATGTAGATACTGTCGCGCGTGGTGCCGGGCTGGTCGAATGCGATCACCCGCTGTTCACCCAGAATCGCGTTCACCAGCGTGGATTTCCCGACATTCGGGCGACCGACGATAGCCAGTTTTGGCGGCTTGTCATGCTGAACCTCTTCCTCTTCAATCTCGTCGGGGAAGTTCTCCATCGCAATTTCAACCACTTCGACGACATTGTCGCCATGTGCCGAGGAAATCGGGTACGGCTCTCCCAGCCCTAACTCGAAAAATTCAGCCGTAACGCGCGCACGCGCCATACCTTCGGCCTTGTTGACCAGCAACAGAATCGGCTTGCCAGTCTTGCGCAACTGGGTGGCAATAATCAGATCCTGCGGCGTGCAGCCCGCCCGACCATCCACCAGAAACAAGACGATGTCGGCCTCATCCACGGCTTGTCGGCTTTGTCTGGCCATTTCATACATGATGCCGTCTTTGGCGACAGGCTCCAGACCACCGGTATCGACAACCAGATAAGGACGTTCTCCTACCCGCCCCCGTCCGTAATGGCGATCACGAGTAAGCCCGGGCTGATCCGCGACCAGAGCATCGCGGCTGCGTGTGAGACGATTGAACAAAGTGGACTTACCCACATTCGGACGACCAACTAATACAAGTGTGGGTAACATTTTGAAAACCTTAAATGGTGTGTGAAAGGAGAAAGGTGAAATAAAAAACACTGTTGCGTTTCACTTTTATCCTTTCACCTGTTCGATTAGTGTATGGACAACGAATAAACATCGCCGTTTTGTGTTTGCACCAGCAGTCCGTCATCCATCTGCACGGGTGCAGCCTGAATGGCACTACCGCTCAGTTTGATACGCGCGACGAAGCGACCATCCTCGCGGCTCAGGGCGTGCAGCGCACCCTGATAATCGCCGACTATCACGAACTCATCCTGCGCATAAGGCGCAGAGACATCACGACGCAGCAACTGATCGTTCTTCCACACCGTGCTGCCGCTGTCCTTGTCCAGCGCAATTACAGCGCCCCTGGCATCGCTGGCGTAGAGATGTTTGCGCAAAATAAACAAGCCCTTGTCGCTGTCGATGTTGCGGCTCCACAAAGGGCTGCCTTGCACGGCGTCGTAACAGGCCAGATTCCCCTGGAACGCGATTGCACACACTTGCGCATCGCTCACCACCGGATTACTGGTAATGTCACTGATGCGTTCCAGCTCAGTGTTGCCGCGCGGTTGTGACACGGAGTTTTCCCACAAGAGCGATCCATCTGCCAGCTTGATGGCACTCAGCTTGCCACCGGCAAACCCGGCAAAGGCCACACCGCGCCGTATCGTAACACTTGCATGACTACGCACCACCAGAGCAGGTGTGCTGCGTTCATAAACCCACAGACGCTTGCCGTCGGCCACATTCAGACCGGCAACATGACCATCGCCGCTGCGCACGATGACCACGCCTTCGGCCACTTGCGGCACACCCAGCACTTCGCTGGAAACCTTGCTGCTCCAGCGCAGCTTGCCGTCTT
>Ga0209231_1001199_pt1 | contig 10449 bp, 7 predicted proteins | sample Deesub45470m_DNA_FD_188086 | JGI IMG/M metagenome (GOLD analysis project Ga0209231, IMG submission 188086) | Deep subsurface microbial communities from North Pacific Ocean - 450_OLKR46/470m Metagenome (SPAdes) (version 2) | ecosystem: Environmental > Terrestrial > Deep subsurface > Unclassified ... | reverse complement strand
ATCTAAACCCATGCTATCTAAACGTTTTAATAACGCGGGTGTCGCTTTGCCGTCAGCATCTAAACCAACTTTAACAGGCATTAATTTTTGCGCGACTTGTTTGTCTGGTGCTTCAGATAAAACATTTTTGATATGAACAGCTAGTCTTCTTGGTGTAGCAAAACTGGTGACATAAATCACATCTGCTCTATCAACAAGTTCATATTGCATTAGATTGTTAAAAAGCTCTCTTTTAAAAACAATATCTAAATGCTTGAGTGCTTTTGGCGGCAGCTCTTCTACAAATAATTCAACTAATAAGTTTTGCGTGGTCATTTACTTTCCATTTGTTCACTACTGTCATTCCGTGCTTGACACGGAATCCAGTGTATTTATTTTGTCTTTAAAGTCGCTAGATTCCGACTTTCGTCGGAATGACAGTTAAGCGGTTTCTTTTTTCTTTAACTCTGCTAATACTTCATCAGCCCAGTTTTTAGGCGCCATTGGGAAGCCCATTCTTGCGCGGCTATCCAAATAACTAGCGGCAACGCTGCGCGCTAAGTTACGAATACGACCGATATAAGCCGCACGCTCTGTCACAGAAATCGCACCACGCGCATCTAATAAATTGAAGGTATGCGCTGCTTTTAATACTTGCTCATAAGCAGGTAATGCGAGTTTTTCTTCCATTAAATGTTGCGCTTGTTTCTCATGTGCATTAAATGCAGTCAGTAAAAACTCGACATCGCTGTGTTCAAAGTTATAAGCCGATTGCTCTTTTTCATTTTGTAAGAACACATCGCCGTATTTCACACCAGGTGAATACTCCAAATCATAAACGTTTTCTACGCCTTGCAAATACATGGCTAAACGTTCTAAACCATAGGTAATTTCACCCGTAATCGGTTTGCAGTTAATGCCACCCACTTGTTGGAAATACGTGAATTGCGTCACTTCCATGCCATTCAACCAAACTTCCCAACCCAAGCCCCAAGCGCCTAAAGTTGGATTTTCCCAATCATCTTCTACAAAGCGCACGTCGTTTTGTTTTAGATCGAAACCTAGGGCCTCTAATGAACCTAAATACAAATCCATAATATTTGCTGGTGCAGGTTTTAGCACCACTTGGAATTGATAGTAATGTTGTAAGCGGTTTGGATTTTCACCATAACGGCCATCATTCGGACGGCGGCTTGGCTGTACATAAGCCGCTTTCCAAGGTTCTGGCCCTAACGCGCGTAAGAAAGTAGCAGTATGGCTAGTGCCAGCGCCGACTTCCATGTCGTAAGGTTGTAGCAACGTACAGCCTTGTTTATCCCAATAGTCTTGTAGTTTTAAAATAATTTGTTGGAAGGTTAATACCATGTGTGTCAATGCAAATAAACTAAAAACAAGATTTTACATGAGAATGCATCACACAGACTAACTTAAGCAACTGTTTGCGGCATGCTTATGGTTATTCAATTGAACATTCTTATACGTCATTTGACGCATTAGCCGCTATTAGCGTCTTTATTGTATTGTGAGAAAAACAGTTCTTTGATACATTAGCATCATGATTTTTTGGATTAAAAAACGCTCTATTTTTGCACTCATCTTGTGTTTGGGGATGATGCAATTGCTATTGCCTTTTTTGCACGCGCATCACGATGGTGATGTTGTGCATGCAAAAAACAAAGCGTCTTTATTACATATCCATGAGATACAAAGAAATGACTTAGCCATGCATCAGTCATTTGATGGCATTAGCGACATACACACTGAGTTAGTTGAGCGTGGGTTTGAAGCCGCAGTTATTGGTGTAGGCCACGCGGTTCCTAGCCAAAAATATATGGATGTATTAGATTTAGTGGCGATTTTAGTCGTCATTATTTGTTTAATTGCGCTATCAGGCTTCATCAATCACGAATATTTCTCTAACTTCAAGCAAGCTTATTCCAACCGACGACCGCTATCGCGCGCACCACCTAACGCCTATAAATAATTGATTACAGGATGCTATTTGGCATCTGTGTTTGTTATTTTTAGGAGTTCTCAATGAAGTTTTTTACATGGATGACCATCGTCATGATGGTGCCTATGGTTATGTTTCCATCGCTTTGTTTGGCCGTTGATGCGGTTACGCATGAGGATGTGTTAAGAGTGAATCCCGCGTTAAGTTTGCATGATGTGCTAAATGCAGCGATTAAACATCAACCCCAGCAAGCCCAATTACAATCACAGGCATATGGCGTTAAAGCCAAAAAAGCACTGGCAGATAGTTTCTTACCGTATTCACCTGCTATCTCGCTGTCTCATCAAAATGATACTTTAGGCAGTGGACGTGATGAGCGAGAGTATGAGGCTGCACTCGAGTTGCCTATCTGGTTGCCTAGCCAGCGTGAGGCGAGAGCTAAAGTGGCAGAGATGAGTGAGCAATATTACGAAGCTGGTCAAGCGAGCTTGTCGATACGAACAGCTGGTCTTTTACGGGATGCCTTATGGGAAATTGCGCTGACAAAAAATGCACTTGTCTTAACTGAATCCAAGCTTGATAGTGCAAAGACGTTACAAGAAAAAGTGAACAAAAGTGTATCAGCAGGTGAAGCGGCTAAAACAGATTTGCTGCTTGCGCAACAAGCTACATTACAGGCGACTAAGAACAAAGTACTGGCACGCGCTGAAGTGATGCATGCGCAGTTTAGATATAAGTTGCTGACTGGAATGGAACAACTACCTCAAGTGTATACAGAGCAGAAGTCTGCGTTAGCTGACTTTGAACAATCGCCTGCTTGGTTGGAAACGCTGACCAAAGTAAAAAATGCAGAGCAGTCTCGGCATCTCGCCCAGATTGAAAAAAAGGAAAACGTGCAAGTGCAGATTAATGCAAGGTCAATTATAGGTGCCTTTGATACGAAATATAACCAAAGCATGGGCGTGAGCGTCAGAATTCCATTCAATATTGCAGCGAGTACGACACCAATCACCGCTGCTGCAGAAATGGCTTTAGGTAGTGCGCTTTCTGAGCGTGATGTGCTAAGAAATGCATTGGAAGCGGCTTTACATGAGGCCGATCATAATCTTGAGGTGAGTGAGCAAGAGTTGTTGATTGCTAAACAACATGATGCGATTGCTAAAGAAAGTTTACGTTTGGCGGAAAAAGCCTATTCACTAGGCGAGCACGATCTTGCCACTTTACTACGAATTAAAGATCAGGCGTATGAAGCAGAGCGCAGTTACCGTGCGACAGAAATACAACATCAATGGAATATTGCTAGATATAACCAAGCTGTAGGAGTTTTACCATGAAAAAATTAACGAGTCTTTTATTAATCACCTTGTTGCTCCCTATTGCTACGCTTGCTGAAACGCTAGTGCTCAATGATGCACAAATCAAGAAAATGCAAGTCAAGATGACGGCAGTGAGTGATAGTCGAAATGGCTTTACCCGCACTTATAGTGGTGAAATCATGGTGCCTAATCAACAAACTCAAGTGGTCAGTGTGCCACAACAGGGTTTAGTGACTGCATTAACGGTTGCAACTGGTCAGGAGGTGAAAAAAGGCCAAGTGATTGCACAATTAAGTAGTACTGAATTCATCGGTTTGCAAGGGGAATACCTTCAAGCGAAAACGAAATTGGCTTTAGCCGTTAAAACTGCGAGCCGTGATAAAGCCTTGGCAGAAGAGGGAATTGTTCCGCAGCGACGTTATCTTGAATCACAAAGTGCGCAAATAGCCATGCAAACTGAAACGCTGCAGAAAAAGCAGTCTTTACGATTGGCAGGCATGTCAGAGGCGAGTATTAACCAATTAAATAGCGCAAGTAAAATGCAAAGTGTCGTGAATATTGTCGCACCAATGTCAGGTCAAGTTGTTGCACAACATGCAAAGGTAGGAGACCGATTGGATAGCGGTATGCCGCTATATCAAATTGCACAACTTAATCCGCTTTGGGTAGAGATGAATGTGCCCATAGAAGAAGCGGCTAATCTTGCAAATGGGTTGAAAGTGGTGATACCTAAAAGCAATGCAAGCGGTCAGATTATTGCAATATTACGTAGTGTGAATAAAGCGACGCAAACGTTACAGGTGCGTGCAGAAATCAATCAAGGCACGCAAACGTTATCCTTAGGTCAGTTTGTTGAAGTGGCATTGTCGATTAAAACCGAAGGTGATCGCTTGCAAGTGCCAACATCTGCACTAGTTAGAAACGGTCAACAAAGCGTTGTGTTTAAACGCATTAAAAATGGTTTTGAGATCGTACCCGTCACATTAATGAATGAAGACAGTGAATATGCATTAGTTAAAGGTGAACTAAGTGCGGGTGACCAAATTGCCTCTAAAGGATTAGCTGCGCTTAAAGGCAGTTGGTTAGGGCTAGGTGGTGAATAATGCTTAATTTTATTGTTGAATTTTCATTGCGCCAACGCATTATGGTGTTGGTGCTAGCGGTCATATTGAGTATTGCCGGCTTTTTAGCCTATCAGCAATTGCCCATTGATGCTTTTCCAGACGTTTCATCGACGCAGGTAAAAGTGATTGTGAAATCACCTGGCATGACGCCAGAAGAAGTCGAAATGCGGATTACTGCACCGATTGAGGTGGAAATGTTAGGTATCCCTAAACAGTCGGGTTTACGTTCCGTTGCTAAGTATGCATTGACTGATATTACGGTAGATTTTGAAGATGGCACTGATATTTATTGGGCGCGTCAGCAAGTCAGTGAGCGATTAAGCAATGTATGGGGCAATTTACCTACGAATGTGACGGGCGGTATTGCGCCAATGACGACGCCTTTGGGTGAAATGTTTATGTTTACCGTTGAGTCTGAAACGTTGAGCTTACAAGAAAAGCGCAACATCCTCGACTGGGTAATACGACCACAGTTAAGAACAGTGCCTGGCGTGGCCGATGTTAATGCCTTAGGTGGTTTAGTGCGAACATTTGAAATTGTGCCTAATAACGCGAAAATGTATGCGCGTGGCATTAGTTTAAATAGCTTGCGTGATGCGATTGTTGATAACAATCATAACGATGGGGCAGGTCGATTAAGTGACAATGAATCTGCGCTGTTAGTCCGTTCAGAAGGGGCGATTAAAACCTTAGAAGATGTACGTGATATTGTGGTGAACAGTGAAGATGGTAACCCTGTCCTTATCGCGGATATTGCAGAGGTTCGCATCGGCGCATTGACACGCTATGGTGCAGTGACAGCGAACGGCAAAGCCGAGGCTGTTGAAGGCTTAGTCCTTGGCTTACGGGGTGCGAATGCGCGTGCTGTTGTTGATGGGGTACGTGCAAAATTATTAGAAATTGCACCGACATTACCAAAAGGCGTGACGACAAATGTCTTCTATGATCGGGGTAATTTAGTTGAACGTGCCGTTCATACCGTGAATAAGGCGTTAACAGAAGCGGTTGTGCTAGTCATTATTCTATTGATTTTATTTTTAGGAAATTGGCGTGCTGCATTGACGATTGCTTTTTCGTTACCATTAGCTGTTTTGACGACTTTTTTATTGATGAAACAATTCGGACTGTCCGCCAATCTGATGAGTTTGGGTGGTTTAGCCATTGCCATCGGTATGCTGGTCGACTCATCAGTCGTGGTTGTGGAAAACATTATTTCTCATTTGGCGCATACGCCCGATAAACATGTGCAATCAAAAATGAGCATCATCATGAATGCGATGCGCGAGGTGAGCTTGCCCGTTGCGTCTGGTGTGGTGATTATTGTTACCGTGTTTTTCCCATTGTTAACGCTGCAAGGTTTAGAGGGTAAGTTATTTTCACCCGTAGCCATGACCATTATTTTTGCCTTGGCAGGGTCATTGGTTTTGTCTCTAACGGTCATTCCTGTAATTGCTTCGTTTCTAATTAAAGATCAACATGAAGAAGATCCGTGGTTGGTCAGGAAGTTGTCGGCCATTTATGCGCCTGCGTTAAAAAAAGCCATGTTACATCCCAATAAGTTACTGGCTGGCGCAGGTATTTTATTGGTGTTGACGGTTGTTGTTTACTTCTTTATTGGTAAAACCTTTATGCCGGTGATGGACGAAGGTGACATTATCATTGGCGTAGAAAAGTTACCTTCGATTACCTTGCAACAAAGTTTGACAACCGATTTGAATATACAGCGCAGCATTTTAAGTCAAGTGCCTGAAGTCAAAGGCATGTATTCGCGAGCAGGTTCTGACGAGTTAGGTTTAGACCCAATGGGGTTAAATCAAACTGATCATTTTTTAGTATTAAAGCCTCGTCATGAATGGGGTGTTGATGGTAAAGAGGCTTTAATTGAAAAGCTACGTACTGTTATGAAACAAACGCCAGGGTTGGATTTTAGTTTTACTCAGCCAATCGATATGCGCGTTAACGAGATGGTTTTAGGCGTTAGGGGCGATTTAGCGATTAAAATTTTTGGTGAAGATTTAGATGCACTGAATGAAACCGCACAAGCAATTGTCGGTGTTTTGGGTAGTATTGAAGGTAGTCAAGATGTTTACACGCCAGAGAATAGTGGTATTCAATATCTGCAGATTAAGGTTAATCGCAGTGCTGCGGGCAAACTTGGTCTGACAATAGCCGAAATTAATCAAATTCTGCAGACTCAAATTGAAGGCCAGCAGTTAGGGATTGTGCAAGAAGGAATAAGGCGCACGCCTATTTTATTGCGAGGCGGTGATGATGTAAGGCTTTCAGCGAGTAATTTTAGCCATTTGCTGGTGACATTACCTAATGGCAATAACATCCCATTATCAAGCGTAGCTAGTTTGGAGCGCACAGAAGGCCCTGTCAAAATAGACCGAGAACGAGGGATTCGCATGGTAGTTGTGACTGCAAATGTGCAAGGACGTGACTTGGTGAGTTTTGTTGAGGAAGCTAAACAAAAAGTCAGTGCGCAAGTAAAATTGCCACAAGGCTACTGGATGAAATGGGGTGGCCAGTTTGAAAATCAACAACGTGCTGCACAGCGCCTTAGTATAGTGGTGCCCATTGCGATTGCGCTCGTCTTTTTATTACTTTATCTAACCTTTGGCTCAATCAAATTAGCTGCCATGATTCTATCAAATATTCCATTGGCAATGATTGGCGGTGTATTTGCGCTATGGGTTTCTGGAGAATATTTATCAGTGCCAGCTTCCGTCGGCTTTATTGCCCTCTTGGGTATTGCTGTTCTCAATGGTGTAGTGATGGTCTCGTACTTTAAACAATTGGATTATGAAGGGATGCAAAAAAGCTTGATTGCTTTTGAAGGTGCGAAGCGTCGCTTAAGACCAGTATTAATGACCGCTAGCATTTCAGTATTTGGACTGATTCCACTGCTGTTTGCGACAGGGCCAGGCTCTGAAATACAGAAGCCACTAGCCATTGTTGTTATTGGTGGATTAACAACTTCTACGTTATTAACTTTATTTATACTACCAATTTTATACCAACGTTTTTTTGGCAAAGATTAGGGCATGAGATTGTAGCAGACGGTTTTGGACACAAAGCTGTCGCATAATTTTGCTATGTCAATGAGTACTGTCGGATCATTGCTACCGTTCAAGTTTGAGTTTATTATTAACCTCAGGGAATTGAGTGATTACGGTTTAAAAATGTCAATCGTAATTGCTCTGTCTTACAGGTGCTTTCGATTCTGCTATCTATATTAGATAAGTAGTTTTGCAATTTTAAACGGTTAACATTACATGTAGTAATGCCCAAAGTCGACTCTTAAAAGAGTTAACGAGTTAATAAAATCGTACGTGTTAACACTTACTCATCTTGCTAAATACTGAACAGACAAGTTATTGGATTTAAATGAAAACCATTATTTACATACTAGCCATTTTAATTGCCTTTGTATCAATAACTGCACATGCTTCAACAAAAGCTGAGAGTAAAAAGAAGAGCAAAGTAAAATCTAAAGAATCAACTCAAGTAGCCCTGTCAAATGTTATAGAAATTGGTTATCCAACTATCACAATGGCGTTCAATTCAGTTAAAGAGCGCAAAGATACTGTTTTAAAAGCTAATGCCAAACCCTTCGGTTGGCAAGAGCGAGTTGGTCCTTGGTATGTTGTTAAAGAAGGTAAAAATATTGAATGGGCATTTACCGAAGGTGGACATTATGCACACCCCACTGTAGTTAAACGAATAATAGATGTCGGCTCTACAGATCACATCAATGTGGATATGGCGTTTAAGTGTGGGGCTGCGAATATAGCCGATTGTTATAAATTATTAAGTGAGTTTAAAGAGGTTAAAAATCTCATCTATAAAGTGTATGAAAAGAAATTTATCACAGGTGGTGGTGTGCCTGTATGGAAAGGAGTTGATAGCTTAGAATAAGCCATCGACTTTAAAATATAAGGAAAGTCCATTGACATTGCATGAACTCTTGAGTGCTGAATGAATTCAATAAAGCTATGGCGAAAGGCGACAATTAGACAGGTTTATACTTCCAGTATGTAGATATGTGTTATTGAGTGAGATAGTTTTGGATATTCATAAAAGTTTGCAATGGGCTGACTTTAATAACAGAGCACTTGGTAGCGAGAGTCCGCATTTTGGATTTTATCGCCTTTTGATAATCAACCCAATTAACAATCCAAAACTAATAATAATAAACAACCAATTGCCCCAGAATACGTAAGGTGTGGTCCCTTTATAGCCTTGTGCGGTCACATTAAGCGTCGTTTTAACATCATGTGCAGCATGCGCAAGCACATAACCTTGTGGGTCTATCACGGCCGTGGCGCCAGTGTTGGTAGCGCGTAGCATCATGCGGCCAGTTTCTAATGCGCGGGCTTGTGAAAACTGCATATGTTGGTCGGCTGCGTAAGATTGACCATACCAAGCATCATTGCTGATATTGACTAATATTGTGGCTTCAGGCAGCTGTGAGATGATTTCTTCACCAAAGACATCTTCATAGCAAATATTAACGGCGACTTTTTGGTTATTTAATAGCATGGGTTTTTGGTATGTACCACCACGTGTTAAATCGCTGAGCGGCATATTAAGCCAATCGCGATAAATCCAGCCAAGCATTTGTTTTAATGGAATAAACTCACCAAACGGCACTAAATGGTTTTTGCTATAGGTTTGTATTGGCGCAGAACCAAAACTGAACGCACTATTGAAATACTCATGCGTATTTCGCTTGTAATCAACCATACCAACAATGATATTGCTATTGTGTTGCTTGGCATGCGTGCTTAGAGTCTCTTTGATCGTAGGGTCGAGCTGACTGGCAATCGTTGGCAATGCGGTTTCTGGCAACACAATTAAATCAGCTTGGCTACTTGTTGCCATGGCGACATATTGGGCAATTGTGCTTTGCGCTGCATCTGGCGACCATTTAATATCTTGCGGAATATTGCCTTGAATAAGGCTTGCGCTAAATGGCTCACCAACTGCGGATGTCCACGGCACCACTTTTAAAATGCCACCAACAGCAATAAACAGCGTGATAGCGGTAATCACATTGCGGCGCCAAGTTAGGTTGATTGGCTGTTGTCTGTTAGCTAGCCAAATGCCAATGCAAGCAGCAATGGCGACAGTAATGGTTGATACGCCATACACGCCAATAATTGGCATATAACCCGCTAAAGGGCTATGCGGTGTCTGGCTATAACCGATGGTTAGCCAAGGGAATCCAGTAAAAATCCAGCTGCGTACCCAATCAGATAATCCCCATAACACGGCAGTGCTTATGCTTAAGTAGCCAATGCGTTTGCTGAAATAGCCAACCAATGCGGGAAATAGCGCCATAAACGCACATAAACAAAAAGTAGAGAATCCAGCAAACCACCAAGGCATACCGCCAAAATCATGCAGGCTGATGTAAATCCAATAAATACCAACCGTATATAAACCTAGGCCAAATTGAAAACCTAATGCTAAGCAGGTCTTTGCTGAGGGAGATTTTTCCCACAAATAGACGATGCCAATCAGTGCAATAATGGGAGCGGGGAAAAAATAAAAAGGCGCAAAGCCAAGTACGGCGAACGCACCTAGTAAGAAGGCGAATAAAGGCTGCAGTTTTTTAGGCATAGGTGAAAATCATTAATGATGGGTTCTTAGCTCGTACAGTAAGCTTGCACAGTATAAGTGAAAGCAACTAAATGTTAAAAAAAGTTAATGACAGTGTGATTAATTCCATGCGTCTTGACAATTATTTGCCTACAGTAGACTATTGGCGTTGCAATATAAAAATTAATTGAGGAGACGAAATAATGAGTATGAGTTCAGAATTTAAAGAATTTGCGTTAAAAGGCAATGTCATGGACTTGGCAGTTGGTGTGATCATTGGTGCAGCATTTGGCAAGATAGTCGACTCTTTGGTTAAAGATATTATTATGCCTATCGTTGGCAGTATTTTTGGCAATATCGATTTTACTAATATGTATGTGGTGTTAGGCGAAGCGCCAGCAGGAACGGCTGATACTTTAGCGGCATTAAAAGAAGCAGGTGTGCCAGTGCTGGCTTACGGTAGTTTCAT
>Ga0209231_1001196_pt1 | contig 10477 bp, 8 predicted proteins | sample Deesub45470m_DNA_FD_188086 | JGI IMG/M metagenome (GOLD analysis project Ga0209231, IMG submission 188086) | Deep subsurface microbial communities from North Pacific Ocean - 450_OLKR46/470m Metagenome (SPAdes) (version 2) | ecosystem: Environmental > Terrestrial > Deep subsurface > Unclassified ... | reverse complement strand
TGTTAAAAATAATGGTCCTAAAATGGCATTGTTCCAAAGCGGTCTTGCATTAAAAGCCGAAAGTAAAATACCTGTATAAACACCTAAAACCAAGGTTAAAGGAATTAATGCATAAGCAATGTATAACCTGTTTGTTTTTAAAAATTGTTCAAATGTTGCCAAAAATTTGAATTTTTTCAATAGCTGTAACTTTTCTTCTGTTTTTGGATAAATTTCAGCATAATAACTGAAGAGCCACAAAAATGAAAGCGGTGTTACAATGAGCAATACCCAAGCACCCCAAGACATTGGCGATTCAATTCTGAAGGTGGTGTACAACCTCCATGTGTATAATTTATGCGTTAAATCATACACCAAAGCCAATAGTCCTATTGATAATGCTATAGGCGGTATGATTGACGCAAATTTAACGGCTGCCGGATATTCTTTTTCTTTCCCCAACACATAAAATAGTGCCGCAAAAAACAGGATTCCAGCTGCTATTCCGCCCAAAAACAGGTAAAGTGATATTGGCCAGTGCCATATTTGCAAATATGGATCTATATGAGGAATGTTTCTTCCGCTTGTAAATAATTCTTCTTGCATAATTTTAATATTAAATTAAGTAAAAAACGTGTGGATTGGTTCCTGCTTCAGGAGCCAATGTTTTGTGTTTTCTGTTTTTTAGCAATTGTGAAACTTCGCTATTCGGATTGTCTAAATCTCCGAAATACATACATTTTGTTGGACAAACAGATACACAAGCAGGTAGTTGTCCTTTTTCCAATCGATGATGACAGAAGGTGCATTTATCTACATAACCATCAGGATGTTGGTAACGTGCATCGTAAGGACACGATTCTATGCAAGCGCCGCAACCAATACATTCATTGGCAGTGACCAAAACGATTCCGCCATCGCCAATATGACTTGCGCCAGTTGGGCAACATCTTACGCAAGGCGCATTGTCGCAATGGTTGCATCTTTCAGATTTTAATTCCAAATCCAAGTTTGGATAGGAACCATTTACGGTTTCTGTAATCCAATCTCTGCAAAACCCAATAGGCACATCGTTTTCGGTTTGACAAGCAACAACGCAATCACTACATCCGACACATTTTAGGGTGTCAATTACCATTGCATATCTCATATCTCGGTATTTTTATAAGGGTTTTCAGTTATAATGGCAACAAAATTTCCTCGCATTCCGGTTCCGCCCATAATTGGATCGGTGAAAACTTTTGAAATTAGTTCCGTATCGTTTATGCCTTTTCCGTTGGCTCGTGTTAATTTTTTATTTTGATGTCCGAAGCCGTGCACCATATAAACAGAATCCCAACGAACTCTTTCGGTAACTCTCACTTTGATGGAAAATGAAGAAATAATGTCATCTTGATTTTTTAGCCAAACTTCCTGTCCCGATTTTAAACCAATGATTCTGGCAACTTTCGGATTTACCCATAGGTCATTTTCTTTTTTCAAGTCGTTTAAATTTGGATTGTTTACCGTTCTGCTGAAAGTGTGCATTGGTGCTCTTCCATAGTTTAATCTGTAAAAACCTTGGGGCGGTTCGGGATGTTTTGTATAATTTGGCAAAGGATCAAATCCCAAATCCTTTAATTCCTGGGAATAAAGATGAATTTTTCCGTTATCTGTAGGGAAATGATATGTTTCATCTTCATTTAAATACATTGGTCCAGATTTGCGCGGATAATTTTTTACGCCAATTTTTTCCATTTCTTCTAATGAAGTTCCCATTTCTTTTAACTGCCACTCAATCACTTCTTTGAAATCATCGTAGTTAAAATAATCGCCCAAACCTAAGCGTTCACCAATTTGTTTGGCCATCCACCAAGCAGGTTTTGATTCGTATTTTGGTTCAACAGCAGGAATTCTAACCGCAATGGAAGGTTCTCTGTTGGTTGCTGAACGAATATCATCATAACGCTCTAAATAAGTGCATTCCGGCAAAATAACATCGGCATAACCGGTGACATCCATTGGCATTGTGTCAACAACGACCATAAAATCTAATGCATCAATAGCATCTTCCAATAATTTTTTGTTCGGTATCGCTTTGGTGATGTTTGTGCCTGCTACCATTAATGCTTTTACTGGAAACTTATTGTTTTTATCTGGTAATGCGCATTTCATCACTTCAGTGGTAATTCCCATTTGCGCAAGCGGATATTTTTCACCAATTTCTTTCCATCCCCATTTTGGTTCCGGGTAAGCCGGCGCAGGAAAATTTGGAACTTTAGCAGCTTCTTTAAAGTAGAATCCGCCACGTCTTCCCCAAGAACCCAATAAGGCATTTAAAATGGCCACAGCTCTTGCTCTTTGGGAATCATCACCGTACCAAACCACGTGGCGGCCGGGATGAATAATGACCGAAGGAGCCGCATTTGCCATAGCCCTTGCAGTTTCTCTGATCACTTCAGGTTTTATGGTGGTAATTCCGTAAGCCCATTCTGGAGTGAATTGGCTCACGTGTTTTTTTAATTCATCAAAACCTGTTGCATATTTATTGATGTATTCTTTATCATAAATGCTTTCTTCAATTAATACATTCATCCAAGAAAGCATTAAAGCGATATCGGTGGCAGGTTTAATCGCAAGCCAAAATTTTGATTTGCTTGCTGCGGTAGAAAGTCTTGGATCTACCGTAATAATGGTGGCGCCATTGTCAATGGCATCCGACATTTCCTGAACTTGGGAGTTGTGCATATTTTCACCGATGTGTGAACCTATCAGCACCAAACATTTTGTGTCTCTGATATCTGTAGGTTCCGGTGATCCAACCCAAGAACCAAAAGTTAAGTTGAAGCCTGTTTCACGTGGTCCTCTGCATTGTGCATAAGCTGGCTCGGCAATGGTGTCTGATCCAAAAGCTTTGAATAAATGTTCCAGATGTGAACCAGGGGCTCCGTGTTTTATTAAAGCAACAGCTTCTGCGCCATAGGTTTCTTTAATGCCTTTAAATTTTGAGGCGATTAAATCAAGGGCTTCATTCCAACTTGCTTTTCTGAAAGTTTGTTCGCCATTTACGGTGGTTCTTATCAAAGGCGTTCTAAGTCGGTCTTCATCATTATACATCCCAACGCCTCCGGTTCCTCTCGGACATAAGCGTCCGTAACAATGAGAATCGTCTTCGTTACCAATAATTTTTTTAATCTCTCCGTCTTCATTTGTATAGGTCCAGGCGGCACACTTCCAAAAACAAACTTCGCAATAGGTGGCAGTTCTTTTAAATTTTTTGGAAACATTTTTTTTAACCAATTCATCAATAGTTGAATTGGATCCAAACATATTTATGGCAGTTGTTGATGCTGCCACAGCCCCTAAACCTAAAGCAGAAATTTTGATAAATTTTCTTCTTGAAGTAGTCATAAGTATGATAATTTATTTCTAATTTATTTCGGGTGTAAAGGTATTTACAGATAGAGGCTTATTGGGTGATAAATGTCATTAAATACCGCAAAATGCAGTAACAAATGTTACTTTAACAAGCTGAAATTCAATATTATATATGTGACAAAAGTTGCATTACCAAGCTAATATTCTCTTTTAAAACATATTATATTTTAGGTACCAATTATTTTGCTTTTGGTACTTAAATTTTATTTATCGTAAATTTGTTTCATAACTGTACAAATGAAAATAAAACACATCAGGATTGCCGGTTTTACCATAGTTTTTGCGATGCTTATCGTTTTATTCATTTTAAATAATAAAAATTATTTTCAGAAAAGCTTTGTTGAAGAAGGAAAGTATATCAAAATTGAGAATATAGGTAAAGAATCTTGCCAAAACTGTCACGTGGGCACAAAAGGAGATTCTGATTATCACAATCCGGAGCTCATAGGTTGTATAAGTTGCCATTTGGGAAATCCCAACACTTTAGATAAAGATGATTCACATAAAGGAATGGTATTAATTCCCGGAAATTTGGCCGATGCCAAAGACACCTGCGGAAAATGCCATCCAAATGAATTGGCTAGAATCGAAAATTCTTTGATGACCACCAACAGCGGTTTGGTTGCTGTGGATAAATACATTTTTGGCGAAGCTGATTCTCCCGACAAACATTATCATATCAAAGATATTAAAAACTCAGCAGCCGATAAACACATCAGGGATTTATGCGCCAATTGCCATTTGGGGGCGGAAAAAACGGAATTTGGTGAAATTACGCAAATGAGCAGGGGCGGAGGTTGCAATGCCTGTCATTTAAATTATTCTGATGAAGCGAAAAAAGATTTGCAAAAGTATTTAAGTTCAAATAAAAAAGTTTTGCCAAAATTTCATCCTGCCACAAATATATTTGTAAAAAATGAACATTGTTATGGCTGCCACAGCCGATCCAGCAGAATTTCAACCAATTATGAAGGCTGGCAGGAAACGGTGTTGGATGAAAAGGATATTGTTCAGAAAAAGGGCTATAAAATTTCTGAAGACAAACGCATTTATAAATATATAGGAGAAGATTTGCATCATAACAAAGGTTTGTTGTGTGTCGATTGCCATTCCTCACACGAAGTTATGGGCGACGGAAAAAAATATGCGCACGCAGAACAAGCCGTAAAACTGCAATGCTCCGATTGTCATTTTAAAGACAAACCAACCACAACCACCTACAGCAAACTGGATGCAGAAAGTTTGCTGGTTTTCTTGCATCGGGATTATAAACATACCGACAAGCAAATGATAACGGTTAAAAAAGACAAGCATCCATTGGTGAATACTTATTTGGATTCCTTGGGAAAAGCATTTTTAATCGGTAAAAAGGACGGAAAAATTCACGAGTTAAAACCGCAGTCGGAAATTTGTTCCCGAGACAATGCGCATAAAAATGTAAGTTGTGCCACTTGCCATTCCTCGTGGACCTCACGTTGCATTGGTTGCCATAATGAATTCGATAAAGATGAGCCACGCGCTTTTGATTTATTGGATAAAAAATATGGAAAAGGGCAGTGGAGAGAACATGTGGCAGAATTTTCTTCGTCGCCACCAGCAATGGGCGTTAGGGAATCTAAAAATAAAAGACTGATTGAACCTGCCATTCCGGGAATGATTTTAACAATTGACAAGGGAAGTTTTGCCGGCAAAGAAATTGGAAAGGATGTGTCTTTCCATAGATTATATGCTGCAAATTCTCCTCATACCACCACCAAAAGCGTGCGCGATTGCAAGTCGTGCCACGTAAATTCGGCTACTTTGGGTTACGGAAACGGTAAATTGGAATATGATGTTAAAAACGGCAAGGGAAAATGGAAATTTACGCCGGAATATGCAAATAACCCAAACGATAATTTGCCTGAAGATGCCTGGATTCCTTTTTTAACTGCACCAAAAAAAGGGGTGATCAATTCAACCAGACTTGATTTTAGGCCATTCACTGTTAATGAACAAAAGCAATTATTGCTGGTTGGCGCTTGTTTGCAATGCCACAAAGATGATTCTGAAGTAATGAAGCAAAGTTTGGTTGACGGCCTAAAACCTTTGTTAAATAAATTAAGCAAAAGTTGTATATTGCCAAGCTGGAATTAATATAACTTTTAAAATGGTTAAAAAAATTGCGCTTTTTGCATTTATATTGGTTTCTGTTTTGGACCTCTTAGGAATTATCTTTAAGATTGAAAGCCTGCTCTACGTATTTAAGCCTTTTGTGATGTTGGCACTTTTGTTCTTGTACACAAGCTCGGTTTCTGATATAAATAAATGGTATTCCACAGCGTTGATTTTTTCTTTTTTTGGCGATGTGTTTTTAATGTATTCAGGGCAACTACCTTTTAAAATAGGATTGATTTCTTTTTTGATTGCGCATATTTTGTTCATAAGAATAGTTACGCAGCACATCAAAAAAGTTTCGTTTTTAAGCATTTTAACTGCCGTAATTCCATTTGCCGTATTTTTATCATTGCTTATTTATACCATAAAAGATTCTCTTGGAGAACTATTGGTCCCAGTCATAATTTACGGATTCACAATCTCAATGTTTGGGGTAGTTTCGCTGATTAATTATGTAGAAACCAAATCCGCCAAATCAATTTGGATGTTGATTGGCGCCATCGTTTTTATGATTTCAGATACCCTTTTGGCCATCAATAAATTTTACCTTCCAAAAGAGATTTTTGGAGTGCTAATTATGGGAACTTATATTATTGCCCAATATTTAATTTACAGGTCTATGGTTTTAGACACAAAAAAAAGCAGCAATGAACACTAATTTTTAGTGCGAATAAACTGCTTAAATTTGATGTGTTATAAAGAATTATTTCGAAAAAATTTCATTGTGCTGTTCTTGAACACGAATAAAAGTGGTTCTTTTTGTGAGTTCTTTTAACCTGCTTGCGCCAACATAAGTGCACGTTGAACGCAAACCGCCCAAAATATCCTGAACGGTATTTTCAACCGCGCCGCGATAGGGGATTTCAACAGTTTTTCCTTCAGAAGCCCTATAATCTGCAATGCCGCCAACGTGTTTATTCATCGCAGTTTCAGAACTCATTCCGTAAAATTGCTTGAACTTTTCGCCGTTAATTTCAATAATTTTTCCGCCGCTTTCGGTATGTCCGGCAAACATGCCGCCCAACATCACAAAATCGGCGCCGCCGCCAAATGCTTTTGCCACATCGCCCGGAATTTTACAACCTCCGTCGGAAACTATTTGTCCGCCCAATCCGTGAGCGGCATCGGCGCATTCAATGATGGCCGATAATTGCGGATAACCAACACCTGTTTTAACTCGGGTGGTGCACACAGAACCTGGGCCAATGCCCACTTTAATCAAATCGGCACCTGCCAGCAACAGTTCTTCCACCATTTCACCGGTGACCACATTTCCGGCCATAATTATTTTATCAGGATATTGTTCTCGTGTTTTTTTTACAAAATTCACAAAATGTTCAGAATAGCCATTGGCGACATCAATACAAATAAATTTAAGCTGCGGATGCTGGTTAAAGATGGCAGCCAATTTTTTTGAATCGGCGGATCCTATTCCTGTACTCACGGCAATATAATCTGTTATTTTTTCGCTGGCAGATTGCATAAATTCTTTCCATTTTTGCAATGAGTAATGTTTATGAATCGCCGTAAAAAGCTTGTGGTTTGACAATGCGGCTGCCATTTCAAAGGTGCCGACGGTATCCATATTTGCGGCCATAATTGGAATGCCGCTCCACTTATATTTGCTGTGCAAAAAAGTGAAATCTCTGTCTAAGCTAACCAGGGATCTGGAACTTAATGTAGATCGTTTTGGACGAATCATCACATCTGTAAATCCTAATTTTAAATCGGTTTCTATGCGCATTTTATTAAATTTTTTAAACGATGATACTTTTTCCTTTGCTTGCTAAATTTTTATCGTTGTCGAAATAAAAATCTATTCTTCCTAAATTAAGACCATAACAGCCAACCTGATTCACCAATACATTTTCGCCAACGCTATTTTTAGTAACGGTTGGTTTGGGCAAAAAAGTGTGGGTATGTCCACCAATAATTAAATCGATATTTTTTGTTTTTGAGGCCAATTCCAAGTCGCTTATTTTTTCATTTTTATAGTGATAGCCTAAATGGGACAGGCAAATGACCAAATCACAATGTTCTTCTTCTTTTAAAATTCGGCTCATATCCTGTGCAATTTCAAGCGGATCCAAATACAAAGTTTCTTTGTACATTTTTGGATCAACCAAGCCTTCAAGTTCAATTCCAAGGCCAAAAACACCAATTTTAATACCGTCTTTCACAAAAATTTTATAAGGTTTTACGTGGGAATGTAACACAGTGTTTTTAAAATCGTAATTGGCCGACAGAAAGTCGAATTGCGCGTGTGGCAATTGTGCAAATAATCCGTCAATGCCATTATCGAAATCGTGATTTCCAATCGTTGCTGCATCGTATTTCATCATACTCATCAGTTTAAATTCCAATTCACCGCCGTAAAAATTAAAATAGGGCGTTCCCTGAAAAATATCTCCGGCATCTAACAATAAGGTGTTCGGATTTTCTTTTCGGATAGTTTCAACCAAAGTTGCCCGCCTCGCAACACCGCCCTGATTTGCATATCTGCTGTCGGTGCTTGGAAATGGATCAATATGGCTGTGCACATCATTGGTGTGCAAAATGGTGATGTGTTTGGTGTTTTTCGAAGCAAACGATTGCAATGAAAGTCCGCCAAGCGTTAAAAAAGCAGTTGCAGCCGTCGATTTTTGTATGAAATTCCTTCTCTTCATCTGCCTAATTCTTTAGTGTTTTTTCATTTCTAAACCTTCCGTCCAAAGAAACTTTAATGGTGTCTGTTTCCTTAAAATAATCAATAATGGCATTTCTTACTTTATAGTCAAGTTTGTGAATAGTTACCGGATCTTTAAAGAAATTCATATTGTCCCCGCCGGTTTGCAAATAATCTGATGTCAGCACAAAATAGGTTTTTGAAGAGTCAAAGGCTTCGTTTTTTATTTTTAAGTCGTAACCATTTTCCGTTACTGTCAAATTAAACTGTTTTGAAAGCGGATGCGCCGTATTTTCTTCAATAAGGTAATTTACCAGTTCCTTTATTTTTTCTGAAGTCAATTCAACCACTACCAAACTGTTTTCAAAAGGCATTAAGTTAAAAGCGCTTTCATTGGTGATATTTCCTTTCGAAATTCCGGCCCTGATGCCGCCATAATTAAACATAGCAAAATCAATATTTTTTCCGGTTCTTGAATTAAATACCGGATTGGCCCTTTCATAACATAAATCTGCCATCAAATTTCCCAGGCTGCTTTCCAAATCGCCATCATTTCTGTACAAATTTATTGGGGTATAGCTAATCACGGTGTTCATTTCTTTTTCAACCTTTTCTCTGTAAGGTTTAATGGTATTTTCAATGGTTTTGTCGGAAGCAATGGTCTCATTTATAGCGGTTTGTTTTCCTTCTATCCTAACAAGTTGCGGAGGTTTTATTTTACAGCTGAAAAGTGCCGTTAAAATAATAAATGCAATAATAAATTTTTTCATTGTTGCTATACAGATGATTTTAATTAATTTTGTGACTAAAGCGTAAATATAGATGATTTTTACAGGATTTAAACGAAAAAGCAATCAAATTTATTTTAAAAAAACATTGCCTATTTTTCTCAAAAACGAGCATAAAAGTCCGTTGGATGAAGTAAAAAATGTGCTCATTTTTTTAGATGACCAAATAGAAAAAGAGCTTGTTTTGAGGGAACTTGCCACCTTGTTGAAAATTTCTGAAAGTGATATAAAAGCGGTTGTTTTCCAAAGAAAATTGAGAAATGAAACAGCATCAGACGATATTATTACCCCAAAAGATTTTAGTTGGTACGGTAAAATTGACTCTGAAAAATTAAAAAATATTTTAACAAATAACTATGATTTGTTAATTAATTATAGCAAAGTTGACAATGTCTATCTCAACTTATTACTATTGCATTGTAAAGCCGCATTTAGGATTGGTTTTGCGCATATGGATAAACGGCTGTATGATTTGCTGATAAGGTGTGAGCCAGACGAGATTGATTTGTTTCACGAAGAATTGATAAAATATTTGGTCATTTTAAAGATTGTGCAATGAAATTAGCAAGGTAATTTTGATACACACAGAAAGGATTAATGGCAGGCTGCATCTGTGCCAATAATAAATAAATAATAAAAAGATGAAAGAATTGTTAGGAACCGGAGTTGCTTTGGTAACACCTTTTAAGGAAGATAAATCGATTGATTTTGAAGGGTTAAAACGTTTGGTTAATTTTCAAATAGACAATGGTGTAAATTATTTGGTGGTTTTGGGAACCACCGGTGAACCGGCTACGTTAACATCAGAAGAAAAGGAACAGGTTAAAGCAACGATCATCAAGGCCAATAACGGCCGACTTCCTTTGGTGATTGGCATTGGCGGAAATAATACGATGGCCGTTGTGAATGAAGTTAAAACTTCCGATTTATCGGCATTTTCAGCCATACTTTCTGTTTCACCCTATTATAACAAGCCAACGCAAGAAGGAATTTATCAGCATTTTAAAGCCATTTCAGAAGCAAGTCCATTGCCAATTATTGTGTATAATGTGCCTGGAAGAACTGCAAAAAATGTGGAGGCAAAAACAATTTTAAGACTGGCCAATGATTTTAAAAATATTGTGGCGGTTAAAGAAGCGGCGGGAGATATTGTTCAGGCAATGCGGTTAATTCAACACAAACCGAAAGATTTTATGGTTATTTCGGGCGATGATATGATCGCTTTGTCTATGGTTTTGGCTGGCGGATCGGGTGTTATTTCTGTAATTGGACAAGGCCTGCCTAAAGATTTTTCAGAAATGATTCAGCAAGGATTAAAAGGGAATGTTGCAAAAGCCAATGAACTTCATTACAAAGTGATGGATTGCATCGATTATATTTTTGAAGAAGGAAATCCGGCCGGAATAAAAACCCTTTTGCATAGCTTGGGTATTTGCTCAGAAAATGTGCGCTTGCCTTTGGTCAATGCTTCTTA
>Ga0209231_1001195_pt1 | contig 10480 bp, 4 predicted proteins | sample Deesub45470m_DNA_FD_188086 | JGI IMG/M metagenome (GOLD analysis project Ga0209231, IMG submission 188086) | Deep subsurface microbial communities from North Pacific Ocean - 450_OLKR46/470m Metagenome (SPAdes) (version 2) | ecosystem: Environmental > Terrestrial > Deep subsurface > Unclassified ... | reverse complement strand
GGTGTAACAGTTATTATTAAAGGTACCAAAACAGGTACACAAACTGATTTTGACGGAAATTATTCCATTAGAGCCAATACTGGAGCTGTGCTTCAATTTAGCTTTGTTGGTATGAAAACTGTTGAACAAGCGATAGGCGCTTCTAACAGCATTAATATTGTGATGCAAGAAGATGCTCAAAGCCTAGAAGAAGTTGTTGTGACTGCTTTGGGTATTTCCAGAGAGAAAAAATCCTTGGGGTATGCTTCTCAATCTGTTGGCGGTGAAGATGTTTCAGGTGTTAAATCAGGAAACGTTGCCAATGCCTTATCAGGTAAAGTAGCTGGGGTTCAGATTAAAAAGAATACCAACATGGGTGGATCTACCAACGTTATTATTCGTGGTAATACTTCATTAACCGGTGATAACCAAGCGTTATTTGTGGTGGATGGTGTTCCTATGAGTAATGCTAACGTAAACACTGCTGGTCAAAAAACTGCACGCGGAGGTTTTGACTACGGTAACTTTGGTGCTGACATTAACCCAGATGACATTGAATCTGTAAACGTTTTAAAAGGTGCTGCTGCAACTGCCCTATACGGCTCAAGAGCTGGAAATGGCGCAATCATAATCACCACTAAAAAAGGCACTAAAAATAACAAAGTTGATATTGTTATTAACTCTGGTATTACTGTAGGTACTATTGACAAATCTACATTTGTGAAATATCAAAAAGAATACGGTTCTGGTTATGGAGCCTATTATGGATCAACTGGATATTTTGATGAAGGAGATGTTGATGGAGACGGAATTGATGATTTAATCGTTCCACTTACTGAAGATGCTTCCTTTGGAGGTGCTTTTGATCCAAATTTAAATGTTTTCCATTGGAATTCATTAGATCCAGACTCTCCATTTTATCTGCAAAAACGCCCATGGGTTGCTGCTGAAAATATGCCAGACACCTTCTTTAATGATGCTGTTACTTATAATAACAACATCTCTATGGCTGGTAGCACTGATACAGGAACTTATCGTTTCTCCTATACCAATTTCCTTCAAAATGGCATCATGCCTAATAGCGAATTAAGAAGAAATTCATTTGCGTTAAATGCCTCTTCTAAGTTAAACGATAAATTAACAGTAAATGCTAGCGCTAATTATGTTAAAACAGATGCTAAGGGTCGTAATGAAACAGGTTATAGCGATAACATTATAACTTCATTCAGACAATGGTGGCAAACCAACGTTGATATAAAAGAATTGGAAGATATTTATTTCAAAACTAGAAGAAACGTAACTTGGAACCCTTCTTCATTTGATAATCCAGCACCAATTTATTGGGATAACCCATATTGGGCACGTTATGAAAACTACCAAACAGATACAAGAAATCGTTTCTTTGGGAATATGGGATTAAACTATAAATTAACTGATTGGTTAAATATTGACGGTAAAGTATCTGTTGATACTTATTCCTTTTTATCTGAAGAAAGAGTTAACAACCACAGTAACCCTACCTCAAGATATGCTCGTTATGATGTAGATTTTACTGAGGTAAACTATGATTTGATGTTGAATTTCAATAAAGACTTAACCGAGAAAATAAATCTTAGTGGTGTTATTGGAACTAACATAAGAAGAACAGACACCAATACATTATTTGCACAAACCAATGGAGGTATAATTGTTGACCGTTTGTTTTCAATATCCAATTCTGTTGGTATACCATCAGCTCCGACGGAAGCTGCTGAAAAAATTGGCGTTGACGGTGTTTATGCTTTGGTTTCATTCGGATTCGATAAAACTTTTTACATAGACGGTACATTTAGAAGAGATCACTCTTCAACATTACCGGAAAATGAAAGTTATTACAACTATCCATCTATTGCAGCCAGTATGATTTTCTCAGAATTAATTGATGCTCCTTGGTTATCCTTTGGTAAAGCACGTTTAAACTACGCTGAAGTAGGTGCCGGTACAGGTTTTGCAAGATTGCAAGACGTTTTAACCAAGCCAGATCCATTTGGTTCAATTCCAATTTACTCAGTAAATGGAACTAAATTAAATCCATTTTTAAAAGCTGAAAAAACAAAAAGTATTGAAGCTGGGATGGAGTTATTTTTCTTTAGCAGACGATTAGGACTTGATTTTTCTTGGTACAAAACCAATACTACTGATCAAATTATGCCTGTTACTATTTCAACTGCTACAGGTTATAATTCTAAATATGTAAATGCCGGTGAAATTCAGAATAAAGGTATTGAGGTCTCGTTATCAGGTACACCAATTAAATCAGAAGATTTCCGTTGGGATATCAATGTAAACTGGGCTAAAAATGAGAACGAGGTAATATCTTTGTTTGAAGATGTGAAAAACTTACAATTAGGATCTTTCCAGGGTGGTATAACCATTAACGCTTCTATTGGTGAACCTTATGGAACTATACAAGGTACTGATTTTGTATATACCAATGGAGAAAGAACTATCACAAGCGCAGGTTACTACGCTAAAACAGCCACCACTAACAATGTTATTGGTAATATGAATCCAGAATGGAATGGAGGTATTAACAACAAATTCACATATAAAAACTTCAACTTAAGTTTCTTAATTGATGTTCAAAAAGGTGGAAGTGTTTTCTCATTAGACACATGGTATGGTTATGCAACAGGTTTATATGATCAAAGTGTTGGATTAAATGACAGAGGTGTTGAAAGACGTGAAACTTTAGCCAATGGTGGTGGAATTTTACTTCAAGGTGTTCAGGCAGATGGTTCGGCTAACACTGTTTATGGCCGAGGGGATTACTATGCTAATGGTTTAGGATATGCAAGAGCTCCAAGTGCATTGCATATTTATGATGCCTCTTACGTGAAATTAAGAGAAGTTGCTTTCTCTTATACGTTGCCAACTAAAGTGTTGGATAATACTTTCATAAGCGGAATGCAATTCAGTGTAATAGGCTCAAACCTTTGGATTATTAACAAAAATATGCCTTATGCTGATCCGGAAGCAGGTTTAAGCTCTGGTAATTTACAAGGTTACCAAAGTGGTGTTATGCCTTCAACCAAAGATTTAGGGTTTAATGTAAAACTTCAATTTTAATAATAGTACATTATGAAAAAAATATCAATTTTATTTTTAACTCTTATTTTTGTTTTCTCGTGTTCAAAAGACCTTGAGAATCTGAATGAAAATAAGAAGGACGCCACTGTAGCTGCCGGTGAAACATTTTTCACAGGTGCGCAGAAAAACATTTCTGACAGAATGGCGAGCATCAATGTTAACACAAACATTTTTAGACAATTTGTTCAACAATTAACTTCAACTACTTATAATGATGAGGCTAATTACGACATAGCAAACAGAAAGATTCCAGATTTATTTTGGGCTGCAATCTATAGAGATGTGCTAAAAGATTTAGATGAAAGCGCTAAAATTATTGCCGAAACAGCTCCTGTTGGTACTGCTGGGGCAACTGCACAAAAAAATCAATTAGCCATCATTGAGGTAATGAACGTATATGCATATTCAATATTGGTGGAAACCTTTGGAGATATTCCTTATACAGAAGCATTGGATTTTACTAATGTACTTCCAAAATATGATGATGGTAAAACAGTTTATACTGATTTGATTGCACGTTTATCAGCCGCTATTTCTAATATGGATGCTGCAGGTGAAAGTTTTGGATCTGCAGACATAATTTATGGTGGTGATGTTTCCAGCTGGAAAAAATTTGCAAACTCACTTAAAATGAGAATGGGCCTTGTAATTATTGATGCTGATCCTGCTTTAGGAACTGCAGCAGTTCAACAAGGAGCAGCTGGAGCTTTTACTTCTAACGCTGACAATGCCTTATTTCAATACTTGAATTCAACACCAAACACAAATCCAATGTGGGTTGATTTGGTACAAAGTGGACGATTGGATTTTATTGTTGCTAAGCCATTTGTAGATCAAATGAATGCTTTGAATGACCCTAGACGTGCTGTTTTCTTTGATGATAACATTTCAACAGGTTATGTAGGAGCCCCTTATGCTCAAAACAGTAGTTATGCTCTTTTTACACACTTAGGTGATATGTTCTATCAAGTTGATTTACCACAAGTGCTTTTAGATTATTCTAATGTTGAATTTATGAAAGCTGAGGCTGCAGAACGAGGAATTTCTGGATTTACCAATCCGGCAGGCCATTATGCCGCGGCAATTACCGCTTCTTTTGATTTCTACGGCGTTACTGGGGCTGCCACTTATTTATTACAGCCATCTGTAGCTTATGCTACAGCAACCGGTACTTGGAAACAAAAAATTGGGATGCAAAAATGGATTGCTTTGACAAACCAAGGATTTAATGCTTGGACTGAATACAGAAGATTGGATTATCCAGTTTTAACAGCCCCTGCAAGCGCATCAGCTGCAGCTGATGGTGTTGTGCCAAGAAGATATAACTATCCAATTGGTGAACAAACATTGAACCCTGATAGTTACACTGCAGCAGCTTCTGCAATAGGCGGTGATAAATTAGCTACAAAATTATTCTGGGATAAATTCTAATTAGAATAACTCATAATACTTAAAAGACCCTCTGTGAAGAGGGTCTTTTTTATATAAACTCATAGCTACCCGAAAGCTTTAGAAAAAATCTAAATTTCCTTTTTTAGCTAATGTTATTTATTGACTCTATTTTTATTTATAGAGAAAAATATGCCTTTTTCGAACGCTATCTAGTTTATTTACTGACTTTTTTTGCTCCTTACTTACTTGATTAAAAACATATTTAATACTTAAATAGAAAACCAAACAGATTCTGATTTTTTCGACAAAGTTTAAAAAGGCATAATACTGAAAAATAGTCGGTAAATAATTTGTTAGACCTTATTACCATTGGTATTCCAAAAAATTCAATAAAATTCGTTTCATCAAATTTTTTTAATATTAAAAAATCGTCAAAAAAAGCGTTGTTGGGGTTTTAAAAATCTTGATGATATTCTATGGGAAACAAAATAACAAATAGCGATTTAAATGTAAAAATTGCGGATTATTATTCACCAATAATAGACCAAAGCAGCGTTTAAAAAATAGATTTGTTTGGTTTAAAAAATGGGTTATTGAACGTCAAACATATAAAACTCTCATTCGGACAGTGGTTATTCAAAAGACACTTTCCAACCAGCATTTTATTTTGTTTTTAGATCGAGCTCCCATGGTAAAAATCATCAAAAGAAGTAACGCTAATTTGAGAATGGACACAACTTAATTTTGAGAAGTTATGTTTGATCTGTTATTCAGACAGTTTGAACGGTTATACGCAGCTTAGTCATTTTACTGATAGTGCGAATTATTTAGAAATGAAGGAAGATCTGGAAAACTTAATAAAATTAGGCATCCGAATCGAAAGCGTTACAACAGATTGTCATAAAAGCATTTTAAGAGCAATACAATAAAAAAGTAATTCTAGAGGTGAAAGTGCAATTATTTAGTGCAATAATCAAGCATCCATCGTGGAACTAAATGTATAATTTGGCCGAGTTCTGATTTTTTGCTATTTTTGATGCATCTGAAGAGTCCCATAAATTATTTTTTTTCAAAATTTATTTTTTTTCAAAGTAAATATAAGGGGTTCTCATGCACTTTTAAATATCAACTTTCGGATGGTAGTGCGAATTTTATGCCATTTGTTGTTTTAAGCTTAATAATGAGAATAAATTAATTACTTTTAAAAATTGTAATCTTAACTAGTTGAAAAAGATATATTTCATATTACTACTGATTTTATGCTTCACTAACGGCTATGCTCAAAGGGAAGCCGGGATTTGGTATTTTGGAGCTAATGCCGGCATAAACTTTAACAGTGGCGCCCCGGTTGCTTTGACCAATGGAAATTTAAATACTCAAGAAGGTTGTGCAACCTATTCAGACAAAGACGGTAATTTGTTGTTTTACACAGATGGTTCAACTGTTTATAATGCACAGCATAGCGAAATGCAAAATGGATCGGGTTTATTAGGCCAAAACTCAAGCACACAATCCGCTATTGTAATTCCAAAACCAGGAAGCAGTTCTATTTATTATATCTTTACAGTTGATGCACCCAATAAACAAAATGCAGATGACGATTTTACTAATGATATAGGTGACGGCAAAAACGACGGCTTAAATTATACGGAAGTAGACATGAGATTAAATGGAGGTTTAGGAGGTGTCACCAATAAAAACAATCCTTTAACTACATACAACCCTAGTAATTCTGATGAAACCAAATTTAAATGTTCGGAAAAAATTACGGCAGTACAACACGCCGACGGAATATCTTTTTGGGTAATTACGCATTTTATAGATAATTTCTATGCTTTTAAAATAACGAGATCTGGAGTCCAAACTAACCCTGTAATTTCAAAAACTTTAATTACGGTTCCTTTAACAGGATATTTAGCCAACGCTCAAGGCTATTTAAAATCATCCCCCAACGGCAAAAAATTAGCAGTTGCTCACGGAGCTACAAAAACAAGTGATTTATTAATCGTAAAAACAGGAGAAATCGTGCTAAGAAGAAATACAGGAAAAGTGTTTCTTTATGATTTTAACAATTCAACAGGTTTGATTTCAAATGAAACTGGAATACTTAGTGGTGAAAACCCTTACGGGGTAGAATTTTCATCAAAATCAAAAAAACTATATGTTAATTCAAATGAATTTAATAGCGAATACAATATTACAGGAAGCACATTGTATCAATTTGATTTAGAAAGCAGTAATATTACTGCTTCCAAAACTAAGATTAGATCATTTGATTTTAATGCAGGTGCTTTACAATTAGCCATTGATGAAAAAATTTATATTGCCGGATATGTTCCTATGGAAAATGGAAGAAGTCGCCTTACTGTTATTAACAATCCTGAAGCAAATGCTAGCAGTTGCATTTTTGGCGAATTTTCTTTAAATAGCAGAAAATCTTTATTAGGATTACCTCCCTTTATCCAATCACTTTTCTTATTTAATTTTAAATACGAATTTACCTGTGTCGGGGACGCAACTCATTTTTTTATTAATACAGTAGAGACTATAGATTCTGTCCTATGGGATTTTGGAGACGGCACCACTTCAACGGATATTGATGCCTATCATATTTATGGTGCTCCAGGCACCTATAACGTTTCATTAACCAAAACAACTAACGGAGAAACTAAAGACCCTATAGTTAAAGAAGTGGTTATCAACGAAAAGCCTGTCATATTAAGCACCGCTTACCAGTTAATTCAATGCGACTCTTATGATAGCAATCCAAATGATGAGTTGTCTACCTTTAATTTAGAAAACAGCATCGCTGCATTAACTTTAAACAAAGCTGATGATTTTAATGTTTATTTTTATTTAAATGATACAGATGCCAAAAATGACCTTTATAATGAAAATTCATTAACTTTAATTTACAAAAACACGGTCCCAAATCAAATATTGACCGCTAAAATATTGTATAAAGATTCGGATTGTTTCAGTCTGGGCAAAGTTGAACTGATCGCTAATTCGAGCTTACTTCTTAATGCCTCTGATTTTATTGGATGTGATATTGGAGACGGCACTGCATCATTTGATTTTTCTACTAAAGAAAATGAAATAAAGAGCTCTTTGAATCTTCCCAGTACTGTCGTAATTTATTTTTACGATTCAGAAGAAAATGCAATTAACGATGTTTCACCTTTAGGCAACGATTATATTTCTTCAGAAAAACCTATCTATTTTAGAGCCGAAAATAATGGCCTTTGTTATGGCGCAGGAACTTTTAATCTAATTGTAAATTATTTTCCACCAGTTGAATCAGATGAAAATGTTCCAGTTTGCGAAAATAGTTTCCCAATAGAAATAAACGCTGGTATCCCTTTAGACATTCAACAAAACTATTCCTATAATTGGAGTAATGGCGAAAATACCTATCAAATATCCGTGGCAAATGAACAACAGATTTCTGTTACTATAAAAGACAAAATTTTTCTATGTGAAAAAGTAAAAACTTTTAACATTAATAAAGTGTACACCCCTAAAATTATAGATATCAATATCAATCTAAACAACAATACCGTAGCTATCATTACGGAAAATAATTTTGACAATTTATATGTCATTGATAATCCATATAATAATTATCAATCAGAAAATACGTTTTATAATGTCACTCCTGGTCTTCATACAGTTTATGCAAAAAACAAATACGATTGTGGTATAACTGCTAAAAATATCTTTGTTTTGGGATTTCCGAAGTTTTTTACGCCAAACAATGATGGTATAAATGATTTGTGGGAAATAAAAGGATTAAATTTTGAAGAGTTTAGGTATTCTAATATCCTCATCTTTAATAGATTCGGTAAACATTTAGCCACCATTAATCCTGATTCTGGCTGGGATGGTATTTATAATGGAGAGTTTCTTCCCTCTGATGACTATTGGTTTTCAATCGATGTTACAGATGATAGGAATTTAACGAAAACTTATAAAGCTCATTTTAGTTTACTTAGGCTCTAAATTTACCCTTTTTAAAACAATTTTTTAAAAATATTAAAGATTCATTAAATATACAGGGCAAACGCATCATAATTTAAAATCACGGGAGAACTCGCCGGCAGAATAACCGCTAAATTACATTTAAACTTAACAAAGCTACGTTACATGTGAAATCGTCAAAAATACAATATTAGGATATCGCAAAAACCCAGTAAAATTGTCTTGCCCTGAAATTGCTATACACAAACAAAGCATGTATGGAACACAAAGAACAAAAATTTTATGCTCCACGGGAGAATAAACAAAGTCGTTATGACAAACGTTTGATTTTTAAAATTGTCAGGGAAGTTGAATCGGGTCTCCCCCGTAAGGAAGCCAATCGAATTTATGGATTAGGCGAAGCATCATTAGACAATTGGATGCGGGATTATGAATCGCCTGAATATAAAGAAAATATGAGGCGTAAAAATTATTCCAATCTTCAAAAACGAACTATCGTGGCGGCTATTAGTAAGGAAGGATGAGTATAAAAGATGCGCAAACAGCCTATGGTGTCAAAACGGAAAAAAATAAGAGAATGGCTGGCACACTACATAACAGAAAAAGTTGAACTTTGTATTGTAAAAGAATCGGTAATGGCTAAAAAAACAAATAACTACGTTAATATAACATCTTTTAATCTAATTTTATTTGTCAAATATTATAAAATATTTAAAAACACATAGAAAATACCCTCGCAATAATTTCTCAAGAATTGTTAAAAATATCTCCATGTAATCTTCTTTCAATAGATTATCGCTATTTTAAAAAACACTGGTAATAGAGAAAAGATTGGGAATATTCATTATACCTATATTTCGAGATTTATTTGCAAACTCTCAAATAATTATCAAAATAATTTAAAAAATATCTCTACGCAACCATATAAAAAAATTATCATCTATTATATACTAACAAAATCTTTATTAAATTAAAATATTCAAATTACTTTAACAAAAAAATTAGGAATATTAAGAAATTATTAAGATTTTTGGTTTTAATTAATTCAAACAATTATAAATATGAAAACAAAGTACAATGGATTTTTAACGCTGTTACTGGCGTTGCTTGTGCAAATTGCTTTTGCGCAAGAAAAAACTGTTACAGGTAAGGTTTCAGACGCAAGCGGACCATTACCAGGAGTAACAGTACTTATTAAAGGAACCAAAACAGGTACCCAAACCGATTTTGACGGAAATTACTCAATTAGAGCAAATACAGGAGCGGTGCTTCAATTTAGCTTCGTTGGGATGAAAACTGTAAATCAAACTGTTGGCGCTTCAAACACCATCAATATTGTGATGCAAGAAGACGCTCAAAGCCTTGAGGAAGTTGTTGTTACAGGGGTGGCTGGCGCAACATCAAGAAAGAAATTATCAGTTACGGTAGCTTCCGTGACCGCAGAAGAGCTTCAACAAGTACCTGCAGGATCTGCAGCGAGCGCTTTACAAGGGAAGGTAGCAGGAATCTCAGTTACAAACTTAGGCCGTCCAGGTGCTGGGGCAACAATTTTGTTGCGTGGTGCTTCTAACTTTTATGGTTCACAATCACCATTAGTTATTATGGATGGAATCTTTGTTGAGGGTGGACTAGCTGACATTAACGTAGATGACATTGCCTCGTTCGAAATTGTAAAAGGTGCCTCGGCTTCTTCTTTATACGGTTCACGTGCAGGAAATGGTGTAATTGTAATAACGTCCAAAAGAGGGAAGATAGGTAAAACTCAAGTGACACTTAGATCAGAGATAGGCTTCTCGGAAATTAACAATTTTATTGACACCAACCAATCACATTCATACGAATTGGCTGATGATTGGCAAAATTTCCAAGGACAATACACAAAATATAAAGGTGTTACTTATGGTCCTAACTATCAAAGTGTATATGCAGCTTCTGGACCTGATGCTGTTGTAGGAACAAGGATTTTATCTGCCGATCGATATTCAGACAACCCTTATGG
>Ga0209231_1001193_pt1 | contig 10492 bp, 6 predicted proteins | sample Deesub45470m_DNA_FD_188086 | JGI IMG/M metagenome (GOLD analysis project Ga0209231, IMG submission 188086) | Deep subsurface microbial communities from North Pacific Ocean - 450_OLKR46/470m Metagenome (SPAdes) (version 2) | ecosystem: Environmental > Terrestrial > Deep subsurface > Unclassified ... | reverse complement strand
CCTTCTAATAAAATATGCCCATTTCCTAATAAACCAATTAACAATCGTTCAATCATGTGTTTTTGACCAACAATCACTTTGTTCATTTCCATCATCAATAAATCTACAAAGGCACTTTCTTTTTCGATTTTTTCGTTAATAGCTTTTATATCTACCGAAATACTATTTTCTTCCATTATTTTATTGTTTTTTACTGAATGAATTTAATACGCATTATTTTGCACTGCAAATAGCATAAATATTTTTTTAAAACTTGTTAAAAATTGGTTAAAAATTAATGAAAAACACTAGGTTTAATATGATTTTAACATCATTCTCTTTTTATCAGAAAAACATGTGTATAATTAAATATTTTAATCAATTATGTTAATTTATTATTAGTTTATGCTAATTTATAATCAGTTTTATCAAATTCATAATTTAAACAGTAATTAACAACTATTAAATATCAAATAATTTTTAATTAGCTGTTTTTATTATATTATATTTTAATATTTATTATTTTATTAGCAATATTCACATATGAATATTGCTAATAAAGCAGTAAAATATATGATATTGATGTAAATTTCGCACTAAACCTTGTGTAACTTTAACATTTTTTTAATATTTGCCAGAATTAAATTTAAACTAAACTCATGAAAAAAACATTAAAATTTTTAACATTACTCCTGTTTTTACCGATAGTGGCATGGTCACAAACCACTGTTTCAGGTAAAATAATTGACGCAGAAGGGAACGGAATTCCTTTTGTTACCGTACTTGAGGAAGGTACCACAAATGGAACTACTTCCGACGAAAAAGGAACTTTTAATTTTAAAGTTTCTAAATTACCAACAAATTTAGTTGCTTCATTTATGGGTTTTAAAACCAAGAAGCAATATGTTACATCCGAAGTAGGTGTAACCATTTTATTACAAGAGGAAAGTGTTGGGCTTGATGAAGTAGTGGTTACGGGTAACCGCGCTAAACCAAGAACTATTTTAGATTCTCCGGTGCCAATTGATAATATTGGCGTTAAAGAATTAACTGCAGGAGGTAGAACTAGCATTCAAGAAATGTTAACATTTAAAGTGCCTTCATTTAATGCTCAAAATCAAGCAATATCTGATGCCACTGCACATTTTGACCCTGCAGATTTAAGAGGCTTAGGCCCAAGTAGAACATTAGTTTTAGTAAATGGTAAACGTAAAAATCAAAGCGCACAAGTATATTTAAACAGAACTCCTGGTAAAGGTGAAGTTGGTATAGATTTAAAAAGTATTCCAACAGCTGCTATTGAAAGAGTTGAGATATTACGTGATGGAGCTGCCGCTCAATACGGTTCTGATGCGATTGCTGGTGTAATTAACATGATTCTTAAAAAGAACGTTCAATATTCTACGGTAACAGCTAAATCTGGATTAACATCTGAAGGGGATGGATTTAATTTTAGCACAGATTATAACACTTCATTTAATATTGGAGATGGAGGTTTTGCAAATATTTCATTGGGCTATGCTACTCAAAAATTAACTAATAGAGCAGGTACTCCAGGAGTTGCAGATTTGCCAAGTGACGCTAGGCCTAATGAAATTCAATGGGCTACTGATAACCCTGATTTAGGAATGAAATATGGTGGGCCAGATATTGATACTAAAGACATTTTTGTAAATTTCTCTAATCCTTTTGGAGATAGAGCCGAATTCTACACCTTTGGAGGTGTTACGGATAGAAGTGGTAAAAGTTTTGCATATTACAGAGCACCCTATTGGAGAAGGGATGTTGCTGATGCAAACTTTCTAACTCGCCCTGAAGATTTTAAAGGTTACCAACCAACATTTGAAACAGAAGTTAAAGATTATTTGGCCGTTTCCGGACTTAAATTTGGTTTGGGTGAAAATTGGAATGCTGATGCTAGTATTACCTATGGTGCTAACCAAGTGATGTATACCGTTAACAACTCTGTAAATAGAGATTATTTAGCATTAAACAATACTTCACCTAGAACATTTAAACCAGGAGGATATGGACTTCAAAATATAATTGGAAACTTAGATTTAACAGGAAAGTTATCTGAACAGGTAAGTGTTGCTTTAGGTTTAGAAAATAAAAAGGAATATTTTACTGCTTATGAAGGAGATCCATTGTCTTATTTTGGGGGCGGTTCTGACTCTTTTGCTGGAATTAGACCTGCTGAAGCTGGTAAATGGTCACGAAGTAATATTGCTGGATATGCTCAGTTAGACTATGATATTACTGATGCTTTTTTATTAGGAATTGCTGGAAGGTATGAAGATTATACAGATGCTGGAAGTAATTTTTCTTGGAAAGTAAATGGTCGCTATAAATTAGGTGAAAAAGGTGCTATTAGAGCTTCATACAGTACTGGTTTTAGAGCTCCAACATTACACCAACGTTATTTAACAAATAGCCAATATATTATTGTTGGCACATCTCCAGAGCCTTTATTACAAGGTACTTTAGCTAATGATAATACAGCAGTTAAAGCTTTAGGAGTACCAAGTTTATTTGCCGAAACTTCTAAAAACTTATCTGCTGGTATAACCTATAAAATTGCAGATAATTTATCTGCTTCAATTGATTTTTACCAAATAAATGTTGATGATCGTGTATTATTTTCTTCACAAATTAAAACATTGGATGGTAATTTAGACGGTTCAGACGCAGTGGAGCAAATTTTAATTAACAATAATGTTATTGCAGTTCAGTTTTTTATCAACGCTGGTAACACAAAAACTACTGGAGCTGATTTTGTGTTAAACTATAAAAATGAAAGTGGTTTTGATGCAAGTTTAGCGGCTAACTTTAATAGCACTTCCATTGACGCTATTTCAACTCCTTCAGCTTTAGCGGCTGGTGGTTATAACATCTTTGCTCGTGAAGAAAAAGGGTTAATTACCAATTCTAGACCAAAATCTAAAATTATATTGGGGTTAAACCAATCTGTAGGTAAATGGGATCTTGGTTTGGCTAACACACTATTTGGTAAGGTTACCGTAACAGCACCAGAATCTGGAGGAATTGATCAAGATTTAGGTTCTAAAGTAGTAACAGATTTAAATTTTGCATATAATTTCACTAGGAAATTAGCTTTTAATGCAAATATCAATAACTTGTTTGATGTGTATCCAGACAGAACAGATCCAGCAACAAATACAGCTCAAGCTGGAACTAGATTTCCATACTCATCTGAAGTACAGCAAATGGGACTTTTAGGAACTAATTTTAATATTGGATTCAACTATGAATTTTAATGAATATTAGTATTCAAAATAAAAAAGGCAACTTAACGGTTGCCTTTTTTATTGAAGTTTTTTAACTGTTAGTTGTTGTCCTTCAAAAATTGCAAAGGTGAAATGTGTAATCCAATCACCAGTATTAATATATTTAGAATTTTCTGAAATTTGTATATCCAGCGGTAAATGTCTGTGGCCAAATACAAAATAATCGAAGTGTTTATCTTCTAATTTCTTTTTACAGTATTGCACAAGCCATTCGTTTTCTTCTCCCAAAAATTTCACATCCGCTTCACCAGAAATTAGTTTGTTTTTCACAGATAAGTATTGTGCTAATCGTATTCCAATGTCGGGATGCAACCATCTAAACAGCCATTTTGAAAATGAATTGGTAAACACTTTTTTCATTCTTTTATAGCCATTATCTCCAGGTCCTAAACCGTCTCCGTGGCCAATTAGAAATGTTTTATTATTGAAAATAAACTCCTTAGGCTCGAAATATGTTGAAATATTCAGTTCGGTTTCAAAATAGGTTTCCATCCAAAGGTCGTGATTGCCAACAAAAAAATGAATTTTAATCCCACTATCACTAAGCTCCGCAAGTTTTCCTAATACTCTAACAAAACCTTTTGGAACTGCTTTTTTATACTCAAACCAAAAATCAAATAAATCACCTAATAAAAAAAGTTCATCAGCATCATTTTTTATAGCATCTAACCAATTTACAAACTTTTGTTCACGTTTTTTACTTTTCTCAACAGTTGGGGTTCCAAAGTGCTGATCGGAAGCAAAATATATTTTATTTTTAGTTGTCAAAATTTAAAATGATACGTTTTATTATAGTGAATTTCAATCAATTTGCTGATAGAATCCTACCCCTGCCTGCCGCAGGCTGGTTCCAAAGAATGAATTTGATTCTAATGTTATTTAAATATTGAATTCTTTTAATTTTTTGCGCTTTCTAATTCAAGTACTTTTGAAATCATTTGATCCTTTTTCTGTGTCATCATAAAATACCCGATTTCCTCAAATAAATTTCTTGCAATTACAGCATTAAAATATACTTTTAAATCTTCCCTAGATTTTGGTGAAATAGGACTCTTTAGATCTAATTGATTTAAATACATATTAAAAATTGTATCGTCTTTATCAAAGTTTTGAACAAAATCATTTAATTTCCATTTATTCATTTCAACTCTATGGTTATCAATATATTTAAATATGAAATCGTTTAATCCACCATATAATCTGTTACTAAAAACAGTTAACGTATCAATTGGAATAAATACATCAGGTATAATTCCTCCTCCACCATAAACTATTTTTCCCTTTGCAGTTTTATATTTTAAATGACCTTCAATTTGAATACTGTCTTTTGAAAATAATTCACCATTATGGGCTCTTACCATATAATCATTATCATATGTTTTATTGTCGTTTTTATCATATGGCTTTTGAATTGACCGCCCTGTTGGAGTGTAGTAACGAGAAGTTGTAAGCCTTACTGCTGAACCATCACCTAAATCCATTTCTTGTTGTACCAACCCTTTTCCAAATGAACGGCGACCCACAATAATACCTTTATCATTATCCTGAAGTGCACCGGCAACAATTTCACTTGCTGATGCTGAATTCTGATCAATTAAAACATATACTTTTCCATTTTCAAAATCGCCTTTACTTGTGGCATATGATTTGTCAACAGCTCCATTTTTATTTTTGGTAAAAACAATTAATTTCCCATCTTCTAAAAATTCATCAATAATACTATTGGCAATATCCATAAAACCACCTGGGTTTCCCCTTAAATCCAAGATTAAAGAAGTCATCCCTTTAGCAATTAATCCATCCAAAGCCAATTTAAATTCATCATACGTTGTTCTGGCAAAACGATCTATATTAATGTATCCTACTGTTTTATTAATCATATAATATGCAGAGATGCTTTTTATGGAAACTTCTCCTCTTGTAATAGGTATTTCTAAAATTTCATTAGTTGATCTCCTATAAACTGAAATAGTAACAGCTGTTTCCGGTTCACCTTTAAGAGCATTCATAACAGCATCACTAATTTTTCTGTTGCCAAAAATGGTAGCTGCATCATCTTCATTAATCCCCGCTTTTTTAAATAGGTATTTCCCAAACAACGTGTCTTTATTTGCCGCTAAAATTCTGTCTCCATCTTTAACTCCAGCTTTTTCGCTTGGCCCTCCTTTAATAATACTTGTAACTGCAACGGAATCTTCATGCATCACAAACGAAACACCAATTCCTACAAATTTACCTTGCATACTTTCGGTTACTCTTGCCAATTCTTCTTTAGGAATATAAACCGAATGTGGGTCTAATTTTAGCAACATATTTGTAATGGCATCGTCTAACAAACTATCCGTATCCACCTCATCTACATAGTCATATTGTATGTAATTGATTAATCGTTTTATTTTTGCTTCATTTGAATTGGAACTGAATATAACTGATTTATTTTTATAGTTGAAGGTGCTCCCAATAAATATACCTAAGGCGATTCCAAGCCCTATAAATATTGGTACACTTGCTTTTATTCTTGTCATTTTTAATTTTTAAGATGTGTTAATTCTACTCCTGCTTTTACTAAAAAGTCTAACCCCGAAGTGTCTTTATAAGCATTTGCATATACGACTCTTTTTATACCTGATTGATGTATTAATTTACAACATTCTTTGCAGGGCGATAAAGTTATATATAACGTTGAATCTTTACAAGATTGTGTGGAGCTGGCAACTTTTAATATTGCATTTGCTTCTGCATGTAAAACATACCATTTTGTTTCACCTTCTTCCTCGCAACAATTTTCAAAACCTGTTGGTGTTCCGTTAAAGCCATCAGAGATAATCATTCGGTCTTTCACAATTAATGCGCCAACTTGTTTTCTTTCACAATACGAAAGTTTTGCCCATTCAAATGCCATTCTCATATAAGCTTGGTCGTATTTTAATTGTTTTTTATTCATATATTATTTACAATTACGAATGTAGTAAGATTCTAATAAAACCTACGTTAATTTTTTACCAAAATATGGCGTTTTTAAGAATTGGCAGTACTATTCCAATTACAATAGAGGAAATTATAAGTATCCAATCTCGTTTTGAAAAACGAAAAATAGATTGAAATATAAATCCAACAATTAATACAATAATAACAATAATTATTTGAGCTAGCTCAACTCCTAAAGCAAATTCTAATAATGGAATAAATTTATTGTCTGTATTGCCAACCAATAATTTAAAATAGCTAGAAAATCCAAATCCGTGAATTAAGCCAAAAAATAAGGCGAAAAATAAATTGATGTTTGTTTTTGTATTTTTGGTGGCGCTTTTTATAAAAATAATGTTCGCCAATGCGGTAATAATAATAGTGACTGGAATTAAAAACTCAATCCATTTATGTGGAATATTAACAATATTATAAGCCGCAAGAATTAATGAAAGTGTATGCCCAACCGTAAATAATGTAATTAACCATATAATGTTTTTTATGTTTTTAAAATCATAAACTACTACTAAGGCAATTAAAAATAGAATATGATCATATGCGTTCCAATCCAATACATGAAAAAGACCTTGTCTTACAAAAAAAATAAAATTATCCATGAATTATTAATTTTTAAACCTCAAATATAGAAAAAATTGTTGCCTTAAAATCAATACTTAAACCAATTATTTACGAGTTCATTTTCTATGGGTTTGGCTGTTTTATGAATGAACTCATTTTTTAAAGCGTCATATTCATAATCTTTTCCCCACAGTTCAAAATTTTCTGCAACTTGTTTAATGCTTTCACAAACATATAATACTTCTTCGTTTGTAATTGTTGGATGAATAGACATTCGAATCCATCCTGGACGCTCTACCATACAGCCATCTAAAATTTTCATTTCAATGCTTTTTGAAGTTTGCTGGTCTACATGCAATAAAAAATGTCCATAAGTTCCTGCGCAAGAGCAGCCTCCACGCGTTTGAACTCCAAAACGATCATTTAACAGTTTTACAATTAAATTGAAATGTACATTTGCTATATAAAATGAAAAAACACCCAATCTATCTGTATGCTGTGCTGCTAATATGGTAAGGTTAGGAATCCTTGAAAGTTTATCAAAAACAATTTCATTGATTTCGTGTTCTCTTTTTAGGATGTTTTCAACACCCATTTTTTCCTTCAATTGAATAGAAAGTGCAATTCTAATGGTTTGTAAAAATCCAGGAGTTCCTCCATCTTCACGAATTTCAATATCATCAATATAATCATGATTTCCCCAAGGATTGGTGTAATTTACAGTACCTCCACCCGGACTATCTGGCACCAAGTTTTTATATAATTTTTTATTAAAGATTAAGACTCCCGAAGTTCCCGGACCACCCAAAAATTTGTGTGGCGAAAAGAAAATAGCATCTAAATAAGAATCTTCATCATTTGGGTGCATATCTATTTTAACATAAGGTGCTGAACAGGCAAAATCCACAAAACAAAGCCCACCGTGTTCATGAATTATTTTTGCAATTTTATGATAATCTGTTCTAATTCCTGTTACATTTGAGCAGGAAGTTACTGAAGCTATTTTTATGGGTCTATCCTTATATTTTTCAAGAAGTTTTTCAAAACTTTCAAAACATATTAAACCAGAATCTTGGCATGGAATTATTTCAACATTTGCAATGGTTTCTAACCAGGACGTTTGATTGGAATGGTGTTCCATATGAGTTATAAAAACAATTGGCCTCAATTCGTCTGGTATATTGGTATATTCCTTTAAATTCTCTGAAACTTTTAATCCTAATATACGTTGAAATTTATTGATAACGCCTGTCATTCCTGTTCCATTCGTTATAAGAACATCTTCATTAGTTGCATTTACATGTTCTTTAATAATGCTTCTTGCTTTGTGATAAGCCAAGGTCATTGTTGAACCTGTTATAGAAGTTTCTGTATGTGTATTTGCTACAAAAGGGCCGAAGTCATTTAACATTTTTTCTTCAATAGGCCTGTATAATCGCCCACTTGCTGTCCAATCTGTATAAATAATTTTCTGCTCTCCATAGGGAGATTGAAATGTTTGATTTACACCTACAATGTGTTTTCTGAACTGCTGAAAATAGGCTTCCAAATTTGAAGAAGCTCCTTTTGAACTCTTATTATTTTCTTTAGAAGATTTGTCTGAAAAAAAACTCATTTTAATTAATGTTGATGATTTTTAAAGAAAGAAACACTCTAATTTTTTAATCAGAGTGTTTCTTATAAAATAAAAATCAATTCTTTTTAAAATTTGAAATTCCGCTTAATAGCCAATTGTGATATTCTTCAACATCTGGTGTGTAGGCCACTGGGTCTATTAAATTTTCTTCATTCAGATCCATCAAAACATAAAATGGTTGTGCATTTGCACCGTATTTTATGTTTTGAAATTCACTCCATTTCTGACCAATATATTTTAACTTTTTTCCTGGTCTCAATTTTGATTCTATTTCCTCACCTTCAGGAAGAGGTCTCTTGTCATCAACATATAAAGAAATTAATACCACATCATTTTTCAATATAGGAAGTATTTGATCTTTTGCCCAAACATTTTGCTCCATTTTTCTGCAATTTACACAGGCATGACCTGTAAAATCTAACATCACAGGTTTATTTACTTTTTTGGCGTAAGCTAAGCCTTTATCATAATCATTAAAAGCTAAAATATCATGTGGAGGCATTAAATGTGCTCCATCGGGAATATCTGAATGATTTTCACTTATTGCTGAACTCGTTGCTCTTGTAAATCCAACTCCGTACGGAGATTCGCTGTAATGCTGCGCTGGTGGAAAAGCGCTAATTAAATTTAGTGGAGCTCCCCAAAGTCCTGGAATCATATAAATAGTAAATGTTAGTGAAAGTATTCCTAAACTTAATCTTCCAACTGATATATGAGTTGATGGTGAATCATGTGGCAATTGTATTTTTCCGAATAAATAAAATGCCAATACTCCAAAAATAGCGATCCAAATGGCTAAAAACACTTCTCGTTCTAGCCAATGCAATTGTAATACCAAATCGGCGTTCGATAAAAATTTGAAGGCTAATGCCAATTCTAAAAATCCTAAAACAACTTTAACCGTATTTAACCAACCGCCAGATTTTGGTAATGAATTTAACCACCCTGGAAAAGCTGCAAATAAAGCAAATGGAATTGCTAAGGCTAATGAAAAACCTAACATCCCAATAATAGGTCCTATTTGATTTCCTCCTGCAGCTGCTTCAACTAAAAGCGTTCCTACAATGGGTCCCGTACATGAAAATGAAACAATTGCCAAAGCAAGTGCCATGAAAAAGATGCCTAATATACCACCTCTATCTGCTTGCGCATCAACTTTTGTCCCCCAAGAACTTGGTAATACAATTTCGAAAGCTCCTAAAAATGATACTGCAAATATAATAAGCAATAAGAAGAAAAATATGTTAAACCATACATTTGTGGCCAATGCATTTAAAGCGTCTGCTCCAAAAATGGCACTTACCAACAAACCAAGAACTACATAAATTAAAACTATAGAAATGCCGTAAATAACAGCATTTCTAATTCCTCCAGCCTTACTTTTACTTTGTTTTGTAAAAAAACTTACGGTCATCGGTATCATTGGAAATACACAAGGTGTTAACAATGCTGCAAAACCTGAGAAAAAAGCAATGATAAAAATGGTTAATAAACTTTTATCCGAAGATTTTGGAGGTTTCGTTTCCGTTATTTTAGTGCTATTTTCATTTTCAATTGTCCCAATAACACTCCCTTTACCTTTAATTGAAAATTCTAAATCCACCGTTGTTGGTGGTAAACATTTGGCATCATCACACACCATAAATTCAACTTCACCTATAATTTTAAATGAATTTTTTTGAAGAACTTTGATGCGTTGTTTAAAAGTCGCCTTGTTTTCAAAATACTTTATTTTCATTTCAAAAACCGGGTCATTAACCATATGTCCTTCTTCTTCAGAAGTTTTTCCTACCAACTCAAAATCTGATGTTATTGTAAAAGAAAAAGCCGTTGGAATTGGACCATCTTCTGGTACATTTTGAGAATATAAGTGCCAATTTTCTTCAATGGTTGAAGTAATTACCAAATCGTATTCCGTTTCTGAGATCTTTTCAACAGAAGTTGACCATTTTACCGGGTCATAAATTTGCGAAAAACTTGTTGTTGCTATTATAAGGGAAAGAAATAAAAAAAGTTTTTTCAT
>Ga0209231_1001192_pt1 | contig 10496 bp, 12 predicted proteins | sample Deesub45470m_DNA_FD_188086 | JGI IMG/M metagenome (GOLD analysis project Ga0209231, IMG submission 188086) | Deep subsurface microbial communities from North Pacific Ocean - 450_OLKR46/470m Metagenome (SPAdes) (version 2) | ecosystem: Environmental > Terrestrial > Deep subsurface > Unclassified ... | reverse complement strand
CGGCTTCTTTGGCTTCATGAAATCACCAGGTTTTGAGGTATGAACTCTGTATTCTGGTGATTTTATCAATCATAAAGCTAAAAATAAAGCAATAAGTACAGCTACTTAGGTTTTTTCAGGGACGACTGCATTACGCTGACCGAGGGTGACCGGGTGAATGGGGCTTGGGTGAGGATCCCGTCCAACGACCCTGATGCCCCGGTAGGAACGGTGATCAGTAAGTTTTTTGGTTACTCTGCGTTCGGCGGCTCGGCGGCGGCCAAGGAGTGGAGAGATCAGGCTGGGGTTGCGATTTGGGGGGATGTGTGGCCACACGGTGTCGCGACCCTGTTCAAACCGAATATCCGCCGGGCTTCGAACAACACCTCGGGGGAGATTGGGGGCCATCTTTTAGTACAGGTGAAGAAGGGGATTGAGTTCCGTTATTGGATTGCACTTTGGCGGGTGGGACCGGTGTCCAATCGACGAACGATCACGAAGCAGTTCTCTGTTCAACGGTATGGTTTTGAGGAGGCCAAAGAAATGGCAATCCAGGCCCGCAAAAAGGGACTTGAAGATAGTCTTCTGTCTGAATAACTGTGCCTCTCAGCCTATACCAAACACCCCTCCCACAGGATCTTCCTGCCGGGAGGGGTGTTTTTGTTTTTAATATTCAGCGAGGGAAACCCTACCCTTTTTTCTTCCCGGGTTTTTTAGCGACCTCTTGTTTTGCTGCGGACTTGACGGCGCGCGCTTTTGCGAGTCCGGCGCCGAGATTCTTCTCGAGTGCCATCTGCCGGCGGGACTCCGAGTAGGACTTGGCGGCCAAAGGTTGGGTCCGCGGAATGTCGAACTGCTTGCGGTACTCTTTCCCGGTCATTCCATGTTCGGCTTTGAGGTGGCGGCCAAGGGTCTTCATGATCTTACCGCAGATCATGCAGGTGATCTTGTCTTTGCCGAAGGCCTTGCGTTTGGTAATGAGGGGGATCCCCTCCCCTTCTTCGACTGCGGCTTCGGTAGTTATAGCGATTCCTTGTTCCATAGACGCGAGCGCTTTGTAGACCTCCTGAATTTCACTGAGGAGTTCGCTTTTGGTCATTGGAGTGCTGGAGGCATGGGCGGATACGATGTTGGTGGCCATTTCGAGCAGAGTGGACATTTAACTTTTTCTCCTTAATTGTTTGGGGGTGGGCTGGTTCTTTTCAGTTCTTTGGGTAGAAAAGCGTCAATTTCTGAGTCGGAAAATGTCATATCTTCAAGTTTCTGGAGAGCTTCCTGGGCCTTTTTATACGCTTGATATGTTGTGCTTGGTGCCCCAGAGTAAACGGCATACAGTTCAATGAGAAGGCCATCGCGGTCTTTTTGCAGAGATTCGATAGGCGTCATTCCCATTCGCAAGTCGGTGATAAGGGTAAGATATTTTTCGCGAATAATCCAGAGATCGGCGCCAGCCTGCCTGTGTTTTTGTGATAATTCACCGAGATCGTAATTTTTTGTATATGCATTGAGGATGAGAAGTATCGTTGAAACAATGATTCCAACAAATGTTCCGACCTTCCCATCGCTGAACATGGCTAAAATAAACCCTCCGGTTGTAGCGGCGGAGAGGATGATTTGCCAAAGTTTGATTTGTGAATGCCGTTCCAAAAGAATATCTGCGCACTTTTCGTGTGTCTTGTGTGAGTACACCACCCGACCAAAGCATTCGCGCAGTTGCCCTTCGAGTATTGAGAGGGATTCGGGATGACCCTCAGTCCTTGAATGCTGTTCCAAAAATTTCTCTCCATTTCTGTTTGGCGGAATCCTCGAGTTTTGGTGTCGCGAGTTCGAAATTAATTGCCTCTTGGGCCAATTTCTGACATTTCAAGGCTTTCGCCTGAAATACACCCTTCTTATAAACATGCTGGTCACTCCCAGGAGCTTTCCAGTATGTCTTTTCCGGGTTTTGGGAAGCTAGAAATCCGAAAAAATCGCGACAAATGTAATCGTAGTAAATAAAGGATTTATCTTTATACTCCCAGTTGCCGATGAATTGGTATGCAAGGGTGTCAATGAGAAGGCCTCCAATTGGAACGTCCCACCTTTTTTTCCACACCCTCATCATTCGACAGAGCAGCACAAGATTAAGGTTGCATACCTTGTTTTTGTCTCGGATCGCTTCGATTTCAGATCGCGGGTTTGTCGTCCGCCAAGATCCGCCGTTGTTAGAGTCGGGGAAGGTATAACTTCCAGCCTTATTGGTAAAAACAGGGACAATTTCGAATGTTATTCCATCATCGAAATGAATGCACACCACCTGGCCATCAGCCCCAATGCTCGATGAGTTATACGTTCTTTGAAGTGAAGTTCTGATAGCTTGCAGTAGTGCCGACTGGCCATTTCCTGAATATTCATTGTATTTGTAATACAAATCGGAAGGCAATTCAAACACCATATCCAGATCACTGAAACCTTTAACGGCAGTATTGCGCCCATAGGAACCAACATAAAGGCTGTGGGACGTTTCGGATGTTGTGTCCCAAAAATCGGTATTGAGGCGGCGAGTTATTGCCTTGTATCGAGAGGCTATTGTGCCCCCATCTTTTACCTGAATGTCCGAGCAGAAGTCGTTGAACCAACTGGCCAAACCCATCTTAACCCCCATAATTTCATTTAGAATAGGAAACCCAAGTGAATGCAGTGGGAACATATCATAAGTTGTCAGCTTTTACTTTGTGAATTTGGGATTTTCGTGGAGGGATAGTCTATTCCGTCCGTTTTCATTTTCAAAGCACTTGGACTCAGACTTTTTTCTTTAAGCAGGGAGGAAATATCCTATCGCCAGGTTTTACCTGGTTTTTCACTTCGAAACACCCGATAACTCAACCACAAAACCTGCAGACCCATTGCGAGCAAGACCAAGGCTCCAGCATAAGGACCGAAGATTTTGATATAAAGTTCCAGCACCCAGGGGTGCCTTGTCTTAGGACCCTGATTTCCTACCACTAAGAGTGCGGCCTGCCAGCACATGGCCAGGCCAGGAAAAGCCAGGAACACCGCCAGGATTTGTTGGTTGAATGCTCGGCCAGGAGTCCGTCGCGTTTCGGTGTGTTCGCGAAGAAGAAGGGTCAATAAGAAGAGGAAACAAGCGAATGCTGCGACCCCAAGGGCCGCAAGCCAGTTTTGGCGTCCGACTCCCAGAGCCACCACAGCCGTCGAGCCGAGTGCAATAATCATGGTCTGCAGGACCACTCGAAGGATGCGCATGGCCTAGCAACCCTCCGTGCCTGAAATTCTTTCTTCTTCTACGTCGAACCCAGACAAGGGCCAGTCTTCCATCGTCAGGAGTTGCCGACACTTCGGATAGGCCGAACACGCCCAAAAGCGTTTTCCAACATGGGCACCTGTCTTGGCCTGGCGCGGGAGCATAGTCGTCGAACATTTCGGGCAGATTGGAGGAACGACTTTTAGCTCGAAGGGGGGCATGTCTACGGGCAGGTTTGTTACTCGCTGCGAGAGGGGACTGAGCTCTTCTTTTGTGGGAAGGATGGTCAGCGAAGGCAGATGAAACGCCTGCGCGAGTTGCCTTCGCACTTCCTTAGGTTGGTAGGATTTCTTGGCGGAGAATCTTAGGACCGGGATCTTGGCTCCAGCCAGCGCCTGGTCGACGAAAACATCCCGCCCTGCCCTATCCTCCCGTCCGTGGGATTGATCGTCCAATTCGACCACGCCCACCACAGACAAATCCGTCGCTAGACACACCACGAAGTCGACATGTTTCTGGTTGATCTTATTCTGGCCGGTTGTTCGACGGCTTGCGGACAGGCCCTTGGCCGGCTTGACCAGGTCACCCAAACGAACCTTGCCGAATGCCCGGTATGGGGGATCAAGGGACTGTTCCAGAACCCCCAGGAACGATCGCTCTGCCGGAGAGAAAAGGGTGTCCCGGTTGTCGAACGCCAACCCTTCATCTGTGGAGGTCTTCTTGGCTTTTTGAAGGGCCAGGACATAGGCCGCAACGATGCCGGCACAGACCAGCACGACAAGGGGGTTTATTTCAAGCGATCCTGGTAGCACGGGTCTTCCTTCCTTGGTGGGTGCCGCTGGTTCTGAGGCTTGTGTTTGCTTTAGGTATGGAAGGCATTTCCAAGGTCACCCTTGCCGCCGCTCAACCAGTTCTCTCAGCTGACCTGGCAGGAAACTTCGTAGTCTGCGGCTGATGGCCTCTTCGTGACGCTGCCAGACAATTCCAAGGCAGATAACGCCCAACCCAATCAGGGTCAGAACCAAGGGGAACAGGAGACTATCCTTGAACACTTCCCGGGCCAGGTGCCCAAGATACCCGGCCGCCCCCAACCCTCCGCAAACGGCGAAAACCCTGCGCGACAGGGTGGCGCCTACGGCGATCATCGTCAGGTTGATGCAGAGGTAGAGGAACTTACTGAGCTCGCTATCCGAGTTCATCAAGGACAAACCACCCCAAAAAGCCATAACCCCGAAGAGATAGAACCAGAAGGCAAAGTCCTTTTTTCCCCGCGATCGCATGTCGACCCAGAAAGCAATCAAGCAGGTGAAAAGCCCGACCCACAAGGAGACCAATTTTTTCAGTTCCCAATAGTTCGCCGGCCGGCCGAAAAGGAATACTGTCAGGTCCATGCTCAGGTACCAGATTGTTACCGCAATCGGCATGACAAGGAATGGCAATCGATAACGGAACAACATTATGGCGCCGGTGGCCAAGGTCGCCAATTCCATAAACATCCAGCGCCAATCGACCTTGAGATGGTATTCTCGGAAAACCTGGCCCTCGGGCCACAGCCCTAAGGCAACCTGCAGGCCATAGACGGCTAAGGGTGTGAGTACCACTACAAACGTGGCCGAGATGCCGGCAGGAACATTCAAGTTCCCTGCCTTCAGAAAGTGTTCGGTCAAGGCGATACCCGCCACAGCGTAGGATAGGGCAATCGCTAGAAGCCCCCATCCCCCGAACCTCTCCCACCCCAGGTTCATGAACAAGGACATGGCGCCGATGGCGATCATCCCCCCCAGATAGTAGAGGATGTGGGTGAATCGAAAACTGGGGGTGTCCTTGTGGTGAACGCCGAGGAACGCCCACAATCGGTCGGCTTGGTCTTCGCTGACAATCCCCTCCTTGGTCGCGGCCTGTAAAATTTCTCGATTTAGGTTCAATTCACCCTCGCAGGAAGGAAGTTAGTTTTCACCTCGTAGTCGGAATTTAATATCTTCGACTCATCAGCTTTGTCGAAATACTCCAACAACCCCCGCCAGTCCTCTTTCTTAAGCTTGCCAATAGTAGTGACCCCCTCCGGGTATCCATAGTCTTCTGGGTTCCAGCGTCCTGTGGTTTTCATCCGATAATGTGGGATGGTTTTGCCGTCAGACAATTTTGATATTTGTTTTTGCGATACTAAATACCCCTTTACCTTCAAATTCCCGGTCCTGTCAGCAATATTGAGAAATGCGCCAAGATGATAACGGGTGGGTGTGTGATCCCAAAGGAAGGGACCGCAAAATGGATGGTAGCGGTAGATGATTTTGTCATCTAACTCTGCAATTTGTTCTGAAAAAAATAAGGCGATATCTGGGTTGTCTTTGTAGAGATCATTTCCTGTTTGCGAGGGTTTGAGCGCCGTAAGGATACAAATATTCTCATGGGTCCGCACCATTAAATCACGAACAAAATCAACAAAAGCAGGCAGGTTTTTGGAATAGTCCTGGGTGTCGTAAATAGGTCCAGCCTCTCCCTCAACCCAGGCTTTTTTTACACCAAACATTTCGCACACCGTGTCGATTATTTCTCCGTTGAGAAGCGACTCAAGCTTCTTCGCGTCCAGGGTTGGCTTTATGTCCGGGAACTTTTCCCCGAGCAGGCGGTAAATCTGGGTTCTCTTGACATCATGTGCCTCAAACAGGGCGATGATGCGATACGCTATACTAGGACCATCTTTCAGTGTCCCTTCAAGGTAGCTGGAAGGGTTTTCCTTATACCTCCTCCAGAGATAATTCACCCCCTTGAATACCTTTTCTAGATCCACCACCGTTCCTCCTGTTGTCTCTAAAGTTCCCCTACCGCCCCCGCCCCCGGCGGGTACCAACGGTATCGAGGTGGTTGCCTGCGTGCCCGAGGATCAGCACCTGTTTTTCGAAGTCAGCCGCAAAATGCACCCGCAGATAGCGTTTGCCGCGGTCAAGTTTCAGATGGGGTTCAATAGAGTAGGTCTTGCCATCCCACTCCACCCGGCGCAGCGCCATCAGCTTGCGATCGTCGCGGGTCATCTCCCCCTCGTTTGCGGAGGCATCGAGTCCGGTCTCCTCGCTGAGCCGGAGCAGGGCCGGTCGCATCGCCAACCCCTCCTGGAACAGAAGCTTCGGCAGGTGGGTGCATAGCGCCCACAGAGCCTCCCAGGCAGCCGGAATGTTGTCAAAATCCGATTCCTCGGCCGAGGCCTGGGCCTGGGGGGTGAAAATCACCTTGCCGTTAAACAACCGCGCCAGCGTCTGCAGGACCTCCGGCAGGGTCCTGGGCAGTTGGTGGAGGTTGTTGAGGACCTTGAGCTTGGTACTCGATTGCAGCACCTGGGTGCGCAGGCCGGCGGCGCTCTGGCTGGCTTGCTGGGTCTGGTACTGGGCCTGGCCGAGGGTCGCCTCGAGTTGGGATACCTGGGATTCCAGATCGCCGACCCGCCCCTGCAGCTGGGCATTGGCCTCGCTCAGGCGGGCGTTCTCGGCCTCGATCAGGGCCATCCACTCCCGCAACTCCTGATTGCCCTCGGCCCACTGCTTGACCCGGGAGCTCAAGGACTCCATCTGGACTTTCTGGACCAGGGCGCCGGCCTGGTCCAGATCGGAGACTTCCCCGGGAAGATCGAGGCGGCTGGCGACACACTGGGCGAAGACCTGCAGGGTGTCCTGGGGCGGCATGCGCAGATTTTTTTGGAGATAGAAGCGATGTCGCAGCGACTCCTGTTTCCACCCCCGCGCGCCCGGAGGATTGATCCCCGGCTGGAAGATCCGAATACCCGCCCACACCGGTTGCATCTCCCGGGACAGAACCCAGCCGAGTTCGGCTTTGAGGATGTGGAAGGTGCCGGGTTCGGTGGTGAAGAGGTGGATTGCCCCATCCAGGGCCTGGCCCAGAAGGGCGCTGTCGAGTAGATATTTGCCATAGGGGTCGGGGACCGAGACCAACACCGGACAGAAGCGCTCCGGATGCAGCAGAAGGTCGCGCAGCGCAGCTGCGCCCCCGGGTTGCAGGGTCTTGAGGGCCGGGCGCAGCGAGAGTCCGCCGTCGCGCGGATCCCAGCGGGGGTCGGCGAGCAGCATTTTGACCAGTTCTGGAACTTTGGGGGCGAGATGTGGCAAAGGCGGACCGAGATAGCCACGAGTGCGCTGGTGGGTTTGTTTGATCGAGACCTTGAGACAACCGGGGAGGGTTTGCACCACCAGATCGGTACACCAGCAGCGACCGGGGTGGCGATTGCAGGGGTGCACCAGGCGCAGAGCCCAGAGTTCGTGTTGGGATTCTGGCCAGCGGTGGTGCAGAGTGCGCACCAGGGTTTTCTCCAAGGACCCCCAGGAGGCTCCGGCGAAAAACCCCAGCTGCTCCATCATCGGTGGCAGATCGACCTGGGACTTGACCCATTGCAGAGCCAGATTGCGCAAGGGGTCCAACAGGTTGGGGTCAGGCCCCAAGGGGTAGAGACGGAAACTGGCGCGGTAGTGGATCTGCCCTTCGGCCATGGACGCCTCCGATCAAACCAGGAAGGGGTTCAGTGCGGTGAATTTTTCCGATTTTTTCCGGGCTTTCCCATTTGTGTTCAGGGGGGCCAGACCATTGATAATCTCCCCGTGAATCCGGTCATATTTCTCCGGCCCAAGGAGCTTTCTCACCCCCGTGGAATTATAACGGAACATCCCTTCTACCGAGCAAAGGGTCTGCTTGACCTGAAAAACGATTTGGAGCCACCCGTATTTGCTGCGGCTTGCCTTCGTCGGTGAGGTCTCTACCAGGGTTATGATCCTGGCAAGGCTTTCCCCGAAATAAACATCAAGGCCCATATGTTCGTTCGCCAACTCGGGGCACGCCGCCTTGACGACCTTGGCGACCCTGGCACCCTCACGGCAAAACCTGATCCAGGCCTCCACGTCCGAACCGGCGGCCTTTATGGCGTCCGATACGACCATCTCGGGAAGAGTGTCCTGCGGGGACACCGGGGCGTACCCCCCAGACGGTTTGCCCCCCGAGACATTCTTGAGCCAGAAGTAGCCGGAGGCCCCTGCCAGGGGAAGGAATCCTATTTCAGTCCAAACCTCCGTATATCCCTTGAACCGTTTTTCATCGGGGTAAACCAAAACCTCGTGGCTACCAACAACGGAGAGCATATCCTCCAGGACCCGCCACAGTGCCCACCAGGGGGTTTTGCCGGCGCAAAACTTGTTTGGCAGTTTGATATGGGTGAGTATCAGAAGCTTCATCCGCGAAAGGTGGCGGAAAAAATTCCGGTTGTGTGGGTTGTCGATGACGGCTGGCCGGAAAATATCTTCATGCAGTTCCGCGGCATCTCCGGAATACTCATCGAACGCCTCGAACAAAGGTACCCCGGACCTGCAGATGGCCCTCATATTTATAATGGTATAGAATAGAGACCCTTTGTCCGGGGAGATGTTCCCACTTTCGTCCTGGAAGGTCAGAGTCGCCTGGTGTTCGGTAATGTACTCGGTCATCTGTTGGTTTGGTCCGGCGGTCCAACTCACAGGGCATTGCGTTTCGGACAACAGGCCAAACGTCCCGGATGAAGGCGGACTGGGTTTGAGTGACAACGCGAGGGCCTGAAGTTTTGCCGCCCGTGCCAGGTAACCAGACACGATCGCATTGGGCGAATTGTTTTCACCCGCTGGGATCGCTCCGGCCAGCAGTTTTTGAACGATCTCTTCCAAGGGTTTGCATTGCGGGTCTTGGGCCGCCATCTGTGACGCCCAGATCGGCAGTGCGTCCAGGGTCCCCTTTCTCACCCGGCCCGCGGCGGCCAGTTGGGTCCACAGCGCTAACACCCGAGTGCACTTGACCACCTTGTCGTGGCTTACGAGAGGCGTTTCGGTCGCACCAGACTTCGGACGGGCTCCGGTCAGGGTCGGGTGGGAGCACAACAATGTATTGAGCTGCTTGATGACAGCCAGTGTTTCGGCGAACTCGTCATGCCAGAGACGAAACCAGCAGTGGCGACCACCTACAACGCCACCTTGGAGCTCGCGAAGAAGTTCCGGGACCGGTCGGGTATCCTGAAGGTGGGGGCTCGACATGATGGTCGTTAACCATGACTTGAGCCCGGACGTGCTCTCGACCGGAAAGACAAGAACGATAAAATCGAAGATATCGCCGACGATCCTTGCGACCGTCCGGAGTTCGGTATCAGTGAGCCGTGCGCCCTTGGGCAGTTTTTTTTTGAAGTCATCACGGGTCAGACCCCGCCAACAGCTTGAATCCCAGTCGTTCATGTCATTCCTCCGAAATAAACCCCCTCGATTTTTTAAACCCGCCCTCTTGGTCCGTGGTCTCACGTTCCCCCCGATCAGAGAGGTTTGAAGAGGTCGCCGTTGATAGCGATCGCCAGGACGGTGTCATCCTCATCCCAAACACCGACGATAGTGTTGAGGTCGTGGTGCGAGCGTTCCTTGGCCCGGGTCACCGCCGATTCGCGAGTCTCCCAGGGTTCATCGGAGCGGTCTTGGGGGTTGAGGTAGTCGCCAACGGTAAAAGCTCCTCTCATACGGCCTCCTGCGGAATCAATTTCTGCGCGGTGCCCCGAAACAGAGCCAGTCCTGGCCCACCGCGGGTCTGGTCGGTTGCGGTTTTGGGGGCGCGGCAGGCGGCGCCTGAAAGATCCGCCAGGCCGGACTCAGAGCCTCGGCAATAAACTCGGCCTCGGCCAAAGCCTGCGCGGCCAGGGGATGACCGGCCGCCGCCGGCGACCAACTTACCCCATGCTCCAGCAGCGCCGTGGGCAGCTGCGCCTTGAGGCCGCAGTCACAATCGGTGAAAATCTCCACCCGACTGGGACGCTTGAGCAACCCCGCCCCCTGCTCGGCCGCCCAGAGCAACAGGCGCGTCTCCGAGCCCACCGCCGAACCGGAAAAGAGCTTGAGGTGGCCGCGCCAACTCAGCACCCCACCCCAGGCCCAGGCCTCTTGCCCCTGCACCGCAGCGAGCGCCAGGTACATCTGCACCACCGGCTGCGCCCCTTCGCCCTGCATCCGCATCAACCCCCCAGGAAAACTTAAGGAACATTACTTCATGCCACAGATGTGTGTCAAGATGACACCGCCAAAAACCACCTAAAACAAAGGAACAATAGTCCATCCACAAGGAGGATCCATAACCAGGCCCTTCCAGTTTGCCACCGCCTCACCCTGACCCACCCCCACAGCGCCCCGCAATCGCCCTCCTGCGCGCCGCCTGCTGCCCCACTTTCAGCGCCAGCGCGCCGCGGTCCGCCCTCGCCTGCCTCGCCCCACCCCCC
>Ga0209231_1001191_pt1 | contig 10498 bp, 10 predicted proteins | sample Deesub45470m_DNA_FD_188086 | JGI IMG/M metagenome (GOLD analysis project Ga0209231, IMG submission 188086) | Deep subsurface microbial communities from North Pacific Ocean - 450_OLKR46/470m Metagenome (SPAdes) (version 2) | ecosystem: Environmental > Terrestrial > Deep subsurface > Unclassified ... | reverse complement strand
GAACTCGATCGTTACCTGGGAACGATTAGTGTACTCGCCATCCTCGCAGTGGCGTCTTTGGCGACCTTTGCCGCTGGATTTATCGTCCCATCCGGGCCGAAAACCGCTACGGTTGTAGATACGCCGGACCTTCCAGCGACGGAGTCTGCTCGGCGGCCAAGTATGGGAGCACTGGCCTTGGCCGCGCAGGGCATTTGGTATGCCGGGGCTGGAGGCTTCTGGTCCTTCTCCGAACAGATCGCGGCAACCAATGGCTTCACCGGTTCGCAGATCGCGCGCGCGCTTGGCGTCGGCACCGCGGGCGCGATCTTAGGGTCACTTCTAGTGTTGGTTGTGAGTAAAAAAATTGGAAGCACGGTCATAATTGTTGCTTCAACCGCGATCATGGGTGCTGCGATATTAGCATTTGTGTTGTCGCAGCAGCTCATGCTGTCATCCTTTTTCCTGGTCATGTTTAATATGTGCTGTGCGATCGGTACGATCTACATCACTGGCGCCATTTGTGCATCTGACGACACTGGACGGATTGCCGCTCTCGTTCCGGCATTTCAGGTTGGCGGGATGGCTATCGGTACCGCGACACTCGGCTATTTGATCAATGACTTTGGAATTGGTGCAGGGCCTTGGATGACAAGCGCATGCTTCATTGTGTCAATAGCAATATATCTCGTCGCACGGGGACGCATGTCGTGGGGAGGAGCACCACGCCTCCGAGGGTGAATACTTTATAATTTCCATGAGACTCTAGTTACTCGCCTGATAGTTAAAGGAATTAATTATGGCATCTACACAATTTTCATTCTCGTCAGCGCAAGAAGCAGTCGATCCACGCGGTGTGATCAAGAACGCCGTCGAAAGTGGCAAGACGCTTCCCTCGAGCTGGTATTCCGATGAAGATATCTTCCAACGCGAGCAACGGACGATATTCCGTCGTGCCTGGGAATATGTGGGTCACAAAGGACGGGTCGGTCGAGCAGGAGACTATTTCACCTGTGAGGTCGGCGGCGTGCCACTCGTCATCGTTTGCGGTAATGATAATAAAGTACGGGCCTTCCATAATATTTGCCGGCATCGGCATCATCCCGTGGCCAATGGTAGTGGCAATCAGGGGCTCCTGATCTGTAACTATCATGCCTGGACGTATGAGCTTGACGGCTCGCTCAGGGCCGCACCGAGAAGCAGGGAAAACCCCTCGTTCGATAAAAGTCAGCAGTGCCTGAAGCAGGCGTCGGTAGCGTTTCTCGGGGACATGGTTTTCGTCAATCCGATGGAGGACGCGCCTAGTCTCAGCACGGCCTTGGGGCCAATCGAGCAGTTGGTCCAAACTCGCAAGTTTCCAATGGAGACTGCCCGGTTCCGGGCGCGCCGATCAATTGAATTCAACGCGAACTGGAAGATCGTGTGGGACAATAATTGCGAATGCTATCACTGCCCCACGGTGCATCCCGCGTGGTATCGCAGCTCGCGTTTGGATCCCAAGCACATGTATACCTATCCCGTCGGTCCGCTCCAGATCGAGGGCACGCTGGATCTTCAGGAAGGCTCCCCGCCCGATTACGTATTTTTCGCTTGGCCAACGATCTGCTTTATGAGCTCTGGCGGTCAAGGCGCCCTTCCCGAAACCGTGATCGCAAACGAACCGGGCACTGGCGCAAGCAGTAAAGACCTTCTGCCAGGCTTCGTCGCATATCGGATCCATGCGCTGGGTGTTCGCCAAACGCGGATCGAGTTTGATGTCTACACCGTCAACGACCTAACCGAAGAACAGGCCGACGAATGGTTGCAGATGATCGTGAAGATACTGTCGGAAGACCGTGAAGTATGCGAAGGGGTGCAAAGAGGACATGACTCCGGTATTGCCGACATGGGAACCCTTCTGACCGCTATCGACAGTGAGTTCATGGCCCAGACATGGGAGAGATTGGTCTATCGGGCCGTGACGGACCCTGATGCCGGCCTGTATGATCCGATACTGGAACCATCGGAGAACGGCCCTGCGAACCTGTTAAGGTCTGGAGCAGCATAGTTCCGTTGGCTTGCACGGTCGGCGCTGATGCCACCCAAGTTGCGCCCGATCGCCATCGTACGGGCGGATCGGGTCGAGTTCAAGGCGGCAATGCGCCGCGTGGGCGCCCACAAGCGCACCGCGCGGCGTTGCGCGCAATCGTGGTCGGACTGGTCTCCTTTACCCAGATCGGAAAGAATTGGCCGCTCCCAATCTGCATATGAGATTTCGGGCATCGTCGATGCCCAACGCCAACCCGCTCGCGCGTAGCCAGATATCCGGCGCAACATATTCAACCGGCGTCTAACACACCTGCCAGCTCGCACCTGGTTGTAGCGTTTCCACACCATCCAGACTGATGTTGCTCCGATGGGCAACTCGAGCCATCGTACCCTCCATTGCTGGCGCGACGACGCGAATTCCTATCCTATACCGTCTTTGCGCCTTGTCGTTGCTACGATGCGCCGTCAGGCTTCCTGTTTCAGCCGGAACTTCTGTATCGCGGTTGTGGTAAATAGAGCGAGCAAAACGGCCGCCAAGAAGCCTGTTACGGCCCAAGGGACAGCGGCAATGCCCATGTCGCCAATGACGTGCCCGAGGATGAATGTGCCGAAAGCCATTCCGATCGTCTGGAACGCCGGCAGGAGAACTGTAACTTTGCCGCTGGCATCGACAGCACACACCGCTGCGATCAAGAAGATCGTCCCGCTCGCCCACGAAATGTTGAACAGTGCTAGCTCAAGTGTAGCGCGACGATTACGGTGTCCGGTCGGCGTCAATTTTGATGGCCGATAGGTGGCCGCGCCGGTTGGTGAATTCTGGCTACCATTTGCTGTTGCGAGGAGCAACCGTCGAGCGACAATTACGACGCTGGGTAATTGTCGCTGGCGCTGGCCGGAAGCGAGGGTTTGAAGCGCATGGGATGGTTGGCATGTAATTACCGCTGGCGACAATTACCCGTTGCCTCAGCAAGGGTGCTCCCGAGCGCGAAGCCAGCGACAATTATGATGGCCGGTCCGGGGCGCCATTGGGCGGGTCGTAATCGCCGGCGTTGATGCGGGCGACGGCGGAACGCTTGCGGTAGCTTTCGCCGTTCATCTCGATGATGGTCGAGTGGTGCACGAGGCGGTCGATCGCGGCGACAGTCATGGCGGGATCAGGGAAGACGTTGTCCCATGCCGAAAATGGCTGGTTGGCGGTAATGGCGAGCGAGTGGCGTTCGTAGCGGTGGGCGATGAGCTCGAACAAGGCGCTGGTTTCGACCTGGTCCTTGCGGACGTAGGACAGATCGTCGAGCACGATGAGATCGAACTTGTCGAGCTTGTCGAGCATGGCGGGCAGGCTGAGGTCGCGGCGCGCGGACTGGAGCTTCTGGACCATGTCGGTGGTGGAGCAGAACAGGACGCGCCGCCCCGTGTCGATGAGGGCATGGCCAATGGCGGCAACTGCGTGCGTCTTGCCGGTCCCGCTCTGGCCGAACAGCAGCAGGTTGCCGCCGTTCTCGATCCAGTCGTCACCGGCGGCGAGGGACAAGAGGTGCGGTTTGCGGATGCCGGGGGCGGCGTCGAAATCGAAGGTGGCGAAGGTCTTGCCTGCGGGCAAGCCGGACTGGTCGCGATGGCGCTGGATGCGCCGGGAGGAGCGATCAGCCATCTCGATCTCGAGAAGCGAGGCCAGCAGGTTGGCGGCCGGCCAGCCATCGCGATCGGCGGTGTCGGTGAGGCGCTTCCAGTTGCGGTTGATGCTCGGCAGGCGCAAGGCCTTCAGCAGGGTAGGCAGTACGGCGGCGGCCTGATCCTTGGTGCGCGTCATCAGTGCACCTCCCCGCTGGCGATCAGGCTGTTGTAGCTGTGCAGATCGGGTGGCGGGATAGCGACATCGCGCTGCGATCTTGCGGTTGGCAGGAACTCGTCCCTGAGCGCATCGACATCGGGCAAGCGCCCGCTGTCGAGAGCCTCATCGATCCGCCGGGCCAACACGTCGACACAGTCGCCCCTGGCGGCGATATCGAGCAGCGCGACGGCATCGCGGCAGGCCTGCCGTCCATCGAGTTGGGCATCGAAGGCTTGCCAGGCCCGCCGGTAGGCGTGATCGGGGAAGAGGGCTTCGCGGTAGACGAGGTTGCGCAGTGCACCGGGCTTGCGGCGCAGGTTACCGATCATGTGCCGGAAATCGATGCTATGCCCCCGGTGGGGATGACTGATCCGCACACGCGGCGTGGACATTACCCTGTCCGGACCGAGGAAGAGCTCGATGCGATCGTCAAAGAGATGCGCGTTGAGGCGCCGTCCGACGAGGCGGGAAGGCACCGAATAGGTAACCCGATCGATGGCGACGGTGCCGTTGCGGGTGACATCGACGGTGACCATGGCGAAATCGGTGGTTCGCCTTGCGGGCAGCGCCTTGAGTACCCTGCGTTCTGCATCGATGCGCGCAGCATGTCGCCGGTTCTGTCTGGCGACCTGCGCCTCAACGAACTCGCGCCAGGCCTCGATGCTGACGAAATCGCGGCTGCCCCGCCGGCGTAAGGCCTGATCGAGCCGTCGCTTGAGATGGGCATGGGGACCTTCGATCGATCCGTTCTCGTGCGCCTCGCCGCGGTTGTTGCGGGTAGCAAGCATGCCGTAATGACGACACAGCTCGTCATAGCTTCGGGTGAAATCCCGCTGCGCATCGGCGTCGAGGTTTTTGTAGGCGGCTGACAGGGAATCGCTGCGGTGTTCGGCCGGCGCACCGCCCAGCTTCCACAACGCATCCTGCAGGTGCTCCGAAAGGGCGGCAAAGCTCTCCCCGCCCAGCACGACAGCCGCATGCTCCCAGCCACTCGCCGCCAAGCGGAAGTGGTAGAGGCGATAGGCCAGGGTCTCGCCGGCAACGGTGACCTTGAGACTGTCGCATACCGTGAAATCCGACAGGCCCTGCCGACCGGGCTCATGATGCTGCGGGAAGAAGATCTCCTTCTCGCCGCCGTGCAGTGCCCGCCAGCGGGCGATCCGGCGTTCCAGTGTTCGTCGTATCGCATCGGGAACAGCATCCTCGCCGAACTCGTCCTGGAGCGTCTCGAAGACCGTGACGGCAATGATACCGTCGATCTGGAGCAACTCCTCTATACGTGGCCAGAATGGCTCGAGCGGATCGGCGCGGGTGCGCCAGTGGCGCTCCTTCTTCTTCTGGGACGGAAGCTGCGGATCGTTCTCGATCCGGCGTGCGCTGCGTTCGCTGATACCGGCCTTGGCAGCCGCGACGGCCTGGGTGTGTTGGCGACGATGGGTCATGAAGAGAAATACCTGCTGATCGGAAATGTGGTGGCCCGGCATCGCAAACCCATCGCTCGTTGTTCGATGAGTGTTCCGATACCACCGCCCGCCACAGCCCCGATCTGCCCCCCGAAAGAAGGGGAAAAAGATCGCCACCGGTTGTCTGGTCCGCTCTCCGGTCGGGGCTGCGCCCCTCCCTACGATCAGACCAGACAACCGATCCTACCGGCCATCATAGTCGCCGCTCAACCGGCCATCGTAGTTGTCGCCGCGCAAGTCGCGAAGGCCCTGCGGACTCGATCTGTCCACGGCCATCAGGAGCCGCTTCACATTGTCCCAGGAAAGGGCGCGTCTCGGTCGCTCGTGCCGTCGTTGCACGGGCGCGATCACGGCCTCGCTGATATCGACCGGACTCTGTCCACTCCAGTGCAGGAAACGGGAAAAGCAGCGTACCGTGCAAGCAAGATCGCTCACATGCGATCGGGAATATCGCACGGCGCGGCCAACCAGAAATGCATCGACATCGGTTATCTGCATCGAGTGCCAGTCCTTGCCGGCCTGGATCAAGTGATCCTGAAGCTTACCGATGTGGCCCAGCTTCTTGTGAACCGTCACCTCTGGATTACCGCGATGCTGGGTCAGATAGGCGGCATACTGCGCGAGCAACGGCGGCAGCAAAGCCTTCCCTGGACGAGGCGGTCGCCAGTCAGGTGGGGCAAGCCCCAAGCAATGATAGACACGGCTGAGCGACAGCAGGGCGCTGCTGGAAAGTCTGAGAGAAAGCGGGTCTAGCCCCCGTCGCTCCGCATACCAGTCTTTGAAGCGGCCAACGCGTTCAAGGGTCAACTCTTCTCGCTCGACCAGGCCGTGCAAGGCGCAATAGGTACGAAACTGCTGGATGCGGATCAGATAAACAATCGTTGTTCCTGCCCCAAGGCGCCGCTCCGCGCTCCAGATGCGGCGGATATCGTCGGGGGTGGGCGCGGCAGGGTCGGCTGCGGCGATATGATCGACATGTACGGGCATGGCTTTACCTCGATCGGCAAAGCGTAGCTGACGCTGAAAACGTGATCACGCCCCGCATCGTGTTGGCAAGAGCCATCGGCATCGCCGACACTGCCTATCCTCTGGATGGGTCGGAGTCCCAAGGGGGCCGGAATACAGTGCAACAGCTCCGGGGAAAGGGCTAGGCGGAGCGTCGCAAGGGCCGGAACGTCGCTCACCGGCAAGCCCGGCCTCGCCAGCCGGGGCGCCATCAATTTGACGGCGGCAACGGATCTGCGCACCGCGACAACGCGGCGGCGAAGCCAGCGCACCGCGCCTGGAAGGGAAATATCCGGGCCGCGCGCTGCGTCTGCGGCGGCTTCCATGCTTCGTTCCGACGCGGCTATCCCAACGATGCGATCGATCGCGGCAAGCGAACCGGGCAGGCGAGCGGCGAGAAAATCCGGGAGCAGGCTGAATGTTATATGCCCCTGTGGGCAGTAGCAGCGAGCGATCCGTACACCCGGACTGGTCAGGCGCGCATAGCTACCGTGCCGCCGAAATGCACAGCCGCCGCTCGGATGGAGCGGGCAGCGCAACAGTCGCGCGCGCCGCCACTCCTGCGTGGCGACATAGTCCTCGATCGTCGACCTGGTACGCAATGGTATCTGCAACGTCGCCCCCGCGCGCGGCGCCCCCCAACTTCGAGGTCGCTGCTTTTATCTGGAGCCCAGTGCGCCGAAATCTCCGGCAAGCCCGGACTATATCCCAAAACGCCCCAGATAAAACCATGCTCTGGATAATGCGCCCAGCAGGCGACCTCGGTGACGCGGTTGGTATCGTAGAGCTTGTCGTATCCGGCATAGCCGTCCGCCTGAAGATAGCCGGTGAAACTGGCCAGCTGCCGTTGGGGATGTGCGCCTGTCCGGTCGGTGGTGAACTCATACCAGACCAACGGCGGTGAGGTCGCACCAGAACCGCGATCGTCGACGGCATAGGCCCAGAGCCTGCCGGTTGCCGTCTTGCCACGTCTCGGATCGAGCATGGGGACCGGCGTATCGTCGGCGTGAATCTTTGAAGCCGTCAGTCCGACCTCGCGGATGCGACTGACGATCGGGTCGAGCAGCACGGATGCTTGCCCGACCCACCCTGCCAGCGTCGAGCGGTCGATCTCGATGCCTTGGGCGGCCATTATCTCGGCCTGACGGTAAAGCGGCAGATGATGGTCGAACTTGGAGACGACGACATGGGCCAGCGTGCCGAAGGTCGCCTTGCCCCGCGCTATCGCCTTTACCGGCGCGGGCGCCTGCACGATCTTCTCGCAGGACCGGCAGCTATACTTGGGGCGGATGGTCCGAACGACGCGCCACTGCACCGGCACGGCATCGAGCATCTCGTCGCTATCCTGCCCCAGCGGCCGCAACACGCCGCCGCAGTCGGGACAGGTGCAGTTACCCTGATCGGGCTCGATCCGCTGCTCCTCGCGCGGCAAATGAGCTGGCAGCGTCCGAACCGGTGATGGCCGATCGACGGCTACCGGATCGCCTCGACGCGCGGCGGCGACGATGGCCTCGCCTTCGAGCTCTTCAAGGGCCAGCTCAAGCTGAGCAATCTGGGTATCGAGCTTCTCAGACGACTTGCCGAACTGCATCCGCTTGAGGCGCGCGATCTGCACGCGCAGCGTGTCGATCAGGATGTCGCGGGCGGAAATATCGACATGGGCGGCGGCCAATGCGGCTTCAAGCTCGGCGATCCGAGCGTCTTTATCAGGGGTGGAAAGGCCTGGGTCCGACACTGCATTTACATAGCAGATCAGCAGCAAAAATGCTAATAAAAGCGCCCGAAAATGGGCGCTTTACCCCGCCAATGAAGGGGTGAAAGTGCGTTCCGGTCGCCGCCAGTCGATGCCTTCCAATAGCATCGAAAGCTGGGCTGCGGTCATCACCACCGACCCCGTCTTGGTCGACGGCCACACAAAGCGCCCTCGGTCCATCCGCTTGGAGAACAGGCACATGCCCTGGCCGTCATACCAGAGCAGCTTCACCAGATCGCCGCGCTTGCCGCGAAAGGCGAATAGCGCGCCGGAATGCGGGCTTTGCTCCAGGACCTGCTGCGTCATCACGGCAAGGCCGTCAAAACCCTTGCGCATATCTGTCGCGCCGCAGGCCAGGAATATCCGCGTCGATGGTGGCAGCGGGATCATCGTGTCAGGATGCCGATAACCCGCGACAGGGCATCGGCATCGACCGTGGCATCCACGCTCACCCTGATACCCGACGGCAGCTCGATGCCAATCACGCTGCCGCTGCGCGCCGCGAGCGTTGGGGCGGGCAAGGCTGGCTGCTCGCTGATCTGCACCTCCGCAAAAACGGGCTCGATCGGCTTGCGCACCCCGGCCAGTTCACCGGACATCGCCTGTCGCCGCCACGTGTAGATCGATCCGCTGCCGACATCATGGCGTTCACAGGCCGCGCGCACGCAGCCCTCCGGGCCAAATGCATCCCGCAGCACGGCCAGCTTCTGATCCACCGTCCAGCGCCGCCGGCCCGACACCCGGCTAACGACTTCTATCCGACTACTCATACGACCGCTCGTATGAGTAGTCGCTGCACAGCTCGCTGAATCCCCGATCTCGTCCGACACCCGCCACCCCGCTCAAAGAGCGGCAATCATCCCGGCGAATGCCGGGCATGCAAGGCGGCCGCCAGACCCCGCTTACGAGATTAATCATATGATGAGCGGCAGAAAGACGCATTACGCCATATCGGATCCTAATCACCTGACGCCGGCTTGCTCCAGGCGATTCGCCATCTGGCACAGCCCAGTCCCATCCCATTAGATCCGCTCGATCAGGCGGCATGCTTGGCGCGGAAAGCATAGATCATGCTGGAAAATGCCTCTCCGCCATAGTCTGCACTCACCAGCGCATCCGGCCGTTCGCGAACTCCACTGGGCGCGTCGCCACCATGCCCGCCTGCCCGGAGCAATCCCGATCACCGCTGCACCTGCAACGCCTAGATCACGTCCAATCCGAACGACAGCGCCTCCCACCTCAACCTCAATCGCGACATCGTTAGACAGTGATTGGGGGGTGTGGCCACGATCGGCACAAACATCGGCTCTGCTTGCTTGGCGGCCTGTCTCGTTTCCAACGTATAGCGCAGTTCGGGGCGTCAGGTGTAGAGCAACGACGTGCCTATGCTGGGCCATTCCACCGGCGCCGAGGCAGGCTCAAAATAAGCTGCATTGGTGAAATAAGCCGCGAACTGCATTTTCGCTACCGCCCGATAACCTGGATCAATGCCGCCTGGGCCAGGAGTGATACGCTCCTGAAAGCCGACGACTCACTGGAGGACTAGATGAGTGCTTTAGAGGATGCCGCCTATCTTTTCCGTCGTTCGAGAGAGGAGGGCCGCAAGGCTGAAACTGCTGTCCAACGAGGAGCTTCGGGCGCTGTCATTGCGGCGCATCGCGAGCTTGCGCTGCGTTACCGGGTTCGTGCGCTGGCTGCGTCGTCGGGAACTGTACCGTGCCTGGATGCCGTTGGCGCGGCATTCCGGTTCCCAGCCAGCTTTTAACTGCCGTATCGGAACGCATTCTCTGCCGTAAGAGAAAGAAATGGGCGTGCAAGATCGTGCCGAATGCTGCTCCGTTAGCGGAAGGCGACGTCGCCAGCCCACCATTGGTTGGAGAAGGGTGAGGATATGCGGAGGGTGCATACGCACCGCCCGCGTCGGGACATCGCCCTTGAGATGGTGATGTAACCATTGCTGAAATGCTCAAGGCTTGCCGGTGAATGGGTACAAGAACAGGATTTGAAAACTATTCCATTATCTCCAACTGATCGCAGCGCCGGGAACGAATGCTTGCGCCAGCCCGCAAGGAAAAATAGCAGCTCTGCTTAGAAGGTCGAAAATGGCCCCGAAAAGCCGGTGATTACTTCACGAGGCTCTGCCTTAATCAGCCGCTTTCGGGCTTTCCCGGCTGTATGGGGGTTACAATCGGCGCATCCGTAGACGATGTCGGCGCACCGCCCAGCATTCCATTCAAGCTTCCACCAGACATGCCAAGTTCGGCCATCAATGCGTCTATCAACGGACCTCCAACGCGATAACGCATCGCGGCGGACACCGCCGCGTCAGCAAGATTGCCTCCGTTTGCACCGCCGTCCGTACCGTCTTGGCCGCCATGCAGGCCGCGAGCAAACCGATGGAGCAAATCGACAAGATTTCCATCGTGGACGCGCGCGGCC
>Ga0209231_1001190_pt1 | contig 10499 bp, 6 predicted proteins | sample Deesub45470m_DNA_FD_188086 | JGI IMG/M metagenome (GOLD analysis project Ga0209231, IMG submission 188086) | Deep subsurface microbial communities from North Pacific Ocean - 450_OLKR46/470m Metagenome (SPAdes) (version 2) | ecosystem: Environmental > Terrestrial > Deep subsurface > Unclassified ... | reverse complement strand
CCTTCGGGTTCATCAACTCTCTCTCGTAGCGCTGGTTAAGGGCTGCCTCCTGCTGCTTGAGCCATTCGGCTGTCTCTGCCTCGGCATCCTTCTTGGCCTCTACGCCATCCATGCCAGCCTTGATCCGCTCCTGGGTGCCGGCAGTGATCATCTGCTTGATAGCCCCGCGAATCTTGCGCAGCTCTTCCTTGTAGACGAACTCCTTGCCCGCCGGGCCCATGACCGCCAGACGGGTGGTCGGCAGCGCCAGCACCAGATCGGCACCGGTCGGATAGTTGTTGTACGAAGCGTAAGCGCCCCCGAAGGCGTTGCGCAGGATCAGCAGGATGCGCGGCGTGCGCACATCAACGATCGAGTCGAGCATCGAACGACCGGCCTGAACGATGCCACGAGCTTCCTGCTCACGACCGGGGAGGAAGCCGGTGGTGTCTTCCATGAAGATCAGCGGGATGTTGTAGATGTTGCAGAAACGCACGAAGCGGGCGATCTTGACCGCCGAGTCGCAGTCGATCTGGCCGGAGGACACGGCGCTGTTGTTGGCGACGAAACCGACGACGTTGCCGCCGAGGCGACCAAAAGCGGTAATCGCTTCGCGGGCACGGTCCGGCTGGATTTCGAAGTAGTCGCCATGATCGCAGATCTGCTGGATGATGATCGAAACATCGAACGGGGTATTGAAACCAGTCGGCGAGTTGAAGGCTTTTTTCAGCAGGGTGTTGATCTCCCAGGTCTTGCGATCGAGCGGATCGCTGGTCTCCTGGAAGGGAGCCATGCTGAAGTTGTTGTCGGGCAGGTAACTGACCAGGCGTGCCGCGGTACGCAGCGCTGCCGTTTCGTCAGCCACGGTCAGGTCGGCCACACCGGAGGCGCCGTGGACTTTGGGTCCGCCAAGCTCTTCCGGAGTGATGTCCTCACCGAGCACAGACTTGACCACACCGGGACCGGTCAGACCGAAGAAGGTGTCGTTCGGCTGGATGACGAAGCTGCCCTGGCGCGGCAGGTAGGAACCGCCGCCGGCGTTGAAACCGAACATACACATGACCGTCGGCACCACACCGCTGATCTTGCGCAGGGCGGTAAAGGCTTCGGCGTAGCCGTCTAGGCCACCGACCCCGGCCGGGACGAAGGCCCCCGCCGAGTCGTTCATGCCGATCAGGGGGAGTCCTTTTTCGCCGCACATGTAGAACATGCGCGCCAGCTTGTTGCCGTTGGTGGCATCGATCGAGCCGGCACGCACCGTGAAATCATGACCGTAGACCCCGACGTCGCGGCCATTGATGTTGAGGATACCGGTGACCAACGAGGCGCCGTCGAGATTCTTGCCCCAGTTCTGGAAGAGCACGTTGGGCTCGGCCTGGGTCAGGACCTTGATCCGCTCCCAGACCGTCATGCGCTTCTTGAAATGCTGTTTCTCAATCTGGCTGACCGCAACCGACTTGATCGGTCTCTGGATCAGGTCATAGCCTTCCTGCATCACCTCTTCGTAGCCGCCTTTGACACCGGCGACTTCGCCCGGAATGTTGAACTCGATTTTTTCAGGCGGGGCGAACGGGTTTTTCAGTGACGGTTTAATCGCTTTCTTGGCCATCATGCATCCCTCTGTAGGCTGGAGTTTTTCGACCGGCAGTGTTTATTCGCCGCAGGCCGGTACCGATCGACAGATATCTTTACCGCTTGTTACATGTTCGGTGTAAGAACCCGGCAGGATGACGCGCAGTAGAATAGGGTTTTATACACCGCATGGATATAGCCCAAGTTGGCAGTCATGTCAACGTAAAATTCATTTTAGATAAAACCTGTTTACTTATATTAAACACTGATTTAGCCGGGCTTCAGGCTGAGGTATAACCATTTTCTGCGGTCGCAGCCTCATTCAGCCGTACTACCACAGCACGACCGGCTTTGCCGCAACAACAGACGGACTAACGGTTGACATCGTCGAGACGATTGCCGCATCATGAGCAGGAGACAAAGGCTACTGCCATGTTTAACCAGACTGAAAGCAGGTTCTCCTTGCCCCAGACATTTCCGGACTTCCCCGCAGGTTTGCAGCTCTGGCCCCAGGCCAGGCGGCGACCGCGCGTCCTGCGTGAAGGCTACAACTTCTCCCTACTGGAAAACACCCGAGACACCTACCATTTCTCCATCCTGGCAGGGGTGGCACGTGTGCGCAGCCTCTTCGCCGACCTGGCGCGCAGCATGTCTGACGAGGCCTTCTTCATCCTCGAGTTCTACACCACCGAACCCAACGCCGCTGACCCGGAACCTCAGGCACCGACTATCCATTACTCTCCCTATATGCCCATCACGGAGATTCTCTCGGCCATCGAGCCTTACTGGGACCGCCTGATGCACGACGGCTTCGTTGGTTTCGGCCTGGCCAACAATCGCTCGAGCTCGGAAATGTTCTATTCAGAGGAGAAGGTCCTGACCTTTTTCACCGACAATCATATCCGCTTGACCAACCAGCTGGCCAAAGCACAGATCCCGCACCGTCCCGACCAGCTGCTGCACACCGATCTGGGCCACGACCATCTCTCCCTGCTTTGTTTGGAGCGCAGCAATTTGCCGGTCTGTCTGCGAGGCTACAGCGACCGTGACCTTGACTACGCCAACTTCTGCCGTGAGCTGGTCGACACCCTGGGGATGTACCCGGTCGAGGAAAGCCTCTCGTTCTTCTTCTCCCGCAAGGAGCAGCAGCTGATTGAGGACATTCTGAGCCAGCACCCCGGTTATGAGGACTTTGTTGAAGATGACTTTGGCGCGTTGCTGCTCGACTGGAATGACTTCGTGCAGGAGTGTTGCACTGCTTTCGAGGGAGATCTGTGGGAGTACCGCATGGGACTGCAGCTGCGCGATATGCTGCAGCACGTCGTTGCGGCTTGCGGCGAACCGCTGAGCAGTCGCATCCTGGAAGTTCTCAAGGAGCCAGACGAAAAGTTCCGGCAGAACTTGATCGACAACCGCAAACGCCTTGACCCGCCGGGAGGCCCTTCCTCCGAGGAACATTTCTGGTACGGTGGTGTCATCCGCAACGCCGGCTTTGAACTGCGGCGCGACCTGATCCGTGACGGCTGGTATAAGCCTTAATCCCACGAGGTGCAAAGTGCGAACCGAGAATAATCTAAAGTTTTTTCGCGCTTCTCGCCTCACACCTCACGCCTCCCCCTTATGATAGCCCTGCTCGCTGCTGTCTCCGCAGAGACCAATCTCCTTCGCCAGCATATCGATGACGCAGTGCGCACATCATCCTGCGGTCTCGACCTTCTGTATGGAAAAATTTATGGCGTCCCTGCCTGCCTGACGATGGGCGGCATCGGCAAAGCCGCAGCGGCAAGCGCGTCAATCACCCTGATCAGCGCCTGCCAACCAACGGCTCTCTGGCTGTTCGGCTGTGGCGGCGCCTATCCCGGAGCCGGACTGGCCATCGGCGACCTGGCGCTCGCCAGAGAGGAAGTCTTTGGCGACGAAGGCATGGTCGACCAGCGGGGGTTTCACGATTTGCAGGAGCTCGGCTACCCGATGCGCCATGACGGTGATCAACGGCGCTTCAACCACTGGCCGGTGGATGCCGGACTGCACGACTGGGCGCAGCCAATTCTTTCACGGCACGCCGCGGCAAGGGGCTGTAACCTCCGCAGCGGCCCGTTCGTCACTGTTTCGCGTTGCACCGGCAGCTCTGCCCTGAGCCTGGAACTGGAAGGACGTACTGAAGGCATCTGTGAGAACATGGAAGGAGCCGCAGTCGCCCTGGCCTGCCGCCAGACAGAGGTGCCGCTGCTTGAAGTTCGTGGCATCTCCAACCTGGTCGAGGACCGCGACACCAGCCGCTGGGACCTCCCGGCCGGCATGATGGCCGCCCAACAGGCCGTCCTCGACCTGTTCAAGAACTGGGCGGGCAAACAACCATGAGCCGGCTACTGACCCTGGGTTACTCCCCCTGCCCGAACGACACCTTTATCTTCTACGCCATGACCCACGGGCACATTCCACAACCCGGCTTCACCATCAAAGAACGCCTGGAAGACGTTGAAACCCTCAACCGCCTGGCCCTTGACGGCCTGCTCGATTTGACCAAGATCTCCTACCACGCCTACGGTCACCTGCGCGACAGCTACGCTTTGCTGCGCAGCGGCGGTGCCCTTGGTCGCGGCTGCGGCCCACTGGTGATCGCCCCGGAAGCGACGACCATGGCGCAGCTGCGCGGGCGACGCATCGCCATCCCCGGGCAGCTGACCACCGCCAACCTGCTGCTGCAGCTGTATGGCGAAGGTTACGACGACCTCCTCATTCTCCCCTTCGACCGCATCGTGCCGGCCCTTCTTAGCGGCGCTGCAGAAGCCGGGGTCATCATCCACGAGTCACGCTTCACCTATCAGGCTGCGGGTTTTCACGAAGTCCTTGACCTCGGCGCCTGGTGGGAAGAGGATACCGGCCTGCCAATCCCGCTCGGGGGCATCCTGGCGCGGCGCGAGCTCGGCCGCGAGATGATCACCGCCGTCGACCGGGCCCTGCGCTCCAGCCTGATCTACGCCTGGCAGAACCCAGGGGAGCCGCGCGCCTACATCAGGCAGCACGCCCAGGAACTCGACGACCAGGTCATCGACGCCCACATCGACCTCTACGTCAACGACTTCTCCCTCGATCTCGGCGCGACAGGAGAAGCCGCCGTCAACGAGCTGTTGCGCCGCGCCGAGTCGCGGGCACTGATCCCTGCTTCCCAAGCGCCGCTGTTTACCTTCTGAACGGCCGTCCGGAGAGACAGGAGGCAGGACAAGAGCCGCCGTTTACTCTTCGCAGGGAACACGGCAAACCTTGCAGACAAGCGTCCCGACCCAACCGGACGGCCGCTTCGTCCAGTGAGGCGCCCTCCGCCCTTCCTCTCGCAAAGGCAAAGCAAACCAACCTCTTCAGTGGCGACCAACAACTTCAGCGGAGACCTGCCGGTTCTGAGTGGCGCGGGTGCCGGCCTTGCAGATCAACCTCAGGCTTGTTAGGGTAGTCATACCATATTATTTTATGGGACTGGGTCGGCAGGAGACAGGGGACGAAATCCTGCAACCCATAGCTTGATTTCAAGAGGGGTTTATGACGACAGCGAATGAAACTCTATACATTGCTTTGCTCAGCATCCATGGACTGATCCGGGGGCAGGATCTGGAACTCGGGCGTGATGCCGACACCGGCGGGCAGACCCTGTATGTTGTCGAGCTGGCACAGGCGCTGGCCAGCCAGCCGCAGGTCGGACAGGTCGACCTGATCACCCGTCGGTTGGTGGATGACGAGATTTCAGCCGACTACGCCGAGGAGATCGAGCATTTGGGGCCGTCGCTGCGGATCGTGCGGATCAACGCCGGACCGGAGGAGTACATCCCCAAGGAGCAGCTATGGGACCACCTTGACAGTTTCGCCGACAACCTGGCCGAGTTCTTTAGTGCCCAGGAACGTTTCCCCGACATCCTGCACAGTCACTACGCGGATGCTGGCTATGTTGCTTCGCGCCTGGCCCATCAGCTCGGCATCCCCCTGATTCACACGGGTCATTCCCTCGGTCGGGTTAAGCGCAACCGCTTTCTCGCCAGCGGCCTGAACGCCGAGGTGATCGAACAGCGCTTCAAAATGAGCCGCCGCATCGAAGCAGAAGAGATGACTCTGGCGACCGCCGAGAGGGTGGTCACCAGCACCCATCAGGAGATCACCGAGCAGTACGAGCTTTATGACCACTACCAGCCGGAACAGATGCGAATCATTCCCCCCGGCACCGACCTCAACCAGTTTCATCCACCCGGGGGAGGAGAGGTGGAGACCCCCCTGTTCGAGACGCTGGTTCGCCACCTGAAAGAGCCACACAAGCCGCTGATTCTGGCCCTGTCGCGGCCGGACAAGCGCAAGAACATCACCGCCCTGATCGAAGCCTACGGCCAGTCACCCGAGTTGCAGGAGCTCGCCAACCTGATGATCGTCGCCGGCAACCGGGACGACATTGATGACCTGGAAGAAGGGGCGCAGGAGGTCTTTCATGAGCTGCTGGTTGCCGTCGACCGTCATGATCTTTTCGGCAAGGTGGCGCTGCCGAAGCACCACGAGCGCTGTCAGGTGCCTGCGATCTACCGTATCGCCGCTGCCAGCGGCGGGGTCTTTGTCAACCCGGCTTTGACCGAGCCCTTCGGCCTGACCCTGATTGAGGCCGCGGCCTCGGGCCTGCCGATCATCGCTACCGAGGACGGCGGCCCGCGCGACATCATCCACAACTGCAGGAACGGCCTGTTGATCGACCCTCTCGACCCGGCCTCGATCAGCAGCGCGTTACTGAAACTGCTGACGGATCGCCCGCTCTGGGAAGACTGCCGCGACCGTGGTCTGCAGGGGGTGCGCGAACATTATTCCTGGGAGGCCCACGCCCAGCGCTACATCGCCCAGATGGAGCCGATTGCGCGTCGTGCGGAACGCCTGGAGCGACAGCCGGTTGTGGAGCGCTCCGGCCTCTACCGTAACAGGGCGATCGTCAGCGACCTCGACCTGAACCTGATCGGCGACGACCGCGCGCTGCAGGAGCTGATCACCGTGCTGCGTCAGCAGCGGACTCAGGCCCATTTCGTGCTGGCCACCGGGCGAAGGTTTGATTCCGCGCTGAAGCTGATGAAGAAACACCAGATCCCCGAGCCGGATGTGTTGATCACCAGCAGTGGCACCGAGATTTATCACGCCCCGGAGCTGATCGGTGACAGCGCCTGGGCGCGGCACATCGATTATCACTGGGCGCCACACCAGGTGCGCAAGCTGCTGGCCGGGCTGCCCGGCCTGAAGCTGCAGCCGAAGCATGAGCAGAGCCGCTTCAAGCTGAGCTACTACATCGACCCGGAGCGTATCAAACTCGAAGAGATCAAGGCTCTGCTGCACCAGGAGGAGCAGTCGGTGCACGTGCAGATGGCCTTCGGTCAGTACCTCGACATCCTGCCACTGCGCGCATCCAAGGGGTTGGCTCTACGCTACATGGCGGAGCTCAAAGGAATTCCTTTGGAGCGGGTGTTCGTCGCCGGCGGCTCCGGCGCCGACGAGGACATGATGCGCGGCAACACCTTGGCTGCGGTGGTCGCCAACCGGCACGACGAGGAGCTCTCGCAGCTGATCGACGTCGAGCGCATCTACTTCTCCAGCAAGCCGCACGCCGCCGGCATCCTCGAGGCCCTCGACTACTACGACGTCTTTGGTCGCTGCTGCGATCCGCGCGAGGCAGGTCAGCCATGAACCACGGTCGCCTGCTGCTCTGCACCGATATGGACCGCACGGTGATCCCCAACGGCTGCCAGCCGGAGCACCCGGAGGCACGAAAGCTGTTTCGCCGCTTCTGCGCGCGTCCTGAAGTCTGCCTGGTCTACGTAACCGGAAGGCACCGGCAGCTGGTCGAGCAGGCGGTCGCCGAGTTCGCACTCCCCTGCCCCGACTTCGCGATCACCGATGTCGGCAGCAAGATCTACCGGCGGGAAGGGGGAAGCTGGCAGAGTCTGGAGGGTTGGGAAACACAGATCGCCGCCGACTGGCGCGGCAGGTCCCACGCCGAGCTGTCAGAGGCGCTGACACCTGTTACGGAACTGCAACTGCAGGAGACCGAAAAGCAGAGCCACTTCAAGCTCAGCTATTACGTGCCTCTGACGGTTGAATCGGGGATGGTGATGCAGCGCATGCGCAGCATCCTGACGGAGCTGGGCGTCGCCGCCAGCTTGATCTGGAGCGTCGACGAACCGCAGGGGGTCGGCCTGCTCGATGTGTTGCCGGAAAACGCCACCAAGCTGCACGGTCTGCGTTTCCTGCAGCAGCAGCTCGGTTACGCTGACGACGAGCTGTTGTTTGCCGGCGACAGCGGCAACGACCTGCCGGTGCTCGGCAGCGCGGTACGCTCGGTGCTGGTAGCAAACGCCTCCGACGAGGTGCGCCAGCAGGCCCGGCAACTCGTCCGCGCAAACGGTCATGCTGGCACCCTTTTCCTGGCCCGGCCGGGGGGCTCGCCGTTCGGCGGCAACTACGCCGCCGGTGTGCTGCAGGGCGTCCGGCATTATTACCCCGGGCTCTTTCCGCCGGGCCCTGCGAGGGAGGGCGAAGCATGAGCAGTGCAGCGTCGCCGTGCATCTTCGGTGAAGTCCTGTTCGACGTATTTCCCGGTGGCGAGCAGGTTCTGGGCGGTGCGCCTTTCAACGTCGCCTGGCACCTGCAGGCGCTTGGGGAAGCGCCGCAGTTCATCTCGCGGGTCGGTGACGATCCGTCCGGACAGGTCATCCTCAAGGCTATGCGCGATTGGGGGATGAACACCGCCGGGGTGCAGCACGACCCGCGGCGCCCGACCGGCCGGGTGGTGATCGAGATCGTCGATGCTGAGCCGCGCTACCAGATCGAGCCCGACAGCGCTTACGATTTTATCGCCGCCGAGGCGTTACCCGCCAAGGCGGCGGGCGCGGACCTTCTCTACCATGGCACCCTCGCGCTGCGCAACCAAACGTCTCGCGAGGCCCTGGAGGCGTTGTTGCAGCGCGGGCATGCGGCGGTCTTTCTCGACGTCAACCTGCGCTCCCCCTGGTGGCGCCAGGAGGAACTGGAGGCTTGCCTGCAGCGGGCCTGCTGGGTGAAACTGAACCGGGAGGAGTTGCGTCAACTCGGTTTCTGTAACGACGACCCGGAGCGAGCGAGCGCTGAACTTCAGGAACGTTTCGCGCTGGAGCAGGTAATCCTGACCAGCGGTGCACAAGGGGCGCTGGTGCGCACCCTGGCAGGAAAGATCCACCGGGTGGTCCCGGAGCCGGCTGCTGCGTTCTTCGATGCCGTTGGTGCAGGTGACGCCTTCACCGCGGTCTACCTGCACGGCCTGCTGGCTGGCTGGTCGATTCCCGCAAGCCTGCAAGCCGCGCAACGTTTCGCCAGCCGGGTGGTCGGGCTGCGCGGCGCGACCACCCGTGACCGGGAATTTTACCGCGCTTTCAAAAAATCCCTGCAGTGAGCCCGGTAAACCTCACGGAACAACTATTACTCGACAAAGGACGATCATGTACGAACAGGTTGCCCATTCGCTGCTGAACGACATTCTCAATCGCATCGCCCCGGAGATCTCCAGCCGGGACCTGCGCCACTTCTACACCCGGCTCGGTGCCAACTTCTACGCCATCCACGCGCTGTTCCAGAAGCTCTACGGCGGCCGCCCCGACTTCGAGGAGCAGGCGCAGACGCTGGTCGAGACCATGGCCCGGCAATACATCAAGCGCCCTCAGCACCTGCGCGAGCTGGACCTTGAGCGGGAACGCGACTACAACTGGTTCCTCAGCCAGAAGTGGGTCGGCATGGCCCTCTACTGCACCGGTTTCGCCGACACCCTCGCCGGGCTGCGCGAACGGCTCAACTATTTCCAGGAACTGGGGGTCAATCTGGTACACGTGATGCCGATCATGCGCTGCCCGGAAGGGAAGAGCGACGGCGGCTACGCGGTCAGCGACTTCCGCGAGATCGATCCACAGGTCGGAACCCTGGAGGACCTTGACCGGTTGTCAAAGGAGATGCGCCGGCGCGACCTTCTGCTGGTGCTCGACGTGGTCGTCAACCACACCTCTGACAGCCACTACTGGGCCCGGCAGGCCCGCTCCGGCGAGCCTAAATACCAGGAGTATTATTACACGTTCGAGAGCCGCAACATCCCCGACATGTTCGAGCAGAGCATGCCGGAGATCTTCCCCGAAAACTCGCCCGGCAATTTCACCTGGGACGAAGAGATGGGGCGCTGGGTGATGACCGTCTTCAACGATTACCAATGGGATTTGAACTACAGCAACCCGGCGGTGTTCATCGAGATGCTCAACATCATCTTCTTCTGGGCCAACCAGGGGGCTGACATCCTGCGGCTCGACGCTGTGGCCTTTCTCTGGAAGAAGATCGGCAGTACCTGCCAGAACGAGCGGGAAGCGCACCTGATCCTGCAACTGTTCAAGGACTGCTGCCAGGTGACAGCGCCGGGAGTGCTGTTCATCGCCGAGGCCATCGTCGCTCCAGTCGAGGTGATCAAGTACTTCGGCGAGGATGCGGTGATCGCAAAGGAATGCGAGATCGCCTACAACGCTACCTTCATGGCACTGCTCTGGGACGCGGCGGCGACCAAGAACGCCCGACTGCTCAACCAGGGGATCAAGAGCCTGCCGGTGAAGCTGGAACGCGCAACCTGGCTCAATTACATCCGCTGTCACGACGACATCGGCCTCGGCTTTGACGACCACGATATCGTTCAATGCGGCTATGAGCCGGCCAGTCACCGAAAATTTCTGGTCGACTACTTCACCGGCAACTACCCCGGCTCTCATGCCCGCGGGCTTCCCTTCGGTCAGAACAGCAAGACCGGTGACACCCGTATCTCCGGCTCGCTCGCCTCGCTGGCCGGGCTCGAAAACGCCCTGGATGCCGGCGATGAGCAGGCGATTGATGACGCCATCCGGCTAACCCTGCTGTTGCACAGCATGATCCTTTCC
>Ga0209231_1001188_pt1 | contig 10509 bp, 11 predicted proteins | sample Deesub45470m_DNA_FD_188086 | JGI IMG/M metagenome (GOLD analysis project Ga0209231, IMG submission 188086) | Deep subsurface microbial communities from North Pacific Ocean - 450_OLKR46/470m Metagenome (SPAdes) (version 2) | ecosystem: Environmental > Terrestrial > Deep subsurface > Unclassified ... | reverse complement strand
GAGTTGCCGCCGCCGCCGCGCAGATTGCCGGTGTCGGCAAGGTGCATGTCGCTGACGATGCCGCCTATGGCCATGCGCTCGCCGAGAATATCGCGCCGCTGGTTGTCGAACTGATGGGGCATCATGACGCCTTCATTGCGCCCGCCACCAGCAATGGCAAGAATATCGCGCCGCGCGTCGCGGCTCTGCTCGACGTGATGCAGATCAGCGATATATTGTCTGTTGAAAGCGAGGATACGTTCACGCGGCCGATCTATGCGGGCAATGCGATTGCTACGGTCAAGAGCAAGGATGCCAAGAAGGTCATCACCGTTCGCGGTACGGCGTTCGAGAAGGCGGCTCGCGAAGGTGGTTCCGGCACGGTGGAAGCGGTGGCTTCGACCGGGGACAAGGGGCTGTCGTCCTTTGTCGGCGCGGAGATCGCCAAGCTGGAGCGGCCGGAACTGACCAGCGCCAAGATCATCGTGTCGGGTGGCCGGGCGCTCAAGGACGGGCCGACGTTCGAGCAAGTCATCTATCCGCTCGCCGACAAGCTCGGCGCTGCGGTCGGGGCGAGCCGGGCCGCTGTCGATGCGGGCTATGTGCCCAACGACTATCAGGTCGGGCAGACTGGCAAGATCGTCGCGCCGGAAGTCTATGTCGCCGTGGGCATTTCCGGGGCGATCCAGCATCTTGCTGGAATGAAGGACAGCAAGACCATCATCGCCATCAACAAGGATGAGGATGCACCGATCTTCCAGGTCGCCGATATCGGCCTGGTGGGTGATCTGTTCAAGATCGTGCCGGAGCTGACCAGCAAGCTGTAAGGACTGGGCAAGACACAAAAAAGGGCGCGGACCATGTGGTTCGCGCCCTTTTTTTGTGCGTCGTCGGCGGGGTTATTCGCAGTTGACGTCGTTTTTGTCGATGGCTCGACCGGCCAGGGCACCAGCGCCGCCGCCAAGGATGGTGCCGAGCGTCTTGGAGCCGCCGGGGGCGATGACGTTGCCGAGGACGCCGCCAGCCAGGGCACCGACGATGGTGCCGGTGGTGCCGTCGTCGCGCTTGCAATAATAGCGGCCGTCGCGGTCGCGGTAGATTTGGTCATTGTCGCGCAGTGGGCGGCGTTGACCACGGGGCGGGCCGCGACGGTCGCTGGGACGGTCGTAGCCGTAGCCGCCGCCACCATAATTGTCGGTGGCGCAGGCTGCGAGCGGCAGCATGCTGAGGATCGCGGCAGCGAGGATGGGTTTGCGCATGGGGTGGCTCCTTCTTTGGGATGGCCGGGCAGAAAGGTCTGATACAGACGGGGATGCCGCCCGTCCGAGTCGCTAGAGGGAGCGGCGGCTCAGGACGGACGGCGACCGGCGGCGAACGGGGGGTGAGCGGCCGCCGGTATCTGAAAAAAATCAGTTGAAGTTGGTTGCCGATGCCACCGAAGGGCTGGTCATGGCAGGCGTCGTCGGACGCAGCGTGGTGTCGCTCTTGTCGGCCAGTTCCGCCTTGGCTTCGCCATAGCGGGCGACGATGTCGTCCTTGAACTGGGTCAGCTTGCCGTCGTCATACAGCTTCTTGCCGACATAACCTGCGATGGCGCCGAAAATCAGGGTGCGGATCATGATATACTCCTTGGGGATGGGGTTCGCCAGTCATAACCGGCGGCGGCCCCAGGAGTTCCGCAGCGATGTGGATTGTCAGGCGGCGTCGAGGACTTCGGACGCGGTCTTGTCGCGGCGGGCGCGGCCCGCCTCGGTCAGATCCTGGCGGCCGGCCATGGCGAGCCATGCGGCTTCAGCACGCAGGCAGCGGTCGCGGACATTAGTGAGGGTGGCGGCGTCGGCGTCAGTGCGCGCCTTGGCAGCGAGGGTACGGTAATCAGGGGCGGCCATGTCGGGTCTCCTCTTGGAAAAAGGGAAAATGGGGCGGGCGCAGCGCTCTTTTGCAAAGCGCCGCGCCCGATCCGAAGGCCGTCTGAATTACTCGGCGTGCGAGATATTCACCGCAGCCATCTTGCCGCGCTTGTCCTGTTCCAGGTCATAGGACACGCGGTCCTTTTCACGCAGGGTAGCCAGGCCAGCACGCTCGACGGCGCTGATGTGAACGAACGCGTCCGCGCCGCCATTGTCGGGGGCGATGAAGCCATAGCCCTTGTCGGCGTTGAAGAACTTGACGACGCCAGTGATGCTGCTCATAAATTATTCCTTCTTTGCTGTCGGCGAACCCCGTGTGGACGCGCCGGGTTGCTAAGGGGCAGGGAAAGAAGGAAGTAAGGTGCCGCAAAGCGCCAAAAACCGTCGATTTGCGACTGTAGCCTCCTCTATGTAGGGCAAGGCGCAGCAAATAGCAAATGGCGTGCGCGCGGCCGAGCCGATGCCCCCTTTCTTGCGATCGCAAACACGGCCCGTTCAGCCCCAACCGCCGCGCGTTCAGCCAGAAGCGGCGGCCTGGGCGGTGCCGAAATAGGCGTCGCGGGCGCGGGCGGCGGCTTCCTCATAGGGGCGGCGATCGGCGGCGATGCGGGCGGTGACGGCGTCCTCCTCCTCCGGCGTCAGGTCACGCTCATAGGCGTCGATCTCATAGATGCTGTCGCTTTCCTCGCCAACGAAGCCGGGCGGAGGGGGATAATCAGTGCGCCATTGTTCGAGAAATTCATCCCACCAGATGCCGCGCAGATGGGTGACGGCCTCTTCGGGCGGCAGAGTGGTGAGGTCCAGCTCCGGTTCGCGGGGCGGATCGGGCGGAAGTTCACACCGTTCCTGGAAGGCGGAAAAGGGCGGATACGCGGCCTTGGCGGTGCCGGTCATCAGCGTCATGCGCGCGGCGACGAACAAAGCGGCGGAGGCACCGGGCGACAGGGCGGTGGCGGCGGTTTCGACCGCTTCGGGCGTGGCGGGGCTGGTGCCGTCGAGCAGGCGGGCATCGTCCATGTCGCGCGCCATCATTTCGGCACCGGGGCGGGGGAGGCCGAGTTGGTCGGCCTCCGCCTGCGCTTCGTCGGCCGGGCAGAGCATGTCGAGATAGGCGGCGAAATCCTGCGCGACGACGCGGGCGAGCGCGGCGTCGCTGCCCGGTGTCGGGCAGTCGGCCATGCGATCGAGCCGGGCGAGCATCGACATGGCGAGGCGATTGTCGTGGCGGTGGCGGGTGACTTCGAAATTATCCTCATCTTTGCGGATGGTTTCGGTCTGGCCGACGATGGCGCGGGCCATCAGATCATCGGCGAGGCGCGCGCGGGCGATGAGGATCGCCGCGTCCCAACCCAGGCGAAAGGCCGCGCCGTCCTGACGAATGCGCAGATTATAGGCCGAGCGCGCGGTGATGCGGACCGCTTCGCAGGCGAGGCGGATGACGCCGGTGGCGGCGAGGGTTTCGAGAAAGCGGCGTTGGCGCGCGGGGGACCAGCCATCGGCGCGGGTTTCGGGCGACGGGGTGAGGGTGGGGAAGTGGTACGACATGAGTGCGCGCGCCTCCGGCTGTGGGGTTTGCGGCAAGGGTAGGCAGAAAGGGGGGATGTAGGAAAGAACAAAATGGGAACGAAATGTTCCAGTCTTGCTTTTACCAGTTGCCGCCAATGTCCTTTATGGCCTTGAGCAAGGCCTTCTTGCTTTCGGTGCGGCGGGTGCCGCTGTTGCGGGGCATGTCGGCATCGGTGATGCCGAGTTCGGCGCGACGGCGTGCGACATCGCGCCCGAACGCATCGAGCGAAATCGCCGGTCGGCTAGACTTGTAGGTCCGAAACGCCAAAGTCATTCCCTGTCTCTTCGCGAATGCGCCTTTCCATATAATGGAGGTCGAGGTCTTTAGAAAGGGCGAACAAGGTGCGGGCCTGCTCCAGCATTTCCGGGGCGGAGCCGGAGGCATATTGGCCCATGCGATCGGCAATCAGGTCTTCCGGGGCGATAGTCAGGAACTGGTCGCCATTGGCTGCGTCGAACAGGCGGACGCGGTCGAGATCGGCCAAGCCATCGAGCAGGGTCGCGCCGACGACTTCGAAGCCGAGTTGCAGGTCGGGATGAATCCATCCCCTCGTCATCATGCCGGGACCGCTTGGGTGAATGAAGCCATGGGCCTGCAAGGCAGCTTCAAAGGCGTCTTGCCGGGTAACTACGTCGAAGTCGCCCGTGGCAATCGCCCCGCTGGAATAGAGTTCGGCCGCCGCCCCGCCGACCAATATGGGCGGGCGGATGCCTTGCGCATCCATATTTTGGCTGACGGCGGCAAAGATTTCCAGCGCGGCGGTGAAGGCGGGGCGATAGGGAGTCATGCCAATTATGCGCGGTTCTTATGCCGGTCGAGTATGGCCTGCATCCGTGCCATTGCGACGTCGTGCGGGATGCAGGGAGCGGGATTGGCGAGAGCCGCTTCTACCATTGCGCGGAACCAAGCGTCATATTCGGCGGGGTCTTCCGGCGACATGAGGTGAGGGGGTGGATCGAAGTCGGCTGCAGTGAAGGCGTCATCGTCGGACATCGAGGGACTATAGCAGTCTGCGCACGTATCTGATAGTTTTCTCATCATGACGCTCGCTGGCTTTCCTCGTGTCGCTATCGATCCTGCCGTATGCGGCGGGCGGCCGATTATCGCCGGAACGCGGGTGCGGGTGAGCGATATATTGGACATGCTGGCGGGTGGGGCGGATGTTGCCAAGATCGTTGAGGATTTCCCGTATTTAAGTGCGGATGATGTGCGGGCGGCGCTGGGCTATGCAGCGGCAAGATGTTAGATTTGATCATATGTTAATTACAATGGCCGTGTATTGATTGGCAGAAAAATATAAAACTAGTAAAGTGATACAAAAAAATATGGCTGATAGCGACGATCTTGCTGCATTACTGTCTGGTAATAATGATCTTGTCGGGCGTGACTTAAGGTCTGTAGAAATGGAAGGATTTAATTTAGCAGGGCGGGATTTCGAGAAATCTCATCTTGAAAAGTCAAATTTTTCACGTGGCATTTTAAGTGGATCAAAATTTGATCAAGCTCACCTTAGCCATGTAAACTTCTCCTATTCAGATTTGCATGAAATTAAAATGACGCAAACTGCAGTGACATTTGTTGATTTTAGCAATGCAATTTTGACAGGATCAGATTTTAGTCGCTCTCATTTCGCTGGATCAAATTTTAACGGTGCATTGCTATCGGCCGCTAATTTCACAGGATGTCATATAAACGAAGGGAACACCTTCGAAGACTCGATTGCTGATGAAAGCACCATCTTCGATGATGTGACGATATTTCGGCCCTTAGCGCGTAACCCAGTTTTCCGATTCTACAAGGTAGAACGCGGCAAACTTGTCCGCAAAAATGCTGACGAAACATCCGTATTGCCGACGTCAAAACCCATTGAATTTACAAATGCTCTCACAGAAATAAACCGCACCGAGATAGCAATACGCTCTGCATTAGCGGTACTTCCTCTCGATGATGGTCTGCAAGGTATCGGGCACAATAGGCCGCCTTTAGAGCACGCTTTGACTACAGAAGAGGTGGAACAAGTTCTAGAAACATTGCGCATTCTATCTAAAGAAATTATCTCACCAGATGTAAATTCTATTATTGTGCAAGAAGCTAAATCTAAATTAGCCGAAAATTCTAGTAAAATTGGTGTTTGGGTATCTAAAAAGGCTGACATTTTTTTTTGATGAATTGGCAAAATCTCTAGGTTCTCAAGTTGCCGACTTAAAATTATGGATAGGTCTTTGGCTGATTGTGAGTGGACATTTTACTAAACTTGTGAACATTTTAACGGAGTTGTGGCCGTAGTATCCATTCACTCCGCCGCTACACTCTCCAACCCCAACAACGGCGCCAGATAATGCCCGGTAAATGAGCGCGGCTCCTTCGCGACCTTTTCCGGCGTGCCCTCGGCGACGACTTCGCCGCCTTTGACCCCGCCTTCTGGTCCCATGTCGATGATCCAGTCCGCCGTTTTGATGACGTCCAGATTATGTTCAATGACCACGACGCTGTTGCCCTGGTCGACCAGCGCGTGGAGGACTTCGAGCAGTTTGCGGACATCTTCGAAATGCAGGCCGGTGGTGGGTTCGTCCAATATGTAGAGCGTCTGGCCGGTGGCGCGGCGTGCGAGTTCCTTGGCGAGTTTGACGCGCTGGGCTTCGCCGCCCGATAGGGTCGTGGCCTGCTGGCCGACCTTGACATAGCCAAGGCCGACTTCGGCGAGCATGGCCATCTTGTCGCGGATGGGGGGGACGGCCTTGAAGAATTCGACCGCATCCTCGACCGTCATGTCGAGCACATCGGCGATCGAGTGGCCCTTGAACTTCACCTCCAGCGTTTCGCGATTGTAGCGCGCGCCGTGGCACACGTCGCACGTCACATAGACGTCGGGGAGGAAGTGCATCTCGATCTTGATCAGGCCATCGCCGGTGCAGGCTTCGCAGCGGCCGCCCTTGACGTTGAAGCTGAAGCGGCCGGGTTTGTAGCCGCGCGCCTGGCTTTCGGGCAGCCCCGCGAACCAGTCGCGGATGTTGGTGAAGGCGCCGGTATAGGTGGCCGGGTTGGAGCGGGGGGTGCGGCCGATGGGCGACTGGTCGATGTCGATCACCTTGTCGCAATGTTCGAGACCCGTCACCTTGTCATGCGCGCCGGCCAGGATGCGCGCGCCGTTGAGGGCGCGGGCGGAGGCGGCGTAGAGCGTGTCGATGGTGAAGCTGGACTTGCCGGAGCCGGAGACGCCGGTGATGCAGGTGAAGGTGCCGAGCGGGATCGACGCGGTGACGCCGCGCAGATTGTTGGCGCGGGCGTTGTGGACGGTCAGCTTCTTGCCGGTGCCCTTGCGGCGTTTCTTGGGCACTTCGATGCGGCGGGTGCCGTTGAGATAATCGGCGGTGAGGGAGTTTTTGGCCTTGAGGATCTGCTTGAGCGTGCCTTGCGCCACGATCTCGCCGCCGCGAATGCCCGCGCCCGGCCCCATGTCGACGATATAGTCGGCGTGGCGGATGGCGTCTTCGTCATGTTCGACGACGATGACGCTGTTGCCGAGGTCGCGCAGGCGTTTGAGGGTGACGAGCAGGCGGTCATTGTCGCGCTGGTGCAGGCCGATCGACGGTTCGTCGAGGACATAGAGGACGCCGCTGAGGCCGGAGCCGATCTGGGAGGCGAGGCGGATGCGTTGGGATTCGCCGCCGGATAGCGTGCCGCTGGTGCGGTCGAGGTTAAGATAATCGAGGCCGACATTGTTGAGGAAGCCGAGGCGCTCGACGATTTCCTTGAGGATGGCCTTGGCGATCTGGTTCTGCTGGTCGTTGAGCTTGCCGGGCATCGCGGTGAAGAAGGCGAGCGCGTCCACCACCGAGCGGCGGGTGGAGAGGGAGATGTCCTCGCCCGCAATCTTGACCGCGAGCGCTTCGGGTTTGAGGCGCGCGCCGTGGCAGGTTTCGCAGGGCTGGGCGCGTTGGTATTTGCTCAGTTCCTCGCGCATCCAGGCGGATTCGGTCTGGAGCAGGCGGCGGTTCAAGTTGCCGATGACGCCCTCGAACGCCTTTTTGACCTCGTAGCTTTTGCGGCCGTCCATGAATTTGAGCGTGACCGGCTTGCCGCCGGTGCCGTGGAGGATGATGAGCTTCACTTCGCCGGGGAGGTCGGCCCAGGGGGTGTCGAGCGAGAAGCCGAACTCTTTGGCGAGGCTGCCGAGGACTTGCATGTAGTAGGGCGAGGGCGGGTTGGATTTGGCCCAGGGGACGACCGCGCCCTTTTTGAGGGAGAGGGCTTCGTTGGGGACGACGAGTTCGGGGTCGAACTCCTGCCGCTCGCCAAGGCCATCGCAGGCGGGGCAGGCGCCCATGGGGGCGTTGAAGGAGAAGAGGCGCGGCTCGATCTCGGCAATGGTGAAGCCGCTGACGGGGCAGGCGAATTTTTCGCTGAAGACGATGCGGTTGGCGGGGATGCCGGTGTTTTTCATGCCTTTGGCGGATTTGCCCCCACCGCCGTTCGTGTCGAGCGCAGTCGAGACACCTTGCGCGGCGTCTGGGATCGGTTTCTCGACTTCGCTCGAAACGAACGGACTTTGTTGGGCCACCTCAGCTACAGTGCCATCCGCCAAATCCACGAATGCCAGTCCGTCCGCCAGCTTGAGCGCTTGTTCGAAACTGTCGGCCAGGCGCGTGCCCATGTCGGGGGCGACGGCGAGGCGGTCTACGACGACTTCGATGTCATGCTTATACTTCTTGTCGAGCGCGGGCGCGTCTTCGATCAGCATCATTTCGCCGTCGATGCGAACGCGGGTGTAGCCCGCCTTTTGCCACTCGGCGAGTTCCTTGCGATATTCGCCCTTGCGGCCGCGCACGACCGGGGCGAGCAGGTAGAAGCGCGTGCCTTCGGGCAGGAGCATCACGCGGTCGACCATCTGGCTGACGGTCTGCGCGCTGATCGGCAGGCCGGTCGCGGGGCTGTAGGGAATGCCGACGCGCGCCCAGAGCAGCCGCATATAATCGTAGATTTCGGTGACGGTCGCGACGGTGGAGCGGGGATTGCGGCTGGTCGTCTTCTGCTCGATGCTGATCGCGGGGCTGAGGCCTTCGATATGTTCGACATCGGGCTTCTGCATCATCTCCAGAAACTGGCGCGCATAGGCGGAGAGCGATTCCACATAGCGGCGCTGCCCCTCGGCATAGATGGTGTCGAAGGCGAGCGAGGATTTGCCCGACCCCGACAGCCCGGTGATGACGATCAGGCTGTCGCGGGGCAGATCGACATCGACGCCCTTGAGGTTGTGTTCACGCGCGCCGCGGACGGAGATGTGGGTAAGGCTCATGTGGGGCGTTGTTCCAGATTTGTTCTAATCGGGCGATAGGATTCGTGTAGATGGTGATGTTCTGCTCGGTCAGCAAGGTAGCAAAATGGAAGCCTTCATTACGGTTCCGTCTCAACCCTTAACCCGGATTATTCGTGACGTTGTTCGCTTCGGCGGTCCGCGTTTTTCGGTGCCAGCCTGTATGTGATCAGGACGAGGGATTTCGCTGCGTCTATTTCACCGCGGATATTTGATAGGCTTGCGAGTTGGAGGGAGCGGTTCTGGCGTGCGGCCGGGGCGGCTATGTCGGGGCAGGCCTGAAGGCGGCCGCAATGGCCCGGAAGGTGCTGGCCTCGGGACAGGCTGACGCGAAGGCGATGCGGATGCGGGTTGCGGTTTCGATCACGCGGGCGGCGACCTTGAGGAGCCGCAGGCGCAGCGTGGCGAACTCGGCGGCGGCGAGCGCGCTTGTCTTGGGTATCGCCTGCTGGATGCGCCACATCAGCCAATAGGCGGCAGTATGCAGGATCAGCCGCATCTGGTTTGCGTTGGCCGATCGGCATGAAGTTCGATCGCTGCTGAGCTGGCTCTTGTGCCGCTTGATCAGGTTTTCGGCCTGACCACGGGCGCAGTAAAGGCTGTCGTAGATGTGCTCGGCCGAGCCTTCTGCCAGGGAAGTGACGACGTAGCGGATGTCCATGCCCAAGGTGCTGGCTTCGATCCGGGCGACGACGCGGCGCTGACACTTCCAGCTTTTCGCCCCATAGCGGATTTCGGCATAGCTGCGCAGCACCACCCGGTTTTCCTCGGCACGCTGGACGGCGCAGGCATCGGCGGCGGCCACGATGTCGGGATTGGCACGCAGGGCGGCGTTGGTGGGAAGGCCGAAGACATAGTCGATACCATGTGCCTCGCAGAAGGCCATGACCTCGGGCCTGCCATAATGCCCGTCGCCACGGACGGTGATGTGCGTTGCGGGCCAATGCTGGCGGATATGCCGCACGAGGCGCCGGATGTGCCCGGCGGCCTCCGCACCCGAGGGCGTCTTGCCGGTGCGCAGCAGCATGGCGACCGGGCGGCCCGTCGCCGTATCGTACACGTGGATCGGCAGAAAGCATCGCTCCCCATGGTGACCGTTCCAGAACGAAAGTTGCTGGTAGCCGTGCACGACGTCGCAGGTGTCATCGATATCCAGCGTCACCGCTTTGGGCGGTTTGGAATAGCTGGCGCAGTAGATGCCGACCATCGCAATCATCATCCGTGCCAGTTCGCGCGTAGTCGGGGCGTTCTCCCACCGGCTCATCGTCGGCTGGCTCGCCAGACCGACCCCTGCCTCCGGCGACTTGCCCAGCGCCAGGCGAAACCCCGGATCGTCACGCAGCGCGTCGAGGTCGTCGGCGTCCTCGTAGCCGCAGGCGATCGCCAGAACCCGCGCCCGCAGGATATCATCCACTCTATGGATCACCCGCGCAGGGTTGCGCGGGTCGGCGATGCAGGCGGCAAGGCGCTTGCAGATACCCATCTCCCGCTCGGCCTGGGCCAGCAGCACTACCCCACCGTCCGAGGTCAGTCGCCCTCCGTCGAAGGCGCCCGTCACCTTCTTGCGCAACACCGCTGGAAACGAAATCACCGCCGCGCTATCGTGGCTCTCGGCGGGTGTGGCCTGTGGCATTTTTTGCCTCGTTGCAGGTTGGTCTAGACATCCAATTTCCTACAGCAAGCCAAAGGCTTACGCCACTCCCGCCAACCCTCAAAGCCCCACCGCTGAATAAGACAGG
>Ga0209231_1001186_pt1 | contig 10528 bp, 10 predicted proteins | sample Deesub45470m_DNA_FD_188086 | JGI IMG/M metagenome (GOLD analysis project Ga0209231, IMG submission 188086) | Deep subsurface microbial communities from North Pacific Ocean - 450_OLKR46/470m Metagenome (SPAdes) (version 2) | ecosystem: Environmental > Terrestrial > Deep subsurface > Unclassified ... | reverse complement strand
TTGTTTGTCCAACTGAATTATTCGCTTTTCAAGAAAAATTAGCCGAATTCGAAAAAAGAAATGTACAAATTGTCGCTGTATCAACAGATACTGAGCAATCTCACTGGGGATGGTTACAAATGCCAAAAGCTCAAGGAGGTATTCAAGGTGTAAAATATCCATTAGTTGCTGATACCAATAAAACGATTTCTAAAAATTATGATGTGTTGGCTGGGGATTATTTTTATGATGACAATGAACAATTACAAGCTGATGGTGAATTAATTGCTTATCGTGGATTATTTTTAATTGATAAAGACGGTATTGTTCGTCATCAATTGGTAAATGATTTACCACTTGGAAGAAATGTAGATGAAGCATTAAGAATGGTTGATGCGCTACAATTCACAGAAGAACACGGAGAGGCTTGTCCAGCAAACTGGAATTCAAAAAAAGAAGGTTTGAAAGCAACGCACGAAGGTGTTGCGGAATATCTTGGAAAACACTAACAAAAATCAATATATTTTCTAAAAACTCTCGAATTTATTCGGGAGTTTTTGGTTTTTAGACTAACTTTGAAAATTAAAATTAAAAACACGTATTATGACTAAAATAACTTTAAAAGGAAACGCAATCAATACCATAGGTAACTTACCTAAAATTGGTAAAAAAGCACCAAAATTCAATTTGGTAAAAGCTGATTTATCAAAAATTAAATTAAAAGAATATAAAGGTTCTAAATTAATTTTAAACATATTTCCAAGTTTAGATACTGGTACTTGTGCTGCTTCAGTAAGAAGATTTAACAAAGAAGCAAGTGAACTTGAAAACACAAAAGTTTTATGTATTTCAAGAGATTTGCCTTTTGCTCAAGCGCGTTTTTGTGGTGCTGAAGGATTAGAAAATGTGATTACATTGTCTGATTTTGCCAAAGGAAAATTTGGAAAAGCTTATGGTTTAACAATTAAAGATGGTCCACTTGCAAATTTACATTCAAGAGCAATTGTTATCATTAATGAAGAAGGTGTTGTAACTTACACCGAGCAAGTTCCTGAAATAGTTGATGAACCTAACTACGAAGCTGCTTTAAAAGCACTTTAACATGAATAAAGAACGTAATTTTTTTTTGAACAGATTAAAGGCAGTTACCTATGCTGCTAAAGGTTTTTGGATTTTAATTACTTCTGAAAATAGTATTATTGCACAAGTCATTATTGCCATAATTATGGCAATAATTGGCTTTGTAATGAATATTTCTGCTATCGAATGGATGTTCCAATTATTAGCAATTTGTATTGTTTTGGTTGCTGAATCTTTAAATACTGCTATTGAAAAAATGGCAGATTTCATTCATCCAGATTATCACAAACAAATTGGAAAAATTAAAGATATTTCAGCAGGTGCAGCATTTTTTGCGGCAATATTTGCCGTAATTATCGGTTTTATAATTTACTTACCTAAAATTATTTAGTAATTTAACCCTAATCATATTAATTTTATATTTTTGTGAGACAATAAAGTAAATGGCCAAAAAAAGTACAACAAAACCAAAAACAGATTCTAAACCTAGCTCTCAAAAAGTAAAATCATTTTTTGGCAGCCGTCAAACACAAGCAATTTTTGGGTTGTTCTTGGTAATATTTGCTATTTTTTTAATGATATCTTTCATTTCCTATTTATTTAATTGGCAACAAGACCAAAGTCAGCTTTCAAATTTTACCGATAAAAATGTTACTGTAAATAACTTATTAGGAAAAATTGGAGCAAATTTAAGTAACCTTATTATTTATGATGGTTTTGGAATTGCTTCATTATATCTACCTATACTTCTGTTTTTTACAGGCGCCTTAATCTTTTTAAAAGGAAGTATTAAAACGATTTTAAAATACTGGGGATGGGGTACTTTAGGCATGCTTTGGCTTTCTATTTCATTTGGATTTTTAGCTTATAAAAATTCTTTATTAGCAGGTGTTGTTGGTTTTGAATTCAATAATTATTTACAACAATTTTTAGGTAAAACTGGGTTGATTTTAGCTTTGTTCTTCTTATTTAGCTCTTATCTTTTTATTAGATTTAAACTGACACCTGAAACAATAAAAAGCCGTTTTTCTTCTAAAAAAGGCATCGAAGATGTTCCTGTTGAAATTTCAAATGAAAACTTAAGTATTGATGAAACTAAAACAGACCAAAAACCAGCAGTTGAATTATCTCTAGAAAATCTACAACCTACTCTAAAAAATCATTCTACAATAAATGATTTAACTAAAGACGATAATGAATTAGATTTAAAACTTCATGAAAAAAGAGATTTAAAAGATACCGTTGAAATTGCAGTGAATCAAATTGTTGAAGAAAATTTAGTTGATGAAAATTTATCGGACCAGTTGGTGAAAGATTTTGGCGAATTTGACCCAACCTTAGATTTAAGTAGTTATAAATTTCCTAGCTTAAATTTATTAAGAGATTACAACGAAAGTATTTCTGTAGACCAAGAAGAATTAGAGGCAAATAAAAATAGAATTGTTGAAACGCTTAACAATTATAAAATAGGTATTGATAAAATAAAAGCAACCGTTGGACCAACAGTTACTTTGTATGAAATAGTTCCCGAAGCGGGGATTCGAATTTCAAAAATTAAAAATTTAGAAGATGATATTGCATTATCGCTTTCAGCTTTAGGAATTAGAATTATTGCACCCATACCAGGTAAAGGTACTATTGGGATTGAAGTTCCTAATAAAAAACCAACAATGGTTTCAATGAAATCGGTTATTTCTTCTACAAAATTTCAAAATTCTGAAATGGAATTACCAATTGCATTGGGAAAAACGATTTCAAATGAAACTTTTGTAATTGACCTTGCTAAGATGCCACATTTATTAATGGCTGGAGCGACAGGACAAGGGAAATCTGTTGGATTAAATGCAGTTTTAACTTCACTTCTTTATAAAAAACACCCTGCTGAAGTTAAATTCGTTTTAGTAGATCCAAAAAAAGTTGAACTTACCTTGTTCAACAAAATTGAACGTCATTATTTAGCAAAATTACCAGACACTGACGAAGCAATTATAACAGATACAACGAAAGTTATTAATACATTAAATTCTTTATGTATTGAAATGGATATGCGTTATGATTTGCTAAAATTAGCAATGGTTCGTAATATTAAAGAGTATAACGTTAAATTTAAATCTCGTAAATTAAACCCAAATGAAGGGCATAAATTTTTACCATACATTATATTAATTATTGATGAATTTGCGGATTTAATAATGACTGCAGGTAAAGAAATTGAAACTCCTATTGCTCGTTTAGCACAATTGGCTCGTGCCATTGGAATTCATTTAATTGTTGCTACTCAACGCCCTTCAGTTAATGTAATTACTGGTATTATTAAGGCTAACTTTCCTTCCCGAGCTGCTTTTAGAGTAACTTCAAAAATTGATTCCAGAACTATTTTAGATTCTCAAGGTGCTGATCAGTTAATTGGTAAAGGTGATATGCTTTATTCAGGCGGAAATAATTTAATACGTTTGCAGTGTGCATTTGTAGACACACCAGAAATAGATAAAATCACAGAATTTATTGGTTCTCAAAGAGCTTATCCAAATGCCTATTTACTACCTGAATACAGCGGTGAGGAAATTGGCACAAGTCTTGATATTAATATCAGCGAAAGAGACCAATTGTTTAGAGATGCAGCTTTAGTAATTGTAAATGCACAACAAGGTTCGGCATCATTATTACAAAGAAAACTCAAACTTGGTTACAACCGGGCAGGTAGATTAATTGATCAACTAGAAGCTGCAGGAATTGTTGGTCCTTTTGAAGGAAGTAAAGCACGTCAAGTTTTAGTGCCATCGGAAATGGCATTAAACCAGTTATTAAATAACGAAATAGATAATAATTAATAGAACAAAGTGATAGAATGAAAAAATTAGCATTTATATTAGTTGCCCTACTCATAAACAACTCCATTTATAGTCAAAAATCGCAAGAAGCAAAAGCTTTATTAGATGAAGTTGCTCAAAAGGTTGAAAGCTACACAAACGTTTTTATAGAGTTCAATCATAAATTAGATAATGCGAACGCAGGAGTTCATCAAGAAACAATAGGAAGTGTTACCTTAAAAGGAAACTTGTATCATTTAAATTACATGGGTACAGAACAAATTTTTGATGGGAAAAAAATATACCTTATTATCCATGAAGATGAAGAAGTAATTATACAAAAACCTTCTAAAAATAAAGAAGAAACACTAACACCTTCAAAAGTGTTTTCCTTTTATAAAAATGGTTATACTTTTCAAATGGGTGATTTAAAAACCATTAAGGGTGTTCAAATACAATATGTAAAACTAACTCCTATTGATAGCAATTCTGAAATGATAAGCGTTCTTGTAGGAGTTGATGTAAAAAGCAAACACATTTATAATGTCATTGAAACTGGTAAAAATAAAACGATTACTACATTAGAAGTCAGAACTTTTAAAACAAATCAACCTATTTCAGAAAAGCTTTTTATCTTTGACACAGATAAATACAGAAATCAAAAAAAATATACGATTTCTGAACCAAAATAAAAGTGTTGAAAATATTCGATAAATATATTTTAAAAAGTTTTTTACAGCCTTTATTAGCCACTTTCTTTGTGGTTCTTTTTGTTTTGGTAATGCAAGCTTTGTGGCTAGCATTTGATGAAATTGCTGGAAAAGGAATTGATATTTTCTTTATTCTGAAATTTTTAGGATACCTCGCTTTAATGCTTACACCAACTGCTTTACCAATTGGTATTTTATTGTCTTCCATAATGGCACTAGGTGATTTAGCTGAAAATTATGAATTCGCTGCTATTAAATCTGCAGGTGTTTCGCTGAAAAGAATCATTAGACCATTAATTATTCTGACATTCTTTTTAAGTGCCTTAAATTTTATTTTTTTAAATAATGTTTACCCTTGGGCAACCCTAAAACAGAAGAATTTGTATTTAAATATGAAAAAGAAAAAACCAGCATTAGCTATGGTTCCTGGCGTATTTAATACAGATATTCCTGGATATAGTTTAAAGTTTGAGGAAAAATATGGTGATGAAGAAAATCTATTAAAAAATGTTCAAATTGCTGATTTAAGTGGCGCAAGAGGTAAAATTAAAGTTATAACTGCTGAAAAAGGAATCATTTCAACAGAAGAAGGAAGTAAATACATGACCCTCACTCTCGAAAACGGTCATTATTATGAAGACCATGTTAAAAATATTATGACTCCTGAGGCGAGAGCAAAAATGTCTTTCTCTAATGCAACATTTGAAACTTATACCATTAATATTGATATTTCTTCTTTTAATGATGAAGATACACTTGATGAAGAACAAATTAAAGAACATCAAGGTATGTTAAGTATTACTCAATTAGACTCCATTTCAAAAAGCAAAAAAATTGCATATGACGAATATGTTGGTAATATTTCCAATGATTTTTATATTCTCATGTCTGCAAAAAAATTATATAAATACCCCGACTCTATTCATGACAAGAATTTAAAGTCTGAAATACTTGATAATTTCGATTTAAAAAATAGAAGTATTGTACTAGATCAATCATTAGAAAATCTAAAGCGAGCCAAAGATCGAAATTTAAATCAAAAAAAGAGTTTTAAAGACCGAAGAAAATTACTTAACCTTTATGATTATGAATTTTATTACAGAATCTCATTTTCATTAGCATGTTTGGTTTTATTTTTTATAGGTGCTCCACTTGGTTCAATTATTAGAAAAGGAGGGTTTGGTTTACCTATGATTATTGCAATTACTGTCTTTGTAATCTACTTCTTTATATCAAAATTGGGAGAAAATTTATCAGAAGAAAGTGCAATTTCAGCAACCCTTGGAAGTTGGCTTTCAACTTTAGTCTTATTTCCATTTGGAATTTTATTAACCAGAAGAGCTGCAAAAGGAATGGGTATTTTTAATATTGATGCTGTTTTTGACAACATTCAAAAATTTTTCGGAAAATTCACAAAAATAACAAGTAACTAAATGGAAACTTCAATACATAAAATAAAATTAAATACGATTCAAGAAGCTATTGAAGATATTAAAAACGGTAAAATTATTATTGTTGTTGACGATGAAGATAGAGAGAATGAAGGTGATTTTATTGCTGCCGCAGAAAATGTTACTCCTGAAATAATCAATTTTATGGCAAAACACGGTAGAGGTTTAATTTGTGCTCCTTTAACTGAAGCCCGCTGTGCCGAATTAGATTTACCGCTAATGGTAAATAAAAACACCGTTTTACATAACACACAATTTACAGTTTCAATAGATTTAATTGGTCATGGTTGTACTACAGGAATTTCGGTTCATGATAGAGCAAAAACAATTAAAGCCATTACAAATTCAACTACAAAACCAGAAGATTTTGGGAGACCAGGACATATATTCCCATTAATTGCAAAAGAAGGTGGCGTATTGAGAAGGACAGGTCATACTGAAGCTTCTATAGATTTAGCTCGTTTAGCAGGCTTTCAACCTGCTGGAATTTTAGTTGAAATTTTAAATGAAGATGGTTCTATGGCTCGTTTACCTCAATTAATGGAAGTTGCAAAAAAATTCAATTTAAAAATTATTTCTATTGAGGATTTAGTTGCATATAGAATGAAATATGACTCCTTAATTTATAAAGTTGAAAGTTTTCCTATACAAACTCGATGGGGAGAATTTTATTTAAAAGCATACAAGCAAACCACTAACAAACAAGTACATATAGCTTTAACAAAAGGTTCTTGGGATGAAAATGAACCAATTTTAGTGCGTGTTAATTCTTCTTTAATTAACAATGACATCATAAGATTGCTAACCACACAACCCGATGACTCTTTTTCAAGAATATTTAAAATGATAAATGATGAAGGTAAGGGAGCTGTTGTTTTTATTAGCCAAGAAAACCAATCTTTCAACCTCATAAATAGATTATCTTTATTAAAAGAAGCCCAAAAAGAAATTGAAAATAAAGTACCTCAAATTAAACCTGACGATAAAGATTTTGGGATTGGCGCTCAAATTTTACACGATTTAGGAATTACAAAATTACGCGTTTTATCAAACTCCCCTTCCGTAAAAAAACGAATTGGTATGACTGGTTACGGACTTGAAATTATGGAATATTTAAATTATTAGATGTCAGCTATTTTGCAATGAAAAGAACACTCATTATATTATTAGTAAGTATTTTAATAAGTAGTTGCAACAACCCAAATTCTGAAGTAAAAAAAACAGCAATAAAACAAGCTAATGGGTTTGAGTTAAGTGGAAATTTAGAACTATTTTTTTCAAACAAAGCTTTTTTGAATAAAATCATTGAAGATACCATGTATCAAATTGACTCTTCAACAATTATCAATAATAAATTTAGTTTTAAAGGAGTAGTTGAATATCCTGAACGTTTTGCATTAACTTTTGAAAATTATTCAGCTATCTATGTACTAATTATTGAAAATAAAAATTTTCAGATTGAAATAAAAGAATCCCAAGATAATGAGCCAATTATAAAGGGATCAAATTTAAACGACAAGTTATTAGAATATAAAACCGCTTCAAAAAATATATTCAAAAAAATAGATTATTTATTTCCACAATTTCAAAAAGCTCGCCTAGAAAATGATTCAGAAAAATTGAATTCTATTGGTATTGATATGAAAAATATTGAACTCGAATTTACCAATTACAGTTTTGATTTTATTAAAGAAAATAGTGACTCATTTGTTGCGGGAATGGTATTAAGAGATCAATTAAAATCCTCAGAAGTTGATACGACTAGAATCAAACAAAGTTACTTTTTACTTTCAGAGAGTGTTAAAAAATCACCTGATGGTGAACTAATTGCATTCACTTTTAATTTACATTAAAAAACTTAAATCTGTCTCAGATGGCAGTTCAACTGCAGGTTTGTTTTGCTGAAATAGTCGAGCGTTTAAAGCTCCTTTTAAAATAACTTTTTTTCCTTCAACTTTTAGCCAGCTCCCTTCTCTTAAACCTAAAACCGCAGTGCTATTAATTGTATGGTATTCATTAATCCTTGTTTCTCTAGTTTCACCCATATGGGTTGAATTTAAATCTGGGTCTAAGAAATGGCAATTCAAATTAAAATTAATAAACCCAAAAGTGTTAAAACTTGGTGGATATGTTATGGGCATATCATTTGTGTTTTGCATGGTTAACCCGGTAATATTGCTTCCGGCACTTGTTCCAAAATAAGGCACCCCATTTTCAACAACATTTTTAATTACTGACATTAACTTGTTTTCATATAATTGTTTAACTAGTAAGAATGTATTACCTCCACCTACAAAAATCCCTTTAGCAGCATTTACAGCATCAATTGGATTCTTAAATTCATGAATTCCTTTAATCTTAATATTTATCTTATTAAATCCTTCTTGAGCCTTACTTGTATATTCTTCATAAGACAAACCACTTGGCCTTGCATAAGGGATAAATAAAACTTCATTTACTCCATTAAAAAACAGACTCAACTCTGGCAAAATATATTCTAAATATGCTTTTCCATGAACCGTAGAGGTACTTGCAATCAGTAATTTTTTCATTTTTATTTGTTTTCATCAAATATAATCAATTCAATAATTTTAACAAAGATTTACAACCTCAATACTATAAATTTAAAATTTCATAATCGTACTTTGTTATATGAAATTAAAACAAATCCATTTATTTATTTTCATTTTTATTGCTATGAAATGTGTAGGTCAGGAAAAAAAGATTGTCCTGTTTGGAACAATTCAAAGTTTAAACAAATCTGTTAGCGATGTTCATATCGTGAACTTAAAAAATTATTCTGGTACCATCAGCAACAATAATGGAGAATTTACAATTACCGTAAGTTTAAATGACACCTTGCTTATTTCATCAATTGAATACGAAGTAAAAAAAATTAGAATCACCGAAAAACATTTAAAGTTAAAAAAAATTGAGATTGAGCTAATCCCTATCGTAAATTATTTAGAAGAAGTTTTTATTAAAAAAATAACGGGAAATTTAGATTTTGACATTGAAAATACGCCAAAAGACACTTTGCCACATCACAATTTTGTATTTAAGTTGAGTGAATTAGACAAACAATTGCCTACAGATACACATGGTTTTTTAGACGCTCCTAATGTTAACCCTTTTAGTATGGGTGGTGGCGGAAGTGCTACTATCCCTGATTATTATATGATTTCTGTACGAAAACTTAAAAGAGAAATTTCACAAAAGATTGCATTTCCTATAAAAATAAAGAAGGAATTAGGAATTCTATTTTTTACTAATAATTTAAAAATTCCTGAAGGTAAAATTGATCATTTTTTGGCATATTGTGAATCTAGGGATATTATTGAAAAATATTACGATAATAAATTATTAGAAGTAATTGAAATTTTAATAGAAGAAAGTGAAAGTTATCAAAACATTAAAAATGAGTAGATATAAAATACTTTGTATTGATTTTTGGAATCATTTTTGTTAATTAGCTTAAAAATATTTTCAATGAAATTTTCAAAAATTTTCTTATTTCTAATAATCCCTCTTTTTGCATTTACTGCACACAAATATTATATAAGCCTTTGTCAAATTGAATATATTGAAAAACAGCAATCTGTTCAAATAACTATCGGTTTTTTTATTGATGACATTGAGTTCACATTAAACAAAGAGCATAACACAAAATTAAATATAGCTACTAAAAAAGAAAATCCTAACATTGACAAGTATTACCTAGATTATTTAAACAAAAATTTAAAAATAAGCATCAATAATAAACCTCAAATTTATCAATACATTGGAAAAGAATATGATGGTGATCTTGTGCGTTTTTATTTAGAGATTACTAACATTCAACAATTGAAATCAATTGAAATTATAAACACTTGTTTATTTAGTGATTTTGATGACCAAGAAAATATTGTTAAAATAAAAGCGAATAATACCCACAAAACTTTCTACTTAAAAAAAGCAAATGATAAAGGTTTGTTAAAATTATAAATTTCAAATTGTAATTATATTTTTAATAATTACATTAGAAAACGATATTCAAAAATCAATAACCCATGAAAAAACTAAGTTTATTTGTACTCTCATTTATAGTGATGTGCTCTTCATTTTATGCTCAAGAAGTTGAACAAAAAAAAGAGAGACAACAAAGTCACTATAATATAAGTAAATTTAAACAGCTTAATGAAGAGTTACCAACTCCTGACAAACAACATACTGCTTCAGGAGCTCCGGGACATGAGTACACACAACAACAGGTTGATTATAAAATGAATATTGTTTTAGATGATGAAACCCAAAAAATATATGGAGAAGAAACCATTACTTATCATAATAATTCAAAAGATAATTTAGACTATTTATGGGTTCAGTTAGACCAAAATGTAAGAGCTCCAAACTCTAAAACACCTGATATTAATGGTGGTGGTCCTGATGCTTTGTATTCACCTTCAAAATTCACAAAATCGTTTATGGGAAAACCTTTTCAAGGAGGTTTTAATATTGA
>Ga0209231_1001185_pt1 | contig 10534 bp, 9 predicted proteins | sample Deesub45470m_DNA_FD_188086 | JGI IMG/M metagenome (GOLD analysis project Ga0209231, IMG submission 188086) | Deep subsurface microbial communities from North Pacific Ocean - 450_OLKR46/470m Metagenome (SPAdes) (version 2) | ecosystem: Environmental > Terrestrial > Deep subsurface > Unclassified ... | reverse complement strand
AAAAGATGAAATTATAAATAGTAAACGTCATTGTGAAGTTTTGATAAAAAACGTAGCAATCTGCTCTTATAGAAACAGATTTCTACGTTGCTTACTCCTCGCAATGATGAATTTTTTTATAATGTTGCTATTGCTTTATTAATGCGTTCAATTGTTGAAACTTTCCCTATCATTTCAGCAATGTCAAATAAGTGAGGGCCTTTCATATCACCAACCAAACATAATCTAAAAGGTTGCATTATTTTTCCAAAACCAATTTCTTTTGCAGTTATCCATTCTTTAATAACAGTTTCAATATTTTGAGAGTTAAAATCTTCAATAGTTTCAATAATTGAAATCAATTCTTTCATTAAGCTTGAAGTATCTTCTTTCCAATTTTTATGAGAGGCTTTTTCGTTAAATTCAACGGGTGCTTCAAAAAAGAAACAACTTAATTCCCAAAAATCTGATACAAAAGTAGCGCGCTCTTTAATTAATGAGACAACTTTTGTTACATAATCAATGTTAAATAAATTCTCGTCATTACGAGGAGTAAACGACGAAGTAATCTCCTCTAAATTAGCAGATTGCTTCACGTTGTTCGTAATGACGTGTTTTTTAACCATAGGCATATATAATTCAGCCAATTCTTCATCAGATTTCAATATCATGTACTGTTGATTAAACCATTTTGTTTTATCAGGACTAAATTTAGCGCCACTTTTACTTACGCGTTCTAAGGTGAAGGCTTCACAAAGTTCATTTAAAGTGAAAATCTCTTGTTCCGTACCCGGATTCCAACCTAATAGCGCTAGCATATTTATAAAAGCATCGGCAAAATATCCGTCATCTTTATAACCTCTAGCAATTTCTCCAGTTTCTTCATTTTTATATTCCAAGGGAAATACTGGGAAACCTAACTGATCTCCATCTCGTTTACTTAATTTTCCTTTTCCAACAGGTTTTAAAATTAAAGGTAAGTGTGCAAATTCTGGAGATTCCCATCCAAATGCTTGGTATAAAGCAATATGTAATGGTACAGATGGGAGCCATTCTTCACCGCGAATTACGTGGGTAATTTCCATTAAATGGTCATCTACAATATTTGCCAAATGATAAGTTGGCATACCATCACTTTTAAATAGCACTTTATCATCTAAAATTTCTTTTCTAAATGATACTTCACCACGAATCAAATCATTTGAAACAATAATATCTTCACTATTTTCGTCTTCAGGAATGTGCATTTTAAAACGAATCACATAAGCATCACCATTAGCTATACGTTTTTCAACTTCTTCTTTTGAAAGAGAAATAGAATTGTTTAATTTTTCTCTATTATGCCAATTATAAATAAAGGTTTTCCCTTTTTCTTCGTGGTCGGTTCTATGAAAATCTAACTCTTCACTTGTATCAAAAGCGTAATATGCATTTCCGCTTTCAATTAATTTTTCAGCATATTGTTTGTATAAATGTTTACGTTCAGATTGATGATAAGGACCAAATTTTTCATTTTTATTTGGACCTTCATCAAAAGGAATATTACACCAATTTAGCGCATCAATAATATATTGTTCTGCATTTGCAACATAACGATTTTGGTCTGTATCTTCAATTCTTAAAATAAAAGTACCTTGGTGTTTTTTGGCAAAAAGGTAATTAAATAGTGCTGTTCTAACGCCACCAATATGTAAAGGTCCGGTTGGACTTGGAGCAAATCTCACTCTAACATTCTTCATTTTTATTTTGTTTTAAAATGCAAAGATAATTTATCAATATAAATAAGAGAGTTTTATTCAGAAAAAAAGGCTGCTGAATAGCAACCTTTAAAATCAAGCCCAATAATGATTTTTAGACACCCTTTGAAAAATCAAAGAATAAGTTTGTGTGGGATATTAATTGACAATTATTTTATAAAATTTGATATTTGCACTCTTGTTTCAAAATTATTAGGTGTTTGTGCACTGCTAATTACTTTATTTAAAAGGTAAAAATTAAAACCAATGAGTAATACAATAACCAATGCTATTCCTATAAGCCGAATATCTTTAATAGTTATTTTATTAGTTAAAAACATGAATTACTTCTTTGCTTCAAAGTTAAATTTAATATTTAGGTTTTTGTAAGGGTATTTTCCTCATTATATGAGGGTATATTTCCCCTTATTATTTTTTTATAACTAATTTTAAAAGTTTAACTTTAAACATTAATTTAAACAAAAAAAGATGAAAAGAATTACCTCTTTAGAAGCAAAAGAACTAAATCAAAATTTTATAAAAACACGTTCGAAAGAATTGGATAAAATTGTTGAAAAAGAAACTGGAAATCCAACTAAAAAAGATGCCATTTCTAGTTGGTTTTCTTTAGATGAGTTAAAAGAATACATTGCTTTTGTTGAAAATGAAGGGAAATCTAAAAACATTACTGTTAATGGATTACGTGTTTATTATGGAGCCTATTCTAAAAATGAGATAAAAGATGATAAAAAAGGATTGTCTACCATATTTTTTGTGCCAACACAAGCTAAAGTGGGTTCTTTACAAAAAGACGGTGTTGTTACAATAGAAGATAGTGCTGATATTGAAACCATAGATGGCTTAAATTTTGGTCAGAATGGAAATCCACCTAGCGAACCTTACCCTCAATTATAGAATATAAAGAAAATGTTAAGTTCATATATTTTTATCATTTTACCTTTTATTGTATTGGTTGCCGGCTTATTAACATTTAAAAAATACAAAAACACATATTTAAAATATTTTTTATTTTTCATTTTTTTTGTGGTTTTGAACGAATCTTTAGCTTATTACGTTGGGTATGTACTAAGAAAAAGCACATATTTGATTTATAATATTTACCTTTTAATTAGCACTATTTTTTATTTGTCACTATTTAAATTTTATATAAAAAGGAATAAATTTTACATAAAATTATTATTATTAATTTTCATATTTTCATATTTTTTTAATTACTTTTTTATTCAAAATTCATTAACTGCTAGTCAAACCTATTCCATTCTTATAGCAAGTATAGTTATTGTTACCAGTGTAGTTTTTTTATTAGTTGAACTTTTAAATAATGATGATATATTAACAATTAATAAATTATTATTGTTTTGGATTAGCATTGGAGTTCTTCTTTTTTATGTTGGTATTGTACCAATATTCGTTATGGGAGAATTTTTAAATTTTAGGGGCTTATTTGATTATATTATTTTAGCCCTAAACATAATTATGTATGGTTGTTTTATTACAGGGTTTATAGTTAGTAAAAAGGAAGTTAATACATAATTTATGGAGCAAACCGAGGTTCAAATTTTAATTTTCGTTACAACCATTATTGTTTTAATATTAGCAATTACCTTAATTATTTTCTTTTTTTATTTTCAACAGAAGAAAACAGTTTATTTAATTAAACAACGTGAAACGCAACAACGTTTTGAAGAAGAAATTACCAAATCTAAGTTGGAAATTCAAGAGCAAGCCTTGCAAAATATTAGTTGGGAAATACATGACAATGTTGGGCAATTATTATCGGTTGCAAAAATGCAATTAAATATGATTCAAATAGGTTTACCCGAAGAGCAGCAAAGTAAAATTAAAGAAACTGGCGAAATTGTTGGTAAAAGTTTGCAAGAGTTAAGAGGTTTGGCCAAATCTTTAAACCCAGATACTATTAAAAACAAAGGATTAATTGAATCTATTACTCTTGAATTTGAACGTTACAATCGGTTAAATTCTCTTAAAGCAACGTTAAATGTAATTAATGAAGTTTATAATTTAAGCAATGAAAAAGAAATTATTTTATTCAGAATTATACAGGAATTTTGTAACAATACGTTAAAATATTCCAATGCAAAAGAGCTTAAAATTGAATTAAATTTCACTAGTAATACTTTAGATATTTTAATTGAAGATGATGGCGTTGGATTTGATAGTAACGATACTTCAAATCAAACTGGTATTGGTTTGTACAATATGAAAAGTAGAGCCAACTTAATTGGCGCTAAATTCGAATTAAATTCTGTGGTAAATAATGGAACTAAACTCCATCTAAGTTGCCCTAAAGATTAAACAAATATGAAAAAAATGAAAAAAATAAATATCATTATTGTTGATGATCATCAGCTATTTTCACAAGCATTAAATAGTTTAATTGAACACTTTGAAGAATTTAATGTGGTAGCCATTTTGAATAATGGAAAAGAAGTTATAGACTATTTTTCAAAAGATAATATACTGCCTCAAATTGTTTTAATGGATATTCAAATGCCTTTTATGAACGGGATTGAAGCGACAAAGTGGTTAATAGATAACAAGCCAGAAGTTAAAGTGCTAGCTTTATCAATGGAAGCCGAAGAGCAAACCATTTTAAAAATGCTACGTGCTGGCGCAAAAGGGTATTTGCTAAAAGACATTCATCCTTCAATATTGCAACATGCATTGAATGAAGTTTACACAGAAGGGTTTTATTATACTGAAAATGTTGCAAATACATTACTATATTCTATAGCGGAAAAGGAAAAACCAGCGTTAGTACAACTTAAAGAACGTGAATTGGAATTTTTAAAATTAACCTGTACCGAAATGACCTACAAACAAATAGCGGAAGTTATGTTTTTGAGTCCAAAAACGGTTGAAAATTATAGAGAAGCATTGTTCGAAAAATTGGAAGCAAAATCACGTATTGGGTTGGTTTTATATGCCATTAAAGAAAAAATTGTAATACTATAACTTAATTTTAAGTAATTTTAACTGCTACAAATAGTAAATAAGTGCGGTTGAATAACTTTATAAACATACAAGCAAAACTACAACAGTTTATTAAAAAATATTATTTTAATGAATTGATAAAAGGACTACTATTGTTTTTTTCAATAGGTTTACTTTATTTAATTTTCACACTACTTGTCGAGTACCTTTTGTGGTTAAAACCTCTAGCAAGAACCGTATTATTTTGGTTTTTTATTTTGGTTGAAATCGGGTTGTTTGTTTTTTATATTTTGTTCCCAATTTTTAAGATTGTTGGTATTAAAAAAGGAATTTCTGAGCTTGAAGCTTCAAAAATTATTGGTCAACATTTTCCTGAAGTAAGTGATAAGTTATTGAATATGTTGCAGTTAAAAAACACGCAGCAAAATTCTGAATTAATTGAAGCTAGTATTCAGCAAAAATCATTGGCATTACAACCAATTCCTTTTAAGAAAGCTATCGATTTTTCTAAAAATAAAAAATACATTAAATACGCTATTATTCCTCTATTGGTTTGGGCTACTACTTATTTTACTGGTAATAGCAACATTTTCAGCGATAGTTTTTCTAGAGTTGTACATTATAATAGCCAATTTGAGCCACCAGCACCTTTTTCTTTTAAAATTTTAAATGAAACATTTAATGTTATTGAAGGTCAACCATATACATTGCAGATTGAAACTATTGGAAATACAATTCCTGAAGATGCGAAAATCAATTTTAAAAATGAAAATTATTATTTAGAAAATAAAGGTCTTGGAAAATTTGAATACTATTTTCCTAATATTAACAGGTCTGTTAAATTTAACTTGGAAGCGAATGGAGTTGTTTCAAAAGAGTATGAAATTACGATAATTGCAACACCTATAATTACCAATTTAAAAATGGTTTTAAAATACCCAACTTATACAGGTAAGCAAAACGAAGTTATTCAAAATACCGGAAATGCAATTGTTCCACAAGGAACTTCCGTTATTTGGCAAATTACAACACATCAAACAAATCAGGTTCATTTTAGCGCAAGCAATCAAGAGGGTGAAAATTTCACATTAAATTCAAAGGATTATTTTAGTTATTCAAAACAACTTTTTGCAACAACCAATTATAAAATTTCAACTTCAAATAAAGAGTTAATAAACCATGAATCCTTAAGTTTTACAATTGATGTAATTTTAGATGAAAAACCTAAAATTATTGTAAAATCGGATATTGACTCAATTAGCCGAGGTCCAGTTCAGTTTATTGGTCAATTAAGTGACGATTATGGGATAAGTAAACTTCAGTTAGTCTATTATAATAAAAACAATCCAAACCAGCTTAAAACACATTCAATTCAAGTTTTAAAGTCTTCATTTACAGATTTTTATTATGTTTTTCCTGAACAAATCTCAATAGAAGAAGGAATTGAATATGAGCTTTATTTTGAAGTATTTGATAATGATACTGTGAACGGAAGCAAAAAAATGAAAAGCAGAACGTTTAGTTATTACAATCCTACCGAAAATGAGCTCAAGTCCGCCTTATTAAAAGAGCAAAAAGAAACGGTTAATACTATTTTTAAAACGATTCAAAAATCGAAACAATCAAATGCGGAAATAGAAAAATTTAAAAACTCTTTACAAAAAAAGGCGGAGGTTAATTGGAATGACACTAAAAAAGTTGAGGAATTTTTACAACGCCAATCTCAATATCAGGAAATGTTTCAAAAGCAAACGAAAATATTGGAAAATAATTTGAATGAACAACCAACGAATGAAACTTTAAAAGACCATAAAAAAGATTTACAAGAGCGTATTAAAGAGGCAAAAAAATTAGCAGAGCAAGATAAAATGCTGAAAGAGCTAAATGAACTTTCAGAGAAATTACAGAAAGACGATTTGGTAGATAAATTAAAAGAACTTACTAAAAAGAACAAACAAAATGAGCAAAGTTTAGAACGAATTTTAGAACTAACGAAACGTTTTTATGTAGAACAAAAAACAAATCAAATTAAGGAAAAGCTAGATAAGTTAGGAGAAAAAGAAGAAAATTTATCTAAAGAAACAAATGAAGAAAATACGCTTGAAAAGCAGAAAGAAATAAAAAAAGAATTTGAAGACATCAAAAAGGATTTTAAAGAATTAGATAAGCAAAACAAAGATTTAAAGCGTCCAATGAAGATCCCTGATAACAAGGAAGATCAAGAAAAAATCGATGATGAATTAAACAAAGCTTTGGATGAATTAAGTAAGAAGCAAACAGATAAGGCAAAGAAGAATCAGAAATCTGCTGCTAAGAAAATGAAAGAAATGAGTAAATCTATGGAGCAAGCTATGAGCGCCATGGAAGGAGAATCAATCGATGAAAATATTGATGATTTACGGAAAATTGTGGAAAACCTTATTGAGTTTTCATTTCAACAAGAAACGTTGTTAAATAAGTTTTCGAAATCAACCATCAACAATCCTGAATTCCCTAAAAACTTAAAACAGCAACATGTTTTAAAAGAGTATTTTGAACATATTGATGATAGTTTGTACATGTTGTCTTTGCGTTTGGTGAAAATGGGTGCGGCTATTCAAAAGGAAGTTTCAAATACACATTATAATATGGATGAGTCATTATTAAATTTTTCAGAAAACCGGTTGGATCAAGGAATTTCTAATCAACATTTTGTGATTACTTCTGCTAATAATTTGGCAAATGATTTAAGTAATTTGTTGGAAAGCTTAATGAACGCTTCACCAAGTTTTGGAAAGGGGAAAGGAAATTCAAAGGGTTTTAGTTTACCTGATATTATTCAGAAACAGGGTGAAATAATGGATCAAATGGAAGAAGGAATGAAGAAAGGGAAAAAGCCTGGAGATAAAGAAGGAAATGAGAAAGGTAAAAAAAACGGTGGACAACAAGGAGAGAATGGTGAACAAATGAATAATGAATTATATGAAATTTACAAACAGCAAGAACAATTGCGAGAAGCTTTAGAAGAGATGTTAGGTAAAGAAAAGGGTAATTCAAAGAAAAATGGTTCTGGAGATGATGTTATAAAGCATATGGAAGAATTGGAAAAAGAATTATTAGAGAAAGGTTTTTCGCAAGATGCTATTCAAAAAATGCAACAGTTAAATTATGAATTACTAAAACTCGAAAAGGCCAAAAAAGAGCAAGGTGAAGATTCTAAAAGAACTTCTGAAACTAACATTGAAGAGTTTGAAAAGCGTATAATTGATAAATTAAAACTGCAAAACCAGTATTTTAATTATAATGAAATATTAAATAGACAATCATTACCTTTGCGCTCCATTTACAAAATGAAGGTTCAAGAGTATTTTAAAACTGAACAACAATAGTCAAAAGATGATTTTATTTAATTACGAAACAGATTTTAAATTAGAAAATGAAGCTCAAATTCAACAATGGATTTCTAGTTGTATTGACGTTTATGGTTTTGAAGAAGGTGAAATAAATTACGTTTTTTGTGATGATGAATATCTTCTAAAACTAAACGTTGAATTTTTGAAGCATGAAACATTAACAGATATTATCAGCTTTGATTATACATTAGGAAAGCTCATTAGTGGAGATATTTTTATTTCAATTGAAAGAGTTAAAGAAAATGCTCAAAAATTCAGACAAACATTTGATAATGAATTGAATAGGGTAATAATACATGGAATTTTACATTATATAGGTTTTAAAGATAAAAACGATAAAGATACAGACGAAATGCGCATAGAAGAAGACAGGTGTTTATCTAAAATTATAAATCAAAACGTTCCACGTGGAACAAAGTAAATAAATTTATGTTTAATACAAAATATGATGTTATTGTAATTGGAGGTGGTCATGCTGGAAGTGAAGCAGCGGCGGCTAGTGCTAACATGGGCGCAAAAACATTATTGATAACAATGAGTTTGCAAAACATTGCGCAAATGAGTTGTAACCCTGCAATGGGTGGAATTGCAAAAGGTCAAATTGTTCGTGAAATAGATGCATTAGGTGGTTATAGTGGAATTGTAACAGATGAAACCGCTATCCAATTTAAAATGTTGAATAAATCTAAAGGACCTGCAATGTGGAGTCCGAGAGCACAGAGTGATCGAATGCGGTTTGCTGAATGTTGGAGAAATATGTTAGAGCAAACTGAGAATTTAGATTTTTTTCAAGATATGGTTAATGGGCTAGTGTTTGAAAACGATAAAATTGTTGGCATTAAAACAACTTTAGGAATTGAGCTAAAAGCGAAGGCAGTTATTATTACTGCAGGAACTTTTTTAAACGGATTAATTCATATTGGTGATAAAACTTTTGGTGGTGGTAGAGCAGGTGAATCTGCCTCAACGGGTATTACAGAAGATTTGGTTAAAGTTGGTTTTGAAGCAGGAAGGATGAAAACAGGAACACCTCCAAGAGTGGACGGACGTTCTTTAGATTTTTCCAAAATGATTGAGCAACCCGGTGATGAAAATCCAGAGAAGTTTTCATTTTTACCAACTACGAAGCCATTGCAAAAACAACGTTCTTGTTATATGAGTTATACTTCGCAAGAAGTACATGATTTATTAAGAACAGGGTTCGATAGATCACCAATGTTTAATGGCAGAATAAAAAGTATAGGTCCAAGATATTGTCCTTCTATTGAAGATAAAATTGATCGATTTGCAACTAAAGATAGGCATCAATTATTTGTAGAACCTGAAGGCTGGAATACCGTTGAAATTTATGTAAATGGATTTTCAACATCCTTGCCTGAAGATGTTCAAGATAAAGCTTTGCGTAAGGTGGCTGGTTTTGAAAATGTAAAGTTCTTTAGATATGGTTATGCTATTGAATATGATTTTTTTCCACCTACACAATTAAAACATTCTTTGGAAACAAAATTAATCAAAGGTCTGTATTTTGCTGGTCAAATAAATGGAACTACCGGCTATGAAGAAGCGGCAGCTCAAGGATTAATGGCGGGTATAAATGCCGCCTTAAAAATCCAGAAAAAAGAACCTTTTATCCTAAAAAGAAACGAAGCTTATATTGGAGTATTAATTGACGATTTAATAACGAAAGGTACTGAAGAGCCGTATAGAATGTTTACTTCTCGTGCGGAATACAGAACATTATTACGTCAGGATAATGCAGATTTAAGATTAACTCCTTTAGCTTTTGAATTGGGTTTAGCCTCTAAAGAGCGAATGGATAGAGTTGTTGAGAAACAAGAAAAAACGGATTTATTTGTGAAGTTTTTAATTGAAACGAGTGTTAAACCCGAAGAGATAAATCCTATATTAGAAGAGAACCATACGGCACTAATTGATCAATCTATGAAGTTGTTTAAGATAGCTGCGCGACCTCAATTGAACTTTACAGACATTAGAAAATTAGAAAGTGTTGAGGCTTTTATTTTGGAGAATGAAATAGATAATGAAATTATTGAACAGACTGAAATTCATGTAAAATACGCTGGTTATATTGAGAAGGAAAAGAACCAAGCTGATAAAGTAAGTCGACTGGAGAATGTTGTGATTCCTTCAAATTTCGACTTTAAAAAGGTGAAATCTTTATCCATAGAAGCGCGTCAAAAACTTACAAAAATACAACCAACAACTATTTCACAAGCAAGTAGAATAAGCGGAGTTTCACCAAGTGATATATCAGTTTTATTGGTTTATATGGGAAGATAATTTATAATGTTCCACGTGGAACGTGTTTTGTCATTCCTGTGAAAACAGGAATCTATAAAAAGATTGTTGCTCAATTTAAAGTTTATGGATACCTGCCTCCGCAGGTATGACAGTAAGTGTTTTCACAGGCATCAAAGTAAGAAGTAAAAA
>Ga0209231_1001184_pt1 | contig 10550 bp, 8 predicted proteins | sample Deesub45470m_DNA_FD_188086 | JGI IMG/M metagenome (GOLD analysis project Ga0209231, IMG submission 188086) | Deep subsurface microbial communities from North Pacific Ocean - 450_OLKR46/470m Metagenome (SPAdes) (version 2) | ecosystem: Environmental > Terrestrial > Deep subsurface > Unclassified ... | reverse complement strand
GACTGGCGCTGGCCTATGCGATCGCCTGCCACCTGCTGGAAAAAAACCGCAGCTACACGCTGTTTGCCACCCACTATTTCGAACTGACGCGCCTGGCCGAAGAATTCGCCCAGCTCGCCAACGTGCACCTGTCCGCCATCGAACACCAGCACAGCATCGTATTCCTGCACTCGGTGAACGAAGGCGCGGCCAGCCAGAGCTACGGCCTGCAAGTCGCCGCCCTGGCCGGCGTCCCGGCGCAGGTCATCCGCACCGCGAAAAAACAGTTGCGCGCCCTGGAACGCAACAGCGCCGCTCAAAGTCCGCAAGGCGATTTATTCGACCACAGGGCAGCCGAACCGGAAGAAGTCGAAGAACATCCACTGTTTGCAGTCTTGCGCGAAATCCAGCCGGACGAACTGAGCCCTAGGGATGCGCTGGAACAGCTGTATCGCCTGAAGAAACTCGTGTGATGGCCTTCGGCTGAGGTTGCAAAGGCGGCGGCGCAAGCCAGGACGAATGTAATACAATCGCACCCAGGAGCGAATGCTTACGCGGATGCTCACATGTTGAATTTACAAAAATACAGATATGAGCTTACTTCTTGCAGGCCTTACCTTTCTGGTGATCGGCGACAGCCACCTGGCATATGGGGAGCACAGGGAATATTTGATCAACACTTGACTGGCAGATTATATCTTTGCGTGAACATCGTCTTTTAGTGCGTCGCTGCCAACAGGCGACACAGCCTTCATAAGACGAGCGGTGCTTCAGCCACGGATTAGTCCGGGACAGCCAGTGCGGTAGCGAATTCCGGCTTGCCGGAAACAAAGCTGGACAAGGTGAACGCAGCCGTGGGCTCCATATTGATGCAGATCATTTCAATGTTCACTATCCGGCAAGTACGCGCCAGATTGCTCAGCCAGCCGTAATAAACCGGGTCGATGACAGGCAGTCCGTTCAGATCGTAGTACAAACGCACCCCCTGCCCCTGCCGCACCTGAGCGACGATCTCCTGCATCAACCGCCCCTGATCGGCAATATCCATGCTGCGCAGCGGTTCGAGCAGGAAATTGCCCTTGCCGATGCGCGTCAGGTGTATGCCCGGAATCGCCACCATCAGCCCGCTTTCTGGCTGACCTGGATGCCCATGCGCGAGAACGCCTCCTTCAGTCCGTCTGACAGGCTTGCGCGGGTGGTGACCCCGCTCAGGTCTATATTCAGACTGACCAGCGCACGCGCTATCTCGGGGTGTATGCCGGTGATAATCGCATCGGCTCCCATCAATTGCACGGCGCGCACCATCTGTATCAGGTGATGCGATACCTGAGAGTCGATGTTTCTCACCCCGGTCAAATCCATTACCACCGCACGGGCATGATCCTTGGCGATGCGGTTAAGCAGCGCCTCCATCACCAGCATGGTACGGCTGGAGTCCAGCGTGCCGATAATGGGGAGCGTCAACACGCCGTCCCATATTTCGGTAATCGGCGTGGATGTCTCACGCAATTCCATTTCCTGCGCCTTCAGCGTCTTCTCGCGCTCGCCGAGATAGGTGCGAAAAATCGCCATGATCAGCTCATCGAAGAGCTGGGCGAAATACAGCAGCACTGAGCGCGACTGCGTGAAGACCACCCCGCTGTCGCGCTCCAGCGCAGCAATCAGACTGTATTGCAATTGCTGCGCATAACGCACCACGTCCTCCACATGACCGCCGCGCATCAGCATGCGATGCGCAAGCTCGGAAAAGAAAATTTCCAGCGCGTGAAACTGGGGGATGGTTCGTTTTGTCGGCTCCTTGGCACTGAGCAGGCCGGTTATCAGATTGACGAATTCACTGCTCAGGTCAGCGACTTCGTCTTCGTCCATCAGCATGGTGTCCGTGCAAAAGAATGCTTGACCGGTCTCTTCAAGTTGCCCGGAAATGTTGCCTATTTTCAAACCGAACAGCGTGGCCAGCTTTTCGCTGGCTTCTTTTTTCTGCACCATTTTCTCCTCCGTTTACCCTATTGTACAAACGCAAATCGACTGATCATCCGAAATCCGCCCCATGATATTACCCAGCGCATACGCAATCAACTGCGGATGCTGATTGAACAGGCCGACAAAATTGGCCGCATCCCAATTCCTGCGTATGCCGTCGCTCGCCGTAACGATGACACACTTCTTGCCAAATCCAGTCTGCAACACATTGGCTGTGCGGTGCTCGCGCCCCAGTATCCCGGGCGCGAATGCGATGTGCTGAACCTGATCATGATCTTGATCATAAATATGCGCATTCATGTCCCCTACCCCAGACAAACGCAGGCTGTATTTAGCCAGATCAATTTCACCCGTGATTGCAACCGCCCCGCGCGTGTCATGCAGCTGTTGATCCACCGCAGTCAAAATAGTCTGGGGTGACTCGTAGTTGAGCAAATGCGCTGCCAGGTCGGCAGTGGCCGCCTGCGCTTCCTCACCGTGCCCCAGCCCGTCCAGGTGCAGCCAGCGCAGTATTGTTCCCTGTTTCTGCAGATAAATTCTGTCACCGTTGTAACGTACGTCAGACAGGGAACGGGAATACAACCCGAATTTGAAGGCGGACTTTTCCTCCTTATCCTTCTTGCCCAGAAAGAAGCGCGCCAGTATTACCGTCCCGCTCCATTTTCTCGGCTGCCCCGGTTGTGCCTGCTGCGTGTAGATGTACGACTCGCCACTCAGCCGGCGTATCGCCCCCAGGCCCTTTCCCAGGGTACTCGAAGTTGAATAACCATCTTCTTCGGCGGCAGCCAGATTCGCAATACCCGGACCGTAGTCCAGCGCAAACATATCCAGCACACCACCGGGTTGCATCCACAGTTGCACCATGCCTCGCCCGGCAGCGTGTTTCACGTTATTGCTGACCAGCTCGGCGGCCACCAGCAGCATGTTTTCCCGCTCCAGATTGCCCACCCCCAGACGCCGGGCGATGGCGACCAGTTTTGAGCGCAGCAGTATCAAGGCGCTTTCGCTTTGCGTCACACTGTTGAATAGCAGCTTGCAATCGACCGCGCTGTCGAATATCTCAGACATGGGTTTCTTTCGCTGCACATATTGTCCCGCAAAGTTGCGCGTCACTGCGACTGCACAGAGCCACCACCACCCGCCCGCGCCCGCGATGTTTGGCCTCATACAGCGAATTGTCCGCCTGACGGATAAAATCCTCCAGAGTCAGGTCGTCAGGGCTGTCCAGATCGATGGATCCAATACCTATGCTGACCTTGCCATCCATCTGCTGTATGACCTGCCTGGCCTTGTTGCAGGCAGTGACATAGTCGGAATGCACCATCACGGCAAACTCGTCTCCACCGAAACGAAATGCGTAATCCACATCTTCCCGGATCACGCCGCGCAATACCTGCGCCATCCTGATTAAATGGCTGTCTCCGTATTGATGCCCGTGCTGATCGTTAATAGCCTTGAAGTAATCCAGATCCAGCATGATGAGCGACAGGGGGGTTTTCTGACGCATGGTGTGACGAAAGGCCTGATCCAGCTTTTCATCGAACGCGCGGCGGTTCAGCAGTCCGGTAAGCGGATCCGTTTCGGCCTGGCGCATTGAAGCCTGCAACTCTGCCTGACGGCTCAACAATTTGTTCTGCAACTCAGTCAATTCCCGCTCGGTGCGTACCCGCACCTCCTGAAAATGACGCACCATCGCCTCGTTGCGTTGCATCAATATTTCCGGATCGACGGATTCCGTGGATTTACACAAATGTTCACGCAATTGATCGATCACAGATGGCTCTGCCAGCGCAACCTCGGCGAACACATATTTTTCCTCATGCCAATGCACGCTCAGACTGTTGTTTTGCAGTTGCACACTGACGGGAAAAGGCTGACCGCGGCAGGCACCCGCGGCACGCAGGCGCTGATTCAGCGCCATGCTGGCAAGCGCGGCTCTATAGGCATTCCCCTTGAGGCTGCCCACACTTTCCATTAGGAAACGGATGAAATCCTGCAAATCAGGTTCAATTGTCAGGTTCAGCCTCAGTAGTTCAACCGATTTCACAGCACCCCATCATGATGGTTTGGTTACGCCTTATAACTGCCATTTCGGGCCGGGTCAACTTCATCCTCGCACCCCTTATGCGCGCCCTTCAGAAGCTAATAAAGCGAACATCAAAAAATGAATATCAACCCCCATGTCGCCAGTGCATTCACGATGCTGATAAACACCGCCGCGCTGGCGATGTCTTTGGCGCGTTTGGCCAGCGGGTGACGTTCCAGCGAAGTGTGATCAACCGCAGCCTCCAGCGCGGAATTAATCAGCTCTACTATCAGCACCAGAAAAATACTGCTCACCAGCAGGACTTTAGCCGTGTTATCCGCATTGGACAACAGCGCGACAGGGATGGCAATCGCAGCGACCAGCACTTCCTGCCGGAATGCATCTTCATGCACCAGCGCCGCGCGCAAGCCCTGCAGCGCAATCCCGGTGGCGCGCCAGGCATGCGTCAGGCCGGGTCGATGTTTATGCGGGTTTTCCATACTGATTTCTCTTGGTGGCAGCTATCATCGCCCGGCTTCAGTCGTGTTGAATTCGGTGTACTTTTCCCATTGAGCGGGGCCGCGACCGAGGTAGTAGCTGTTATCGTGCTCAGCCACCGTCATCTGCTCGTTCTGCGAAACAAACGGGGTAAGCGGCAAGTTTTCGACGTAATCGGCGGGCGAAAACCGGTTATCGTTAAACGGAGATTTTTTCAGCATGCGTTCGATAATGTGCGACATAGCCAGATAGCTCACAGGCTGGTCGATCGAGAGCGTTGCGCCTGCACGCTGCACATTGCCGCCTATCACCTTGATTCCAACCGGTATCAAGGTAATGTTAGGCGTGGGAATCTCGCGCAGGCCGGCTATCTGTTTTTTGTCGCCGCGTACCGCGCCGCCATGCTCGGGTATCATCACCACCACTGCCCGTCTGCCGGATTCGTCCAGGCTCTTCATGAACTGTTCGGTACGATCCAGGAAATCGCTCAGACGCGCCCTGTAAGTATCCAGGCTGTTTGGCACGGATTGCGTGCCGGGTAAATGGTTGCCATCGTGCATGCTGACCGTGTTGTAAAACAACGCAACCCGTGAGCTGGAGGACTGTTTCCTTATTTCCAGCCAGCGATTGAGCACGTCCAAATCGTCATAAACGGCTGCATCATCAAATGCGCGCTGGGCAACTCTCAGCCCATCCAGCGGCATGGGTGGCACGGTCAAACGACCCACGGACTGCACCTGCCCGATGAAATCATCGAATTTCCCGTCATGATTCAAGGCCAGCTCGGACTCGAAACCACTGCGCAGCAGGCTGTTCATCAAATAGCATTTTTCAGGCACGGGAGCATACATTTTTCCATGCTCCTGCTGTCCGCATGTGGCACGCAACAGACGGATGGCGGCCGGTCCGCTGTAGGACGCGGCCGAGTTGAATTTAGTCAGCAGAATATCGAAACGCTGCCAGAGCGGATGCTGCTCCAGCCCCACAGCACGCACGTCGTCCCACGACAGGGAACAGACATGGATGAAAATCACATCAAACGGGACAGCATGGGCATCGGGCCTGTCGAACGAAACGAAGCGGTTCGCTTCTTCGGCAAAGAAAGCCTGCATCACTTTATCCATATCCGGCATAGGCTTATCCGCAACGCTGTTTTCTTCCCCATTGAATGCCTGCGAAACATAACTGGATAATGGACTCAGCACGAGCCACAGCCCCAGCATGCCCGCCATGATCAGCGCCCCCGAATTGACACGACGCGACAGCACCCGATACACCAGCGAGACGGCAAGCAGCGCGCCCAACACCGGAAAACTGATGAAACGCGCGATCAGTTCAATCAGATACGGCAGGCTGAAACTGCTCAACAGCGAGGCTTGCGACATGACCCGGCCGATCGGCGGCAACCAGGAATCGTAATAAAGCAATACAACGGCGAGCGACAGGGTAATCAATCCTTTAGCCCTGCGCACCCACCGGCGTTTCACCGGAAGCAGGATGAATACGGCAAAGGCAATATTTTCCAGCGGATGAAAGCCTATCAATTCCATCCCGAACAGGACAATTTTTGCAATGAAATAATAAGCCCATATTCCCAGCGCAAGCCTGGCGTAGAGCGGCTTATGACTTAGCTCCTGCTCTGCAACTCTGCGCGAACCACGCCGCGTCTCAACGGACAAATCGCGGCGTTGCCTGGGCCCTACCCTCCTGTCCCCGATGGGGCGCTTGACCGGATTGCCTGTTGTAACCGGATTAACTGTTGTAACCGGATTGACCGGAGTGACGGGGTTGTCGTTTCGCGCGTCTTGGTCATCCATTTGCCCGGGATGCCACAGCTGCGGCTGCACCTTGCCCGGACTCACCGGGGGTTCAGGCGCAACACCCAATTGCCTCAGTGTGGCCTGTTTTAGCTGCGCCCCAAGCCGGATGGTATAGCCCAGAGCCCTGGGCGTTTCCCCCCGGGGAATCTGAACTAGCGGCTGTTCAATCAGTTTACGGCGTTGCTCAGGGCTCATCCGCCTGTCGCCGCTTGGATGCCTGACATGGAGGCGCTTCTCAGCACTGCTCGCGCCCGCCCTGCGCCCCAGTGTGTCGCGAGCCCTTCTCGATGTTTCGGGTCTGGCCATTGACCCCAGCCAGCGCGGCACTTGCGATGCCTGTTTCACCTGCTGACCCAGCCAGTTCAGATATGCCGCCCAGTAGGGCATCCTTTGCTGCTGCTCTTGCGCAACCGGACTGTAGGCTGGATTGCTCCCGGTCGCCTCGCCTGCACTCCTCCGATCCCGGTTCGGCCGGGGCACGGCCCTACGGTCACCTATGGTGTACCCGACCGGCGCTCTCGACGTACGAGAATTACTACCCGATTGTTCAACAGAGCGATTCAACGATGACACTCCAAATGATGCGGCCTTAAAATTTCAAAATTCGACCTGCCTTAAAACACCGTACCGCGCAGAGCATAACCCATATCCTGAGTTTTACTCAACCCGAACAGCAGTTTTCTGAACTGCCGTCTCAGTATTCGCCATACCCAGCTTCCACCTCATCAGCAGCAGCCCTATTAATGCCATGACGGCACTGCACGAATACAATACGGTCGCGCCGTAATACTGCCAGATCGGGCCGCTGGCCAGCCCGCCCAACATGCCGCCTGCACCATACGTCAGGCTGCCGAACAAGGCCTGCCCCCTGGATTGATGCCGTCCCTGAAAAAATTCATGCACCAACCCCACCGAGGCAGCGTGATACGCGCCAAAGGTCGCGGCATGCATCACTTGTGCGATGAGCAGCAGCCATAAAATATCCACGCCCCAGCCTATCAGCATGAAGCGCACCACGGCGAGGGCAAAGCTGGCGACCAGGATGCGGGTATAACCATAACGCTGCATCAGTCTGGGCATCAGAAAAAACACGGCGATTTCGCAAATCACGCCCAGCGCCCACAGCGCGCCTACCGCACTCTTGGCATAACCGTGCTCGACCAGATAAATCGAGAAAAAAGTGTAATAGGGGCCGTGCGCAACAGACATCAAAAAACACGCGCCAAACAGCGCCAGCACCCGGGGCTGGCACATGATCTTCCTGATTGACTGATGATCGGTGTGATGGGGACGCACGGGGGTATCGGGAATCTGCCGCGAAAAAATCAGTATGCCCAGCTCGCAGATCAGGCCTGCCCACAGCAACCAGGCGATGGCGATGTAATCGAAGGCATAACCCAGCCCGACCACGGCAACGATGAATCCCACCGAACCCCAGGAACGTATGCGCCCGTAACGCGTGGCTTGTTTACCCAGATAGCTGAGCGTGGTCGCCTCGACCAGTGGCATGGAGGCACTCCAGAAGAAACTCATCAGCCCCAGCACCAGAAACATCCCCCAGAAACTGGTGGTCATGAACACGCCCAGATAGAACACCGCGCTCAGCAAGGCTGCGATCTGTACCACCAGCAGACGCTTGCCGGTATGATCCGCCAGCCAGCCCCACAGATTGGGCGCCAGCATGCGCATCACCGGTTGCACCGACATCAGGATGGCTATTTCAACCGCGCTGAAATTTATGGATTGAAGATACAGGCTCCAATAGGGCGCGAACATCCCTATGAAGGCGTAATAGAAAAAATAAAATCCGGCGATACGCCAGTAGTAATTTTTGTCCTGATTCACGTGCGCGTTTGAATAGACTGATCGGATGCGCATTCTAACTTGCAACGCGCACATGACGCGTTGCAAAGTCTTCCCACGTTGCGTAGTATTCGCTGTTGTAAATTATCACGATAATCGGGGACGGCAGCATGGGGTGCTTTTTACTATGAGCATCGCGCGCAGCGGGGCAACAGGATCAACCAGGTGCGATTGCACGGCCATGCGATTTTTATCTCATTGCGCATTTCAACAGCCAACATCAAGGCCGTTATTGAATGATATTTGATTCAAAGTCTATACACAGAACGCTGCGCTGCCTGGGTCTCGTGCTGACGCTCAGCCTGAGCGCATTCCCGGCGGCTCACGCCGCACCGGCAAGCTGTGAAAAATCCTGGCCAGCCTGGGATACGTTCAAAAAAAATCTCATCGATGAAGATGGCCGAGTGGTGGACAGCATCTCGGATGCCATGATAACCACCTCTGAAGGGCAGGCCTATGCGCTGTTTTTCGCACTCGTGGCCAATGACCGCGCCATGTTCGACGCGCTATTGGACTGGTCAGAGAAAAACCTGGCGGCCTACGACCTGATGATGCGCCTGCCATCCTGGCAGTGGGGTGGTGAAGATGAGCAAGCCAGAGGGGTGATGGATGAGAATTCCGCCTCGGATGCCGATCTGTGGATGGCCTACACCCTGGGGGAGGCGGGCAGGCTGTGGGCTGATCGCCGGCTCGTGGCGCTCTCCTCACTGCTGGCCGACCGCATTCTGGCAACGGAGACCCGTGAAGTTCCCGGACTGGGCCTGGTGCTATTGCCGGGCGCGACAGGCTTCACCCCCTCGGCCACGCGAGTGCGTTTGAACCCGAGTTATGTGCCGCTGCAATTGATGCGCTGGTTTGTGACGCACAGCAAAGACCCGCGCTGGACATCATTGCTTAACACTTCGCGCCGATTGATAATTGACTCCGCGCCCGAGGGTTACGCGCCTGAATGGACGATTTACGATGACGACAAGGGGTTCATGCTCGATGAAGATGACGAAAGGCGCGGCCTGGGGTCTTATAATGCCATTCGCGTCTATTTGTGGGCAGGCATGATGAACACGGACGATCCCGACCGGCGCGCATTGCTGGATGCCTTAAAACCCATGGCTCGCTTCGTGGCCAGACATGGATATCCTCCGGAATCCATCAATATAACGACAGGCGTGGCAAACAACCCGGGGCCTGCCGGCTTTTCTGCCGCCATGGTGCCCTTCCTGCACGCGGCGGGCATGAACAGGGCTGTTAAAGAACAATTGCTGCGCATCGCTGCGCACCCCATACCCGAAGACAGTTATTACAGTCAGGTGTTAAACTTGTACGCGCTGGGTTGGCACGACAAATTATACCGCTTTGATTTAAATGGAAACCTTACCCCGCGCTGGATGTCCACATGCCCATAAAATTACGCACTCTATCGATAGTTCTCGTCCTCGCCGGGATAATTTCCTCACCTGCTCTGGCCGCCACAGCGCCGAATAAATCGACTGACTTCCTGTTGAGTGGGGCAAAAAAATGGGCCGCAAAGGACCGGCCTGATCTCGCCAAGAATTTGTTGCAGAAACTGATCCTGATTGAGCCCAACTCGCAGGAGGCTTTGTTCATGCTGGGCAATATCGAGATGACCGCGGGCAATCATGCCGAGGCGCTGGTTTATTTGCGCTCGCTGGAACAGGCGGCGCCCAACGGTCAGCTCACTCAGGAATTGGGCGCCTCCTATCGTCTGGCAACCACGGACAGAAACCAGCTCGAAGAAATGCGTTCGCTGGCGCAGGCAGGAAAAACCGCCGAAGCAGAAAATTTGCTCATGAAACTTTTTCCCGGCAAACCCCCCAGAGGTGAAATGGGCGTGGAATACTACCGCCTGATAGGCTCGACCAAGGCAGGCTTTGTCCGGGCGCAAAATGAACTTCCCGCCTTGTACAAGGAAACAGGCGACTCACGTTATCGTCTGATTCAGCTTGAATTACAGGCCAATCGTCCCGAACATCTGGCATCGGCCATTCGTGGCTATGAAGAATTATCCAGAAGCGGCAATGTCAATACGCAGCGCCTGCAGGACAACTGGCGTCGGGACTTGTACCGATACCCGGACGATGCCGGCAAACTGACCGCCATTAAAAATTTTCTGGCCGCCTATCCCAATGACAGGGAAATGATCGAATTACTGGGCGATGCCCAGAAAAATATTGCGGCACAGCGCCTGAATCCCAAACCGGCGCCCCTGGCCGCGATTGACAACACGCCTGCAAAACCACAAAAAACGGCACCGACTGAAACCAGAGCCACTCAGGTGCAAAAGACCGCACCCGCCGCAATTAAAGCCACACCCAAACCGGTACCGAGTGCAACGACAGCCAGTTCCGCCCCCAGAATGGCGG